>ERZ773056.130-NODE-130-length-35609-cov-23.083113_pt1 | contig 35609 bp, 28 predicted proteins | sample MGYA00580857_ERZ773056 | MGnify/ENA primary metagenome ERZ773056 (study PRJEB29015, sample SAMEA2737996) | human oral metagenome | biome: human oral; feature: human-associated habitat; material: dental | place: China | collected 2114 ... | reverse complement strand
GACCAGCGCTGTGCGGTCGCATACAGCCCGACCGGCGCCATCCGCATCACCCCGCCGCAACCCTTGCTGTTGTTCTGTGCCAGCGCGCCCAGCACCGGCATCCCGCTCAACGCGGTGAGGCAGGTCATGCCCGGTGCGCGGCGGTGGTGCAATTCCGGCTGTTGCCACAACCAGCCGGACGGCTCCTCCGCCGCCAGCAGCGGGTCATACGGCCATTCATCCTGGGTACGCAGCCAGGCCAGATAACTGCGGGCGGTGGCGCGCACCACATCGCCATCGCCACACCACGCCGCGAGCAGCCCGGCGGCGGTAAACAGCGTCATCTGCGTGTCGTCGGTAATCGCGCCAACACGCTCATAACCAAGGGCAAAGGCGGTGATGCCCGCCGAGCCAAAGTGGCGGAGAATATCGGCGCGGGGCATAAACTCGACCGGCGCACCGAGGGCATCGCCCGCCGCCCCGGCGAGCAGGCAGCCACGGAAGCGCTCCTGTGGGGTGATGTCAGCCATGATGGCTCCTTGTAAAGAGAAAACGGGCGCTATGGTAGCGCAGATTGCCGCGCACCGCCCTTGCCCGTAAACTGCGCCTTCCCTTGAACTCCGGAGAAATTTATGTGCGATTTTGTTGAAAAATACCCGCTGCTCGCCCCGTATAAAGATTCTATTCTCGCAACCGCGCAAACTATCGCGCCGTTTACCTGGCAAGAATGGCAGGGCGAAGGCCGCCTGCCCCTCTGGCAAAGCCATCTCGGCGGCGTGCCCTATTTGCCGCTGGACGATGAATATCCTTATACCAACCGGGGCTATCCTTTTGCGCTGTTTGCCCAAATCCATTTTGCCGAAATGCCGCCCGTTCCCGATTTCCCGACGGAAGGCATTTTGCAAATATTTGTGGATGGCATGGATGACAATTTGGGACTGGTCGGCGATGGGGAAAAACCACTTTACCGCTATTATCCCAACGTTATTACAGATGACAGCGCCTTGCAACAAAATCTTCCCAATGCGCCTTTACAGGAAAAACGGCAAAATCCGCCCTGTGTTTTGCAGTTTCAGCCAGCACAAACACAATACATAACCTATAGCGATATGTATTGCGCTATCGTCGATAAAAATGGTAACAGGCTTGATGATGACAATGAAGCGGATCATCAATTTTTTAAGCTCTCATGCGAGTTTGAAAATTATATCGGTGGCTATCACAGAACCTGCCAATTCGATCCGCGCCACCGCTTTGTTATGGGCGACGAACCGGATAACCCTGAACTCATCCGCCTGAAACAGACGCGTCTTCTGTTGCAAATAACCGATGAACTTCCAATTTTTAATTATTATGACCTTTCTGTCCAACTCTTTGTCCACCCGGATGATTTGCGCAGGCGTGATTTTTCCGGGGTATTCTTTAATACAGATAGCGATTGAATCAAAAAAGCCGTTGTGAACAGCGGCTTTTTAACAGACTTTCTTGCAGACTCTCAGACGCGCCGGCACACCGCCGCAAACGGCAGGCGGTGGCGTTCGCCCCAAATGCCGTGTCCTTCTTGGCGGATGCCGCAGCTCACGATCATGTTGATTTCCGCGCCGCGCGGCAGGCCGAGAAGGCGTTTGACGCGGCGGCTGTCCAGTCCTTCCAGCGGGCAGGTGTCGTAGCCCGCCTCGCTCATCGCCAGCATGAAGGTTTGTGCGGCAAGGGCGCAGCTTTTATGCACGACGACGCGCATATCCGCCTCGCTGCAATCGGTGTACATCGGGCGGAACAGGCTGACTGCGCCGAACAGCAATTTGCGCACAAGACCGAGCAGGCCAAAACCGCGCGCGTACACGAAGGGCAGCAGTTTGCCGTAATAGCCACGGCTGGCGGCAAGGCGTTTTTCCTGCTTTTCCGGCGGACTGGTGCGGCGGATGTTCTCCGCTTCCAGCGCCATCACCTGGCGGGCATGGTCGCGGTAGCGGTCTTGCCTAGTCACGAAAACAACCATTTGTTGCGCGGTCGTCGCCGCTTGCTGGCCGAGGCAGGCGGTGGCGAGTGCTTGCAGCGTCGCCGGGTCGGTGACGTGGACAAATTCGTAGAGCTGCATATTGGAGCTGCTCGGCGCAAGGCGGGCTTGTTCGAGACAGCCGCGCACGGTGTCGGCGTTGATGGGCTGGTCAGGGTCGTAGTGGCGCACGGCGCGACGGTGGGTTAGCAGGTCAATGAGCATGGGGACTCTCTGGGTTCTTGGCGTGTTTTGTAGGTGGGGCAAGCCCCACCCTACGAATAAAACTGCCGGTGTTTTTCTCCGGCAGCTGGCTTATGGCATGACGACTTTCCAGCCGTCTTTGGTTTTGATAAGCGGAATGTCGGCATCCTGTGGTTTGTCGCTGGCTTTGCTTTTCAGTGTGCCTTTTATCGTCGCCTGTGTTTTTTCTTTATTGGTGTAGGTGACTTTGCCGAGGGTGACTTCCGCGCCAACGGCTTTCATTTGCGCCTGTTCGGCTTTGACACGCTCGGTCATGGCTTTTTTCGCGTCTGCCGGTTTGCTTTTGCTGTCTTGCGGAATATAAACGTATTGGGCGGCTTTGGCAGCATCGCCGTGGATAAATTCGGCGAAGAAGGCTTTGGCGACCGCTTCCGGGCTTTGTTCGGCACTCCAGGTGAGGCTGCTGATAGCGGCAAGGGTGGTGAGGAGCAGGGTTTTGAGGAGGGTTTTCATGGGTTGTTCCTTAGTAATTTTTAGGAAATTAAGATGCTAAAAATTTTCTCTATTTATAGCGAAGCCAGGCTAAAATCAACACGCCATCCATTTTCAGTTTTAATTAATGGTATTTCCAAGGTTCTACCTTCAGGATATTTTGGACTTTTAATAAGCAGATCTACGAATGCCAAGTTTTTGTTATCTCTATTTTTATATATTACCTCTTGAACACTGACTTTTTCTATGCCGCCTTCTATTTCGGCTGCTCTTTTTGCTTGTCTGGCTAAATCAGCCACTTTGTAATTTGCTTTTTCTTTGGATGATTCTTTTTCTGCAAGCTCCGGAGGTATATAAACCAAATCCATTGCTTTATGGACATCGCCATTAAGAAGCTCTTCAAAGAGAGTTTCAGCAACGGCTTCCGGAGTATCTTCAGCGCCCCAAACAATATTGCCAATAGTGGCAAGGGCGGTAAGAAGTAGAATTTTACAGATGTTTTTCATATTTTGTTCCTTGGGTTATTTTTCAGAAAAGCAATCCGCCGGAGGCTTCTCCGGCGGAGCGGTTTTTATTTCATTTGGATGCGCCAGCCTTTGTCAGTTTTAATGAGCGGGACTTTCTCGGTTTTTTGCTTGTTATCTTTTTTCTTTGTCATAATCAGCTCGACGGTTGCTTCGGTCTTGTCCGCATTGGTGTAATTGACTTCGCCGGTGCTGATTGTGACACCACCTTCTTCTTTGACTTTTTTCTGTAATTCGCCCGCCATCATGGTCAGTTTGCCTTTCGCCATTTCCGCGCCTTTGTCGCCTGCTTCCGGCGGGATATAGACGAGTTCGGCGGCTTTGCTGGCATCGCCGCTGAAGAGTTCTTCAAAGAAGGTCTTGGCGGTTTTGTCCGGGCCATCGCCGCAGGCGGTGAGGATGCTGGCAAAGAAGGCGAGGCAGAGGGTTTGTAGCAGTTTTTTCATCGGGTTCTCCGTTGTGTGAATGGATGCCGCCGGGTGACGGCGCGCGAAGTGTAGCCGCTTGGCGGGTTGTTGAACAGGTTTTTATGCCCACCCCAGCCACGGGAAGAGCGCGATTACCGGGGCGACCAGCAGCAGCGAGCAGGCGGTAGTGATGGCGATGATGTTGGCGGCGGCGGTGGCGTTGCCGCCCATCGCTTTTGCCATGATGTAGCTGGCGGCAGCGGCGGGGGTTGCGCCCATGAGGTAGAGCAGGCCGAGCGCCGCGCCGTGCAGGCCGAACAGTATTCCGGCGGCGACGAACACCAGCGGTGAGGCGACCAGCCGCCCGGCGCTCGCCCAGAGTGCCATGCGTCCCGCGCCGAAAATGCCGCGCAGGTCAAAGCTGGCGCCGGTGGTGAGCAGCGCCAGCGGCAGGGTGAGGTTTTTCAGGTAGGCGGCGAAATGAAGCACGGTGTTCGGCAGCGGCAGGGCGACGGTTTTGACGGCAATGGCGGCGATGAGCGCCAGCACCAGCGGGTTTTTCAGCACGCGCTGCACCAGTGACCAGATGGCGCGGTTGTCGTCCTGGCTAAGGGCGATGACGGCGAGGATGTTCATCAACAGCGTCAGCGCGCCGGTGAAGATGGCGGCGGCGGCGAAGGTGTTGCTGTTGTCGCCATACACTCCGCCGATGAAGGTGAGGCCGATGATGCCGAGGTTGCCGCGAAAGACGCCTTGGACGAAGACGCCCCGGTCGGCGGCGGGCATAGCGCGCGAAAGCCAGCTTGCGCCGAAGTAAAGCACCAGCACTGCCAGCCAGCGCGCCTATCAGCCGCCACTCTGCAAGCGGCGAGACGTCACTTTTGATGACGCTGACGTTTGATGACGCTGACGAAGAGCAGCGTCGGCAGCGCGTAGCGATAGACGATATGGCTCATTCCCGCGACCAGTTCGCCGCCCATCTCGCCGCGCCGCTTCATCCACCAGCCCATGACAATCAGCGCCAGCACCGGCACGATGGTTTCAGCGGAAAACGCCAGCCCTGCCAAAAATCGGCTCATCGGTAATCTCCTCATAAATATGGCGATACACGCAAAGTTCTGTACAAGGCGCGCCGCCGAAAGCCTCATACTGTGTTGCGCCGCCTCGCCGTACAGGGCTTTGCGTGGATTGCTATACATTATAATGCCCGCCCGCTCACCACCCTCCGCGACAACCATGCTGTATTCCCTGCTTGCGCCGCTTGCCGGACTGCTTTTCACCTTCTGCTTTGCCCCCTGGCCGTTTGGCGCAGCCGCGCTCGTGCCGCTCACCGTGCTGTTTGCGCTGTGGCAACACCCGGCGCGACAGAAGCCGCTGCGCGACGCCTGGCTGTTCGCCCTCGCCCATCTCGGCAGCGGCCTCTACTGGGTGTACATCAGCCTCTATCACTTCGGCGGCGCGCCGTTGCCGTTCGCCATCCTCGCCAACGTGCTGCTCATCCTCTATCTCGCGCTTTACACCGTGCTCGCCGCCTGGCTGATGCGCCGCCTGAGCGCGCCCGGCAGTTGGCGGCGCACCCTGCTCATCCCGCTGCTGTGGACGGGCGGCGAACTCGCCCGCGCCTACCTCTTTACCGGATTCCCCTGGCTCGCCGCCGGCTACAGCGCGCTGCACACGCCGCTGGACGGCCTCGCCCCGCTCGGCGGCGTCTTCCTGATGAGCTTCGTCCTGACGCTCATCGCCAGCCTGCTTGCCCGCGCCATCGTGCTGCGCCAGGGCAAACCGCTGCTGTTTGCCATCGCCCTGTATGCTGTTGCCAGTGCTACCAGCCTGATAGAACACACCACGCCGGACGGCGAACCCTTCAGCGTCGCCCTCATCCAGGGCAACATCGAACAAAGCACCAAATTTGACCCGGCGATGATGGAGCGCCACCTGCAGGACTACATCGCCCTCGCCATTGACCGCGAAGAAGCGGTAGTCATCCTGCCGGAAACCGCCTTCACCTTCATGGAAGAACAAATGACGCGCGATCTGGAACAGCTTGACGGCTACTTCAAAACACGCGGGCAGACGCTGGTGACGGGCATCCCTGCGGGCGAGCTGCACAAACAGCTCTTTTACAACGCCATCATCACCCTCGGCGACGGCAATGGCCGCTACTACAAACACCACCTGCTGCCGTTCGGCGAATATGTGCCGCTGCGCAGTTGGCTGACTATTTTCGAGAAATACGTGGAAATCCCCTACAGCAACTTCGAGCGCGGCGACGCCAAACAGCCGCCGCTCATCACCGGCAAACACCGCGCCGGGGCGTCGATTTGCTATGAGGCGGCGTTTGGCCGCGATATGCGGCAGGCGCTGCCGGAGGCCGATTACCTCATCAACATCAGCAACGACGCCTGGTTCAAAGACTCCATCGCCGCCGACCAGCACCTGCAAATGAACCAGATGCGCAGCCGCGAGCTGGGGCGGGAAATGGCGCGCGCGACGAACGACGGCATCACCGTGCTGCTCGATGCGCATGGCCGCATCAAGGCGCGCATCCCGCGCTTTGTCCGTGAAGTGCTGACCGGCGAAATCCAGCCGTATCAGGGCGCGACACCCTACGCCCGCTTTGGCAACGCTATCATCTTCGCGTTCTTGGCGCTGTACGCGGCGGGACTACTGCTGATGCGGAAAACACGAGACCCAATATAGCCGTTCACCGAAAGTTTCAGACAAGCCGCGCCGCTTGCAGACGGTAGCGCAAACGGTGAAGATCCCGCCGACAAACGCCCCAGCGTTGTTATCGCGCAGTCATCCACATCCTCCTGCCAAAAAGGACATCCCATGCTCAAAAAAACCCTGCAAACCCTTGCCCTACTCGCCTGCTGCCAACTGGCATTTGCCGCCCCCGGCCAGGCCGCGCCCGCAACAGACACCCCCGCTGCTGCTGTCCAACCGGACGAAGACGCCTGGGTCGCGCGCCTCACCGCCTGGGCGGACGAATTTCAAATCCCGGAAAAAGACCTGCCGCGCAACAAAGAAGCCTTGCGCAATTTACGGAAACTGGATTTGGACCGCGTCCCGTCAGATAACAGAAACTTGCCGAAAATCACCCGGCTACCGCCGGAAATCGGCCAGCTGCAACAACTGGAAGTCCTTGAGCTTCGCGGCAACCAGCTCAGCATCCTGCCGCCAGAAATCGGCCAACTGCAACAATTGTGGCTACTCGGACTTCGCGGCAACCAGCTCAGCGCCCTGCCCGCCGAAATCAGCCAGCTGCAACACCTGCAGGAACTCGATCTTGGTCTCAACCAATTCAGCACCCTGCCCGCCGACATTGGCGCGTTACAACAATTGCAGCGTCTTTACCTTACCGACAACCAGCTCAGCGCGCTGCCACCAGAAATCGGCAAACTGCAACAATTGCAGCGGCTCTATCTTGACGGCAACAGACTCACCCTGCCCGCCGAAATCGGCCAGTTGCAACAACTGGAAATCCTCACCCTTCGCGAAAACCGGCTCGGCGCCCTACCGCCAGAAATCGGCCAGCTGCAACAACTGAAAGAACTCGACCTCTTCGGCAACCAGTTCACCACCCTGCCCGCCGCAATCGGTCAGCTGCAACAACTGAAAGAACTCAACCTTGGCTTCAACCAACTCGGCACCCTGCCCGCCGAAATCGGCCAGTTGCAACAATTGCAGTATCTCGTACTTGGCCACAATCGGCTCGCCGCCCTGCCCGCCGAATTATTCCGGCTGCAACAATTACAAAGCCTCGTCCTGGGCAAAAACCGGTTCACCGCCCTGCCGCCGGAAATCGGCAAACTGCAACAATTGCAGGAGCTCGTACTTGACGACAATCAACTCACCGCCCTGCCGCCGGAAATCGGCCAATTGCAACAATTGCAGCAGCTCGTACTCGACGACAACCAGCTCACCGCCCTGCCGCCGGAAATCAGCCAGTTGCAACATTTGCAGTGGCTCGTACTGAAAAACAACCAACTCACCACCCTGCCGCCAGAAATCGGCCAGCTGCAACAATTGCAGCAGCTCGCACTTGACGACAACAAACTCACCACCCTGCCCGCTGAAATTGGCGCGTTACAACAACTGGAATTCCTCACACTTCACGAAAACCAACTCACCGTCCTGCCCGCTGAAATTGGCAACCTGCAAAAATTGCGGTTTCTCTGGATTGGCAATAACCAACTCGCCACCCTGCCCGCCGAAATTGGCAACCTGCAAGAATTGCAGAATCTCCTGCTTGAAAACAACAAACTCAAAGCACTCCCTGCGGAAATTGGCAACCTGCAACATGTGCGGGAACTCCGGCTTCATGCAAACCAGCTCACTGCCCTGCCCGCAACCATCGGTCAATTGCAGTACCTGGAGGGACTGTCTCTCGACAATAATGAGCTTACCGCCTTGCCCTCAACCATCATTCATTTGCATAACCTGAAAGGGTTGGCTATCAAGGGCAACCGCAAACTGCAACTCACCCCGGAACAGGAACAATACCTGCAAGGTGTAAGCGTCTATCGTTAAACCCCGCCACCCGCATTTACAGTGGAATAAAACAAAGACCATCTACCGCCCATGACCCCAACCGACCGCATCACCCGCTGGCAAGAAACCGCCCCCGCCGACCTCGCCCACCGCCCCGACCTCATCGCACTCATTGAAGCCAGCGACTACGCCGCCGCGCAGCTCACGCGCAACCCGGCGCTATACGACGACCTCGACCCTGCCGCCGCGCCCGCCGAAAACTACCGCGACACCTTCGCCGCCGAAAACCCGGTTGCTGCGACCGAAGACGAGCTGATGCAACAACTGCGGCGCTACAAACACCGCCGCCAGGTGCGCCACATCCACGCGGTGGTGAACGGCCTCATTGACGAACCCGCCTTCCTCGCCCGCACCAGCGCCTTGGCGGAGACCCTCATCGGCGTGGCGCTTGCCTGGCAACACCAGGCGCTGGCGGCGCGCTACGGCGAGCCGGTGGACAAAGACGGCAAGCCGATACCGATGCTCGTCCTCGGCATGGGCAAACTCGGCGGTGGCGAACTCAACTTCTCCTCCGACATCGACCTCATCTACGCCTACCGCGACAACGGCACCACCCGCACCACCGGCAAGCAAAAACCGCAGGAGCACGAAAGCTGGTACCGCAAACTGGCGCAGCGCCTCATCCACACGCTGGACACCAACACCGCCGACGGCAACGTCTATCGCGTCGATATGCGCCTGCGCCCCTTCGGCCAGACCGGGCCGCTGGCGCTGTCATTCGCCGCGATGGAACAGTACTACCTCATCCACGGCCGCGACTGGGAACGCTACGCGCTGATGAAAGCGCGCCCCGTCGCCGGTGACATCGAAGGCGGCCGCCAACTGCTTGCCAGCCTGCGCCCCTTCACCTACCGCCGCTACCTCGACTACGCCGCGCTGAATGCCCTCGGCGAAATGAAACAAAGCATCAACCGGCAAAACCGCGACAACAACCACGAAAACCACATCAAACTCGGCACGGGCGGCATCCGCGAAGCCGAATTCACCGTACAGGCCATGCAAATGATCTACGGCGGCCAATACCCGGCACTGCAAACGCCGAACTACCTCGAAGCACTCGCCCGCATTGGCGAGCGCGGCATCTGGAACCCTGCCCAAGCCGCCGCCCTGCACGACGCCTACCTCACCCTGCGCCGCGTCGAAAACGCGCTGCAATACGACCACGAACAACAAACCCACCAACTGCCCGCGAGCGACGCCGACTGGCAACGCCTGGCGCTGGCCTGCCGCATCACTTTCTGAGGTGAGGCGATTGAGGCTATCATAGGTTCGCTTGGTTACTTGACCGAGAGGATTCGTCTCCTCAAGGAGATTGCCGTTCGGGTCATAGGTATAGGTCGTTTCGCGCTTACCATTGATGGTTCGTTTGGTCACCTGACCGACTGGATCATAGCTTGATTCTACCGTTCGACCGGTTGGCGTTTTGATCGTTTTTAGTTGATCAAGGGTCGTATAGTCAAAGGTGGTTGTAGCACCGGATGGCTTGGTCAGTTTGGCTAGATTCCCCGCCTCATCATAGCTATACTTGGTTTCAAGGTCAAGGGCGTTCTTAGCCGTTAAGAGACGGCCCACCTTGTCATAGCTGTAGTGATTGCTTCGATCGGATTGGTCTGTCTCCTGTACCAAGTTCCCAGACACATCATAGCTATAGGTTTTCGATAGACCTTGTGAACCTGTTTGCTTGGTGAGACGGCCCAAGGCATCATATTCGTAAGTAGAGGTATTGCCATCAGCATCCGACTCTGTCACCACTCGGTTGAGGGCATCGTAGCTATACTTGGTTTCACGTTTTAGATGATCGACGGTCTTAAGCAGATTACCATTTTGATCATAGTGATAGGTCTTGGTCTTTCCTTCTTGATCGGTTGAACTTGCGACATTGCCCATGACATCATAGATAAAGGTTTCGCTGGTCTTATCTGCGTAGACCACCTTCGTCAGTTGGTTGTCACTATTATAGCTGTATTGAGTAACTTCACCCAAACTGTTGGTTAAAGTGAGGCGATTTCCTGCCTTATCGTAGGTGTAGGTCTCATTGAGATCCTGATTATCTTTTTTGTTCACTACACGGTTGGCGGCATCGTAGCTATACTCCGTCACCAAGCCACTAGAATGCGTCTGCTTGATGAGACGATCAAGGGCATCGTATTCTTGCTTTACAGTAGTTCCGTCTGGAAGAGTCACTTCCTCCAGTTGAGCCGTTGAGGTATAGGTCATCTTCGTGACATTACCATTGGCATCGGTGACCTGAATCGGATAGCCTAGTTCATTATAGGTGTACTGAGTCTTGCCACCCAAGGCATCTGTCAACTCTGTCAGCTGTTCCATCTGGTTGTAGGCCATCTTAGTGACATTTCCTAAACCATCTGTAATACTGGAAACTTGATTTTGACCTGTATAAGTCGTGCTAGCAGTATAGCCTGCCGCATCTGTTAGACTATTTTGATTGCCATTGGCATCATAGGTCATGCTGGTGCGGTGACCCAAGGCATTGGTCGTTGCGATCAGGCGCCCTGCCTTGCTGTATTCATAAGTTGTTTCTTTTCCAAGGGCATCTGTCATGGACAGGATATTCCCCATCGCATCCAACACATAGGAAACACTGCTACCATCTGGGTAGGTAACACCAGTCACGTTTCCCGCTGCATCATAGCTATAGCTAGTAGTCTTTTTCCCTTTGGTTTCACTGAGTTTGTTACCTACACTGTCATAGGTGTAGGTAACTGTCTGACCTGCTTCATCGGTGTAAGATAGCACACGACCCATGATATCATAAGTAGTCTCTGCCTTTGTGCCGATTGGATAAGAAACTGAGGTTAACTTGCCTGCAGCGTCATAAGTGTTTTGAGTAACTTGCCCCAGAGCATCTGTGATAGTTTTAACGGCATTATTTCTATCATCATAAGTCAAGCTACTGCTATTGCCTGCTTCATTGATTCGAGTGACAATTCGACCCAGTGCATCTCGAGTAACGGTAGTCGTTTGACCTGAAGCATTGGTTTCTGTTAGGAAACGACCCTTGCTATCATAGGTATAGCTTGTGGTGCGACCTTCTGCATCGGTAACGGAAAGCTGATTCCCAACACCATCATAAGTGTAGCTATAAGTTCCACCTTCTCCATTCGAAGCACCGATTTTACGGCCGAAACCATCATAGGTGAAAGTAGTCGTGTTACCATTTCCTTCTGTCACAGCTGTCACTTGACCTGCCTTGTCAAAAGTATGACTCGTCCCAATACCATCAGCATCTTTTTCGCTCAGCTTGCGACCTTCTGCATCATAGGTAAAGGTCTTTGCCCCACCGAGAGGATTCGTAATGCTCGTGACTTGATTGTGTGCATTGTAGGTAAAGGTTGATACGCCTCCCAAAGGATTGGTAATGCTTACCAGATTCGCACCTTGATAGGCAAAGGAAGTTGTGTGACCAGCCGCATCTGTCGTAGATAAGATGCGCCCTTGCTGATCGACAGTATAAGCAATCTTAGACCCATCTGGCAATGTCGTCTGAATTAGATTGCCATTTGCATCATAACTATGGGCAGTCGATGCACCACTAAAATCAGTGAGAGACAGAAGATGGTTCTTCTCATCATAGCTAGAAGTTTTTACCGCACCGTCAAAACGCGTTTCTGTCAAGATATTGCCATTGCTGTCATAGGTGTAGCGAGTTGTTTGCCCTGCTTCATTCGTCACGCTTGACAGACGGTTGTTGTCATCATACGTTTTTGAGACACTAGTTCCATCAGCATAGCGAATGCCCGTTGTACGATATTGCTCATCGTAAGTATATACGGTTTGATTGCCATTTCCATCGGTAGTGATCGTCTGACCTTCACTATAAGAGAGAGTTGAAACAGCGCCTGCACCATCTGTTTGCTTGGTGACACGATTTTCCTCATCGTACTCGTTTTGGATAACCTTGGTCCCATTTCCATCATACCAGGCTGTCATACGTCCCTTATCGTCATATTCATAACGAGTAGGAACTCCCGTCGCATCCGTATAGGTAATTAAATGACCATTCGTGTCGTATTCATAGGTCAAAGTCGAACCATTTGGGATTTGAATCGCACCTATATAGCCCTCTGAGTTATAGATGATACTATAAATCAAGCCTGTAGGGGATGTAATCTTGGTCAGCTGGTAATTTTCATTATAATCAAAGCTTGTTTTATTGCCTTTTTCATCCGTCTGACTCGTTAAGAGGCCATGATAGTTAAAGATTTTCTCTTGATGATTGTGATCAACAATTCGGTATTCCTTAACATCATAGTCCTCTTTTTCGTCTCCGCCAAAGTCACCTTTCTTCGTTTCAACTGTTTTTACTTCGAGAGTGAGGTCATAACCGCTTGGAGCACGATAGTTATCACCATCCTTCGTAAACTTAAGAATAGACCCGTCTGTACGAGTATAGTAAAGATTTTGATCTTCATCGCTCGATAACTGTTCATTAAAGGCAAATGACCAACCACGACCAAAGAGACTATTGATCCCTGCTGCTTTAGAGTTATAGGCGCGAGTAATTTCAAACTTTCCGTCAACATCTGTGATAGAAACATCTGTTCGATCTAGGTAGAAATTCCCCGTATTCAGATTGATAGGTTCAAATCCAAAGTCACAGTGAAGACCGCGCCCCATTAAAAGCCTGTCTATTTCTGCCTTGGTATTAGATGTCAAGGCTGGTGGATTATAAGGTTTATCAGCATTCTTTCTTGGATTGCGAATAAAAAGAGTATTATTTTGTACAACCATCATATCTTGGATACGATTATCGTAAGCAAGTTGATTCAGTGGTACTCCATAGTAAGCCGCAATCTTTGGAAGGGTATCAAACTGGGTAACTTTGTAAATCAAAAAAGTATCACTTGATTTTTTACCGCTGGTCTGATCATCCTTTTTACTCTCTGTGTCAATCGTATAAACCTTGTTTAGTTCAGGTTCTGTGAAAGGCACCTGAGTCTGCCAGTTTGAGAGCTTGTCTTTATATTTAGTTGTTCCTTTTTCAAAGGCTGCATCAAAGGAACTACTATCAGGGTATTTGTAAGAAAAACTTGCAGAACTTTGACCCTTGTAGTCTTTAGCAGTGTCACTAAGATTATAATCAACCTGAGCACCCGGTGTTGTCAGACCATCCGCAAAGACTCCCTGAAATTGCAGTTTTCCTTTCTTATCTGTCTTCACCATGGTCCGAAGATTGATGGTAGTGTTCCCGATTGGATAATTGACATCAACCGGATCTGGAACAGACCAATTAATCGTCAAACTCGGAGCCTTGTCTGGGGTAAACCCAATCTGTCCTGCATTATCTGCCGTCGCTTCGGTTGTATAGAAGGCACCGCCATCTGAACCTTCGTCGGTTGCAGCTACAACTAGACCGTAGTTTGGCTCCAAACCTTGAACCCATGCATTTACAGTCTCGCGGATATCAAAGTTATGCATCCCAATCTTCTTACCACTGGTCGCATTCTTTCCTGCGATTTCCATATCAAGACCCACAGAAGTATCCCACGTGAGGGTATTGATATCAAAATCTTGTTTCAAGCGATAAGCCGCAAACTGGGTTGATTGAGAATCTGGAGCAGTATATTCATAAATATTTAGACTTGCACTATCGATACGCGCTTCTTTAGGGATACTCTTTTGAAAATCGTAGTTAATCTTAAAGTACATTCTCGCGCGTCCGATATCACGAACACCTGGAATACCAGCCATCCCCATCATCTCAGCGGTCATATACCCAACATACCCGTAGGCATAACCTTGGTACTGCCCATGTACAGATGAAGTCACAACATCAAGGATTTTTTCTCTTGGAACCGTTACAGTTGGGTCGATCCGAACAGGATACTTACGGTCTGAAGCAGACAACCACTCTTTACTAGCTGTGACTGTCACTTCATGACGCCCATCTCCTTTTTTGAGTCCAAGGGTTATGACATTACTAGTAGCACCGGCACTATCCACCATCATTGGGGCAGTTAGTACAAAGAGAATCTTCTTTTTGCCCTTTTCACGAACAAGGATTTGATTATCTTTCAAAGAAACATCATACTTAGATGCATCTAAACCATAAGTAAAGGAGTTCTTCCCACCCCACTCTGCTAGGATAATCTCTTCTTTGACCCCATTAGACTGTACCGTATATTGCACATCTGTTTTGCCATCGACATTATTGTATAAGATGGCATTCTTTTCTACAGTTGCCTGATTATACGTTTTATCAAGCGGATACAGGGAAATTTTGTCATCCTTATGTGTAATATCAATGGGAGTCTCTTCTTTGACTTCACTCGGAAGAACTACTCCTACTGGAGATTCTTTAGGTAGATAATAGTGTTTTCCATTGGCATGATAAGAATAGAGAGATAAGTCAACAGGAACTTCCACCCCTTCTTGATCAATATAGGTTTTAATATCACTTCCAATATGCGTCACAAAGTGAGTTTCATCCACCCGAAACAGTTGTTCTTGTCCACTGACCGCTACTGGTTCTCCATATTGTTTCTTTAGTTCTGCCTCTGCCTTACTCTCTTCGTTGACCACCTTTGGTTGTTGTAGGGCATCTCCACCATCTTTTGCTGGTTTTGAGGCGTCAGCACTCGTCGAATGTTCCGTATTCGCATTCTCAGAACCTACAGTCTGGCTACTCGCCTCTGTGACAGCTTTTTTATAAGCGGCCTCAGCCTGACCTTGTTTGATTGCATGGCTTATTTCTTCTGCATAGATAAGCGGGGTATTGGAAATAAATAAACTCAGCAATAATAACCATTGTATGGTCTTACGAAGTCTTTTCATCATCATTCTCCTTTGTAAGATAAATAAAATAATAAAGTGTAAAAATTAAAATAAGAGCATCACCGATGGATAAAACGAAAGAACCTAGTATTGGGAACCAAGCAGCGATAGCTAAACAAAAGGCAACTAGAAGGATGGATACCAGAACAGGTAGTCGCAATTGATCTACCCTACTTTTAATTGGTAAAGCTTTGTAAATACTAACCAGACTATAGGATAAGATTACTTTAAGAAAAGTTTGTATAATTGTAGTAAAAGCCCAGATAGCAATTTTGACATAATCATACTCCAAACTCGTATTATCGTATAAAACTTGACCCAAGCCTCCGATGAGGATGCCACATAAAATCGCACTAAACAAGTAAATCAGAATAGTGTGATTTAAACGTTTATCTGATCGGTACTGCCTATAAAACCAGATTGCTATTGGAAAAATAAGAACTGTTCCTATTATTAAAAATAGTAGGCTGAGTAAGGTCAAAATGAGCGATAAACCTTCCTCAACTACCACAGGAGAAATCACACCTGTAAATAGAAGGCGTTGCCCCACTCCTAAAAACAGTAAGCCAGTAGCTAGTCTCCAAAATCTTGAGAGTCTTAATATTTTCATGATTTACTTGTCCTTTCTTTGACACTTTTTAAACGAGCAGTAACCACAAATCGTTGATCATTTCCAGTAGCATCACAGGTTGATAAGATTAAAAATCGATCTTTTTGAGGGTCAGTAACTATCTGACGATAGAATCCCCCATAGTCTGATGTTCTTGTCTGTAATGTATCTAAATAATATCGGAGACCTTCTCGACTTCTTAATTCGAATGTATGAAAAAGATGATCATCGGTATAAGAATGAGCTGCCAGCACCTCATATTCAAAATGCTGAGTCAACGTATCAATTTTGATGCTCTCATGCTCGTTAAAAAAAAACTGGCTTCGCAAAATAATCTAAAGACCCGAACATAGAATCATCTAGCATAGCATGTCCATAGATAATAGTGACAGGATCTTCAAGTGTTTTTTTGTTGACCAGCTCTGTGAATATGGCTCCATAATAAGTCTCTTCACCATCCATATTGTGAGATAGGTAATAGGTATCATCCCTTGAATGTTGAGCGACTGGATAATCAATTCGAGTCCCTTCGACTGTTAACTAAGCAAAGACATCTGGATTCTGATGAAACCTCGTCTCTACTGCATTTTGAGAATGCTGCTCCACAGCTTTCTGTTCGAATCCATCCAAGATCTTTAGACCTAGAAATAAAACTGTAGTCATTGCAATTAATGATAAACTAAACCTTAAAATTTTCATGTAATCGCTCCCATGCTATCGTTATATCAGACCCCTATAACCCTTGTAAATACACTATCCTTTGAAAATTATACTTTTATTAATATATTTTGATAATCATATACATGTATACCGTTTCGTTACCTGTTTGATATCTACTTTTTAACAGAAAAGAGGAGCCCTCTCCAAATGAGAATGGGCTCCTCTTTTAATGACTGTTTGAGCTGACTCTAATTTTTTCCTAAACTCCCTTGTGATAGAAGACTCCTTGATTATACAAAGATCCAATTTTTACATTTCCTTCGTAATCTTAAAAAATAATGGTGTGAATTTGGTGTGAAAAGTGGTGTGAATTTTTCTAAAAATCATCAAAAAAACACTCCATGATGTGAACCACGAAGTGCTTTGAAACGTTGATATAACCGCATTGTTTAACGCTTTCAGGCAACTGACTCTGTCAGGTTGCAGCCACATTTGTAAGCGACTAAAGTCGCAACAACTGTGTCAATTACACCAATTTAGTATGGAAGCATAAAAAAGAACACCCCGAAAGGTGTTCTTTGCAAGTATAGTAATTCTCTCGAATTAACGTTTACTAAATTGTGATGCTTTACGAGCTTTCTTAAGACCTGGCTTCTTACGCTCAACCTTACGTGAGTCACGTGTAAGAAGTCCTGCGCGTTTCAATGAATCACGGAAGTCTGGGTCTACTTGAAGAAGGGCACGAGCGATACCGTGACGGATAGCTCCTGATTGACCAGCGTATCCACCACCTACAACGTTAACGAAAACGTCGTATGAACCTACAGTTGAAGTAACTGCGAATGGTTGGTTGATTACAAGACGAAGGTCAGCGTGTGGGATGTACTCTTCAACATCTTTTTTGTTAACAGTGATTTTACCAGTTCCTGGAACAAGGCGAACGCGTGCAACAGCGTTTTTACGACGTCCAGTACCTGCATATTGTGCTTGTGACATACTTTATTGTTCCTTTCCTTAGATAAGTCCTGAAATATCAAGAACTTCTGGTTGTTGTGCAGCGTGAGTGTGCTCAGCTCCAACGAATACTTTCAATTTCATACCTTGAGCGCGGCCAAGAGTATTGTGTGGAAGCATACCTTTAACTGATTTTTCGATCAAACGTACTGCATTTTTAGAACGAAGTTCACCAGCAGAGATTTGTTTCAATCCACCTGGGTGGTTTGAGTGAGTGTAGTAGATCTTATCAGTTGCTTTTTTACCAGTCAATTTAACTTTTTCAGCATTGATAACGATTACGAAGTCACCTGTATCAGTGTGTGGTGTGAATGTTGGTTTGTTTTTTCCGCGAAGTACGCTAGCAACAACTGCTGAAAGGCGTCCAAGAGGTACATCAGTTGCGTCAACAACGTACCATTTGCGTTCTACTTGGCCTGGTTTAGCCATGAATGTAGTTTTGTTCATGATTTCTCCTATATGAATATCGTTTTTGTTTACTGGGCGGATGTTCCGGTCCGCGGGGTATTTGAAAGGTTCCGGGGCCTTACAAATGGGGTAAACAATACCGTCTACTATCATACCAAATTTTACTACTAAAAGTCAATAGATATGAAAAATATTTTTACCGATTTCGGTGTTTAACATCTAGAAAAACCTCGCTTTTGCGAGGCTTTCCTATTTGTAAGCTAAGGCACGTTTAAAGGTTTTCCAGATTCCCAAATCATCTGTCTGAAGGACTAGGCTGGCATACATACGTCCGATAAAGACTGTTGCAGTGACTGCAAAAGCAACCGTTATGGCAAGAGAAATCCAAGCTTCCAGACCACTTGCATAACCATTTATAGCTCTAAATGGCATAAAGAAGGTCGAAATGAAAGGAATGTAGGAACCAATTTTCAGAACTAAATTGTCTCCTGCAGCACCTAGAGCGGTCACTCCAACGAATCCTGCGATAATCAAGATCATCAGTGGCGACAAGGCCTTTCCCGAATCCTCAGGGCGAGAAACCATAGAACCTAGGAAGGCTGCCAAAACAACATACATAAAGAGACTAACCAATACAAACAATAAGGTATTGAGCGAGAAGGCATCTCCTAGATGATTTAAAATACCAGATTGAGCCAAGATTGGTAGGTCTTTAAAGAGAAGAATGGCAGCCAGCCCACCCACGACGTAAATGCCAATATGAGTCAAAATCACAAGAAGCAGAGCCAGCATGCGAGCGTAGAAATAATGACTTGCTCGGATACTAGAGAAGACCACCTCCATGATTTTGGTTCCTTTCTCGCTAGCCACTTCCTGAGCAGTGACACTAGCATAGGTAATCAAAATCATATAAAGGAAGAAACCAAGTCCTGCGGCCGCAATGGTTTGAACAATTTTTTTGTTTTCCTTGGATTCATCAATCTTCTCAGTAAAATCAACGGTTTGACTCAGGCGCTTTTCCTGCTCTTGGGACAAATTAGCCGCCGAGCGATTGAGTTGGTATTGCAGTTCGTTTAACTTATTGGTTACAGCTAGCTTGATGCCACTTTCAAGAGAGGTTTCACCATGATAGACGGCCTTGATGACGCTGTCCTCTTGGTCGACGGTTAGGTAACCCTTGATTTTCTCATCCTTGATAGCAGCCTGGGCACTGGCTTCGTCCTTATAATCAAAGTTGATACCATTGGTACCCTTGAGCCCTTCTTCCACAGATGGCACAGTTGTTACTACTGCTATCTTGCTATTCTTGGCCATAGAAGACCCTTGGAGATAGCCGATTCCTACAGATAAGGCTAAAAAGAGGAACGGCGAAATCACCATAAAGAAGAAACTCCAGGACTTGACATGTCGCAGATAAGTTTCTTTAATAACTACCCACATATTTCTCATACTTCCACCCCTGATTCTAGTTTAAAGATTTCATCGATTGTTGGAGCTTGTTGGTCAAAGGTCGCGATGTATTGACCTTGAGTGAGGATTGGGAAGAGTTCCCTTCCAGCGCTCTCATCATCTAAGATCAATTTCCAACTGCCTTGCTTGGTCAAGCTCACCTGTTTGACATGAGGAAGACTTTCCAGTTCTTCCTTGCTTCGTTCACTTGAAACAAAGAGACGCGTTTTACCGTATTGATTGCGAACTTCTTGGACTGGTCCATGCAAGACCACACGCCCATCTCGAATCATGAGAATATCATCGCAAAGCTCCTCGACATTGGTCATGACATGGTCTGAAAAGATAATGGTCGCACCACGCTCTTTTTCTTTTAAGATGACCTGCTTGAGCAACTCGGTATTGACTGGATCCAGACCACTAAAGGGCTCATCCAGGATAATCAAGTCCGGTTCATGGATTAGGGTGATAATCAACTGGATTTTCTGCTGATTTCCTTTTGAGAGACTCTTAATTTTGTCAGTCAATTTCCCCTTAACTTCCAGTTTTTCCATCCATTGAGGGAGTTTTTCCTTGACCTCCTTAGCATCCATGCCTTTTAGAGTAGCCAGGTAGCGAACTTGCTCAAGAACTGTCAACTTGGGCATAAGACTGCGTTCCTCAGGCAGATAACCAATTCGAGCATAGGTTTCCTGGCGAATCTCCTGTCCATCCAGACTGATCTCTCCTTGATAGTCTAAAAATTTCAAAATACTGTGGAAAATCGTTGTTTTCCCAGAACCATTTTTCCCGACCAGCCCCAGAATCCGTCCTGGACTTGCCTGAAAATCTACACCAAACAAGACTTGCTTGGAACCGAAACTTTTCTCTAGATTTCTTACTTCTAGCATTTTCCACCTCCGAAATATGTTGCACTTATTATACTCCTTTTTGATAGCCTTTACAAGGATTTATGTACATTTTTATCTTGTTCATCCTTCCTTAAAAACTAAACTCTCTAAGATTTTTGAGTACCCAAGTGATAGATCAATTATAACCTAATAAAGTATAGCTGAGGGCTTTTACTCCCCAATTGTTCATTTTTGATCCTGAACTGTCTTCTTGAAACTAAAAATCCACCCCGAAGGATGGATTGATGAGTTAACGCACTTCTGCATGGACTTTTTCTTCGAGAGAAGCTTGGATTTTTTCCATATAGCGTGCGACTTCTTCGTCTGTCAAGCTCTCTTCTGGATTTTGGAAGGTTAGGCTATAAGCCATTGACTTCATGCCAAGTCCCAATTTTTCACCTGAGAAGACGTCAAAGAGTTTGATGTCTGTCAATCGTTTCACACCTGCAGCTTGGATTGCGTCTACAACTTCTTGATGGCTAATTTCTGCCTTGAGAAGTAGAGCAATATCACGGCTAACTGCTGGGAATTTGGTAATTTCAACAAATGGAGCAGCCGGTTGGAGCGCAGCTTCGATAGCTGAAAGGTTGAGCTCCGCTACATAGGTTTCTGGGATATCGTAAGCCTTAGCAGTGACTGGATGTACTTGGCCAAGGAAACCAAGAACTTGGTCACCGAGTGAAATCACAGCTGTACGTCCTGGGTGAAGGCTAGCAATTTCAGCTGTTGCCGTATAAGTTACTTGGAGTCCCAAACGAGCAAAGAGGGCTTCCAGGATTCCCTTAGCATAGAAGAAATCAACTGGAACCGCTGCTGTTTGGAAGTCTTTTTCTGCAACCAAGCCTGTCAAGGCAAAGGCAAAGCTGTTGATTTCATTTGGTAGGTCTTCTTTGGGATTGCCTGTTTGTTCAAAGACTTTTCCAATCTCGTAAAGAGCCAAGTTTTTATTCTTACGCGCTACGTTGTAGGCAACTGTATCAAGGATACCTGAGACCATATTTTGACGGAGAACGGAACGATCTACTGTCATTGGCCACATAAGTTCTGTAAGGTTGCTTGGTTGAGCCGTAAACTCAACTGCTTTTTCAGGAGTTGTTAGAGCGTAGGTGATGATCTCTGTCAAGCCTGCCCCTTCAGCGATAGTACGAACTTGACGGCGCAATTTTTGTGTCGCTGTCAATTCACCAGCTGTACCATCATCTTTTGGAAGGCTGGTTGGCAAGCGGTCATAACCATAGATACGAGCGATTTCTTCAAAGAGGTCTGCCTCGATGGTGATATCCCAACGACGACGTGGGACGCTGACGGTAAAGCTGTCTGCATTTCCAGAAAGACCAAAGCCAAGACGACGGAAGACATCTTCTACATCCGCGTAGGAAAGCTCCGTTCCAAGGACGCGGTTGACATCTGCAAGAGTTGAAGAAACTTCTACATCAGAAGTATCAAGTTCCCCTGCTGAAACAATGCCTTTACGCACCGTCGCACCTGCAAGTTCCGCAATCATACTTGCCGCCGCATCAAGGGCTTCATTAACGGTTGCCACATTAATGCCTTTTTCAAAACGAGAAGAAGACTCTGAACGAAGGTTGAGGCGACCGCTGGTCTTACGGATAGATTTGCCATTGAAAACAGCGGCTTCAAGGACAACACGACTAGATTTTTCAGAAATTTCTGTTGCTTGACCACCCATGACACCAGCAAGAGCTACTGGTTTATCAGCGACAGTAATCACGAGGTCATTTGTTTCCAAATCACGTTCTTCACCGTCCAAGGTCACCAATTTTTCACCAGCACGCGCTTCACGTACACGGATGTCAGTCCCTTCAAAGGTATCCAAGTCAAAGGCATGCATAGGTTGACCAAAGTAGAGTAGGATGTAATTTGTCACATCCACTACGTTGTTGATAGGACGGATACCTTCGTTCATGAGGAGGTTTTGCAACCACTGTGGACTTGGTGCGATTGTCACATTGTCCAAGATACGAGCGGCATAGTAAGGCGCCTTGTTTGTGTCAATGTTGACAGTAAGAGCATCTGCCGCAACTTGGTCTGTTTCTGAAAGAGTAAATTCTTTAAAGCTGACCGCCTTGTCATAGATGGCTGCCACTTCGTGCGCTACCCCACGCATAGAAAGGGCGTCCGCACGGTTTGGAGTGATGGAAAGTTCGATGATTTCATCATCCAAGTCCAGATATGAGAAGACTTCCTCGCCTGGAACAGCATCTTCTGGCAAGATTTGGATACCATCTGCAAATTCCTTAGGTACAACGGAGTCAGAAATGCCTAATTCACCAAGTGAACAAATCATTCCAAGTGACTCCAAGCCACGGATTTTCCCTTTTTTGATCTTGTAATTATCAGCGATACGAGCTCCCGGAAGTGCCACCATGACCTTGATACCTGCACGCACATTTGGGGCACCACAGACAATTTGACGGGCTTCTTCTTCGCCAATGTTAACCTGACAAACATGGAGATGAGTTTCTGGCACATCTTCGCAAGACAAGACCTCACCGACGACAATTTTTGAGAGACCGGCAGCAGGTGATTCGACACCTTCTACCTCGATCCCTGTGGTTGACATTTTTTCAGCCAACTCTTGTGATGGTACATCAATGTCCACCAACTCTTTTAACCATTTATAACTAACTAACATATGTAAGATACCAAGGGCTATGCTGAAATCTAGATGACTTTCCTAGATTTCTTTTGGCCCTCGTTTAGATCCTTTCATTTTGTGTTTTCCAGCCCGAGGCTGTCTTAGGAAGAGCTCTTATCTCTTACCATCTCTATAGAATAAAAGTTTTTAGCCACAACTCTGTGAACAAACTCTTTCTATAAAGTTACATTTAAATAGTAAAACTTAACTTCCCAATTAAGAACTATTTCATTCAACCTTCATAGAATGCTTAACTATTTTTTCACAACCACCTTGAATTAATTTTTTTAAATTTTGATAACCAGGATGATAAACAGCATAAAAACTAAGTTCAATATTTAAATCTGAGTTTTCTGAAATTTCTTCTATTAATTCTTCTATAAAAAAAATAAAATCTTTACGCTTACTCTTCGACAAAGCACCACAAACATATATATTTAACTTTTCTTCTTTTGAATCCTGGGACAATATTTCTAATTGTTCGATTAATTTTTTATACGATTGTTTTCTGTAGTCCTTTTTATTATCATCCTTTACTGCCGAAATTAAATTATCCATTACAGATTCGACAACATCAGAAAATAGATCAGTTACATATGATCCGTATAGATTCCTCCAAAATGTACTTGTTTTCATAGTTAAGAATCTTAAATGACGATCATTAATATTTGAATGATGAAATGAAGAAAAATTACTATCAGGGGATTGTTCTCTTTTAGCAGAGGGGTTTACCATAAGTATTATATTAGAAGGATTTATGTAGTCTTTTTGATGATTTTCAATAGCTTCTTCATAGGATATATTTTCAGATGTTGCTTTATCATTATTTTTAGATTCTTTATAAATCGCAAATGAAGATATATCACCAAACTTCTCTAAAAGTTTGTTATAGTTTTGTTCCGAAATCATAAAATATCCTCGCGTTTCAATCTTATTTAAACTGTTCTGAGAAGCGGATATCTCCTTGGTAGAAGCCACGGATATCGTTGATACCATAACGGAGCATAGCTACACGCTCTTGCCCAAGACCAAAGGCAAATCCAGAATAAACAGTCGCATCGATACCACTCATTTCAAGAACGCGTGGGTGAACCATCCCAGCACCCATAATTTCGATCCAACCCGTTTTCTTACATACGTTACAGCCTTCTCCACCACACTTGAAGCAGGAAACATCCACCTCAACAGATGGCTCTGTGAAGGGGAAGTAAGATGGACGCAGACGGATCTGACGCTCTTCACCGAACATCTTTTGCACAATCAACTGAAGCGTTCCTTGAAGATCTGCCATGGAGATGTTCTTCCCGACAACCAAGCCCTCAATTTGGTGGAATTGGTGACTGTGGGTTGCATCATCCGTATCACGACGGAAGACACGCCCTGGTGAGATCATCTTCAAAGGACCTTTAGAGAAATCATGGGCATCCATAGCACGCGCCTGAACTGGAGATGTGTGAGTACGAAGCAAGATTTCTTCTGTGATGTAGAAAGTGTCCTGCATATCGCGAGCTGGATGGTCTTTAGGAAGATTCATACGTTCAAAGTTATAGTAGTCTTGCTCCACTTCAAAACCATCCACAACTTGATACCCCATCCCGATGAAAATATCTTCGATTTCTTCACTGGTTTGTGTGAGAACGTGACGGTGACCAACCGCAACTGGACGACCTGGAAGGGTCACATCGATGCTCTCGCTGGCAAGTTGTGCTTCAACTTTCTTTTCTTCCAAGAGCTTAGCTGTTTCTTCAAAGGCTGCTGTCAAGACATCACGAGCTTCATTGACGTGTTTCCCAATGATTGGACGCATCTCAGCAGAAACATCTTTCATCCCTTTGAGGATTTCAGTAAGCGACCCTTTTTTACCAAGAACAGAGACACGCAAATCTTGCATCTCTTTTTCATTTTCAGCAGAAATCTGCTTCAAGCTAGCCAGCGTTTCTTCGCGAAGCGCTTTTAATTGTTCTTCAATAGTTGACATAATTCCTCCATCAGTCGCTCGTAGATAAAAAGAAAACCACATGCCAAAAACTCCACTCGGAGCGTTGACACGCGGTACCATCCGTTTCATCTGACAAGTCAGACCTTCATTTCTAAATCCATGCGCAAGTGAATTCACCCAGCTTTCATATAGAGAGCTTGCAGTCACGGCTCTCCTCCCTGATATACTTCCCTTGAGTTACTAGTCTTGCAGATTCCTATTCAATTACTATTTAGTTTATCAGATTTTTACCATTCTTGCAAGACCTATCTCACTTCTGCTTACCTTTAAATCGCCATTGGAAGCGAAGCTTGTCATAGAAGGGAAATTCGATAAACAGGACTCCCAAGCTCACACAGAGACTGGCAAGGACGTCTGATGGATAGTGAACCCCCAGATAGACCCTTGATACCAGCACACTGACTAGGTAAAGACCAAGGACGATTTGCACGATTTTTCTCCAGACTGGATTTTTCATCCGTTGACTGAGAATGACAATCAAAGTACCTACCATCAAGGTTACAGCCAGAGAATGGCCGCTTGGGAAGGAAAATCCCTTCTCTTCGACTAGGTGTAAGATAGCTGGTCGTGGGCGCTGGTAAATATTTTTAAAGGTCACGATTAAAAGACCAGCTAAGGCTAGATTGCCCACCATGAAGTAGCTTTCTATCTTCCACTGCTTACGATAAAAGATAAAGGCTGCAATGGCAACCCAGGTGATGATTACTGGGATATCAATCAAATGCGTAAGGGCACAGAACAGAACTGTCAAATAATTTGGTAAGTCTCCTCGAAGGGCAGTCTGAATCGGTTGATCAAAACCGACCAGCGTTTCAGGATAAAACTTAACCATGTAGCCAAGAAGGACGAAAAGTAAAAGGGCAAAACTGCCCTTCATTAAAAATGTTTGTTTATCTCTCATAATGTTTTAAGGTTGGTTTCAAGAGGACGTATAACAACCAGAATGAAACGGCAAAGATTACACCTTCAATCAAGTTAAAAGGTAATACCATGGTCATTAGGTAGTTGGAAAGTCCCAAAATTTTTCCAATATCAAAGTTAGCAAACTGCGCGTACAAAGGAACAGCATAGACATAGTTGAGAACCAACATCGCTGAAGTCAATCCTATAGTTCCCACTAGAGATGCTAGTAGGAAACGAAGGGTGCTACGTTCCTTTTTCCAAATCAAACCAAAAGCGATAACAAAAACTCCCAAGGCTACGATATTCATTGGCAAGCCAATGTAGGTATTCACTCCCTGACTATTCAGAAGCAACTTCAAGAGTGATCGAAGCAAGAGAATCCCTAGAGCAGCAGGCAAATCCATCACCACCAAGCCCACAAGGACTGGCAAGATACTAAACTCGATCTTGAGGAAGGTCGCCGCTGGCAAGAGCGGAAAGTCAAAGTACATCAGCACAAATGAAATGGCTGATAAAATCGCAATGGTCGAAAGTCGACGTGTGTTTGTCATAACAGGTTCCTCCAATTTTCTATAAAATCAGAAGAAGTTGGAAAGGATCCCTCTATCTATTCTCACTTTTTATATCCCAAAAGTTCCCCCTCACTCTTTTGAGCAAGCGGTTGCATTTTATCTATAAACTCATCAGAACAGACAAAGCTATTCTTTCGTCTTCTCCCATCCAGACTATACTGTCGGTTGTGGAATCGCACCACATCAGCTTTCGCTCGCGGACTTATTTGGCTAAGATATTTAGATTTATCTAGGCGTCGCAGTCAAAGATCATACTTAAAGTATATCGAGACAAGACAACGATGAGAAAGCTAAAATAGCTAGTCAAATTTACCGCCGGTCGGGAATCACACCCTGCCCTGAAGACACTCTTATCATAACAAAAAAAGCCTGCCAGAGCAAGCTTTTTGATTGATGTAATCAATATTATTTTAACTTAAGTATTTTCATTTATTTCAACTTATCCGCTTCATACTCATGTACCAAGTCCAGTCCTGCAAAGTTCTGTTGGCGTAGGGCTTCGTAGACAATCATACAGACCGTATTAGAGACATTCAAGCTGCGGACATGCTGGTCATTCATGGGAATGCGCAAGGCCTTTTCTGGATGCTGGCGCATAAATTCCTCAGGCAATCCCTTATCTTCACGACCAAACATGAAATAATGCGGCCCTTCTGCTGCAAAATTCTCTTCCGAGTAGACTTTCTCGGCAAACTTAGAAATCAGATAGAGTCGTCCGTCCATCTGCTTCATAAAGTCATCTAGACTCTCATAGAAGCTAATGTCCAGCTTATCCCAATAATCCAGTCCAGCCCGCTTCATCTTACGGTCATCAATGGGAAAGCCCATGGGCTTGATGATATGGAGGGGAGAATTGGTCGCTGCGCAAGTACGAGCGATATTGCCTGTATTCTGTGGAATTTGTGGTTCAAAAAGGACGATGTGATTTTGATGAGACATAATTTTTTCCTGATTTTCATTAGAATAAAAAAATAGCCACACTGCCCGGAGTCAAGCTCAGCAAACAGCGTGGTTAAGGCATCATTAACTTACATCACAACAGGTTTGATGTAAATCAATGAGGGTACTTTCCTAGTATATCATTTTCTTCCGACAAGTCAATAAAAATGACCTCAAAAAGTGAGATTTTTGTAGGATTTCTTTTGAAACAGCTTACTATTCTGTAAAAAACGACTTTATTGAGATTTATAGATGAAATTTTATATAAAAAAAGGTATGATAGATACATATTCGGGAGGAATAATATGAAAATTATCGTCGTCGGAAGCGGGAAGGTCGGAGCCGCCCTTTGTCGCTCGCTCGTTGCTGAAAAGCATGATGTCGTTTTAATTGAACAAAATGAAGCTGTTCTAAATCATATTACAAAACGTTACGATATTATGGGCATTGTTGGAAATGGTGCGAATTTTAAAATCTTGGAGCAGGCAGATGTTGCCCACTGTGATATCTTTATTGCCATGACTGAGCAGGATGAGGTCAACATGGTTTCAGCCGTTCTCGCAAAGAAAATGGGAGCTAAAGAAACCATTGTCCGCGTGAGAAATCCTGAATACTCTAATGCTTATTTTAAAGAAAAAAATATTCTAGGCTTCTCTCTGATGGTCAATCCTGAACTCCTCGCTGCTCGTTACATTGCCAATATTATTGATTTTCCTAATGCTCTGTCATTGGAGCATTTTGCCAATGGCCGAGTAACCTTGATGGAGTTTAAAATCAAGCCAGAAAGCTATCTCTGCCAAATGAATCTCTCGCAATTCAGGAAGCATTTCCCCCACGTTATTATCTGTGCTATTGAGAGAGAGGGCAAACTCAGTATTCCAGATGGGGATTTCACCTTGCAGCCATCTGATAAAATCTTCCTGACTGGAAATCGTTCAGAAATTGTCCGCTTCCACAATAAAATCCGACCAAGAGTCATCAAGAGCCTCATGATTATCGGGGCAGGTAAGATTGCCTATTATCTCTTAAACATTCTCAAAAATAGCAAGATTGAGCTCAAGGTCGTCGAGATCAATCGCCAGCGGGCAGAGTTCTTTAGCCAAGAATTTCCTGAGCTCTACGTGGTCAATGGAGACGGTACAGCCAAAGATATTCTACTCGAGGAAAGAGCTGCGCATTACGATGCAATAGCTACTCTGACAGGCGTCGATGAAGAAAATATCATCACCTCAATGTTCCTCAACAATCTTGGAGTTCAAAAAAACATTACCAAGATCAACCGGACAAGTCTCCTCGAGATTATTGACAATCAAGACTTCGCAAGCATTGTCACGCCAAAAGGGATTGCGGTTGATACCATTATGCACTTTATCCGCGGACGGAATAACGCGCAATTCTCCAGCCTAGAAGCCTTGCACCATGTAGCAAATGGCCAGATTGAAACGCTCCAATTCCAGATCAACGAAGGAAATAAAATGATCGAACAGCCTCTCTCTCAGCTAAAGTTGAGGAGCGGGGTACTGATTGCAGCGATTATCCGTCAAGGCGTAGCCATCTTCCCAAGTGGAGACGACTATTTGGAAGTCGGGGATAAAATCATCGTGACAACCTTGATTCAAAACATCGACAAGATTTACGATTTGTTAGAGAGGTAGCCCCATGAATAGACCTATGATTCGCTTTCTCCTCTCTAAACTCCTGCTCATCGAAGCAGCTCTCTTGTTGGTTCCAACAATCGTTGCCCTTATCTACCGTGAAGATCTTGAAGTCTTCCTTTCGATCGGCGCGACAATGATTATTTTAGTGATTTTGGGTGGATTAGGTTCAGCCTTTAAGCCTAAGGATGCCCACATTTACACCAAGGAAGGGGTACTGATTGTTGCCCTTTGCTGGATTCTCTGGTCCTTCTTTGGCGCTCTGCCTTTTGTCTTTTCGGGCCAGATTCCGAATCTAATTGATGCTTTCTTTGAAGTCAGCTCTGGCTTTACCACTACTGGTGCCACGATTTTAAATGATGTATCTGTCCTTTCCCACTCCCTCCTCTTTTGGCGTAGTTTTACCCACTTGATTGGAGGAATGGGGGTACTGGTCTTTGCTTTGGCTATCATGGATAATGCTAAAAATGGCCACTTAGAAGTCATGAAAGCGGAAGTTCCTGGACCAGTCTTTGGTAAGGTTGTGTCGAAATTAAGAAACACCGCCCAGATTCTTTATATTATCTATCTAGCGCTCTTTGCCCTTTTTACTTTTCTTTATTTCCTCGCTGGCATGCCACTCTTTGATAGTATCGTCATCGCAATGGGAACGGCTGGTACGGGAGGCTTCACTGTCTTTAACGACGGAATTGCTCACTACAACAGTTCTCTAATCACCTACCTTGTCAGCTTTGGCGTTCTGACCTTTGGGGTGAACTTCAATCTCTACTATTATCTCTTGATTCGAAGATTTAAAGCCTGTTTTCATGACGAGGAGTTGAAAGGATATCTCTGGATTGTCCTCACTGCCACTATTTTGATTAGCTTCAATGTTCTCCATGTTTACGGGGAATTTGCTAAAAGCTTAGAAATTTCATTTTTCCAAGTTTCTAACATCATTACTACGACAGGATTCGGCTATGGAGATACCGTACAGTGGCCCCTCTTCTCACAAGTCATTTTGCTGCTGCTCATGTGTCTAGGTGGTTCTGCTGGCTCCACCGCTGGCGGTTTCAAAGTGATCCGTGCCATTATCATCGGTCGCATCGCTAAAAACCAAATCCTTTCCACGCTTTCGCCAAACCGCGTTCTAACCATGCATATCAACGGTGCTGTTTTGGATAAGGATACCCAACACAAGGTTCTCAAATATTTAGCTGTTTATATTTTGATTATCGCAGCTTTGATTTTCATCATCAGTCTGGACAATAACAATCTAATGACTGTTACCAGTGCTGTCATCAGCTGTTTCAATAATATCGGACCAATGATTGGGACAACCGAGACCTTCTCTATCTATAGCCCATTTTCTAAATTCCTCCTCTCTCTTGCCATGATTGCAGGACGTTTAGAGATCTATCCAATTCTGCTTCTATTCCTACCAAGAACCTGGTCTAACAGATAGCAGGAAAATAGCTATCGTTACTTAACTAAAGCCCGTAACAACGGGCTTTTATCTTGTTCTAAAACTACCATCTGAGAACGGATCCTCGTACGCTTTGACACTTAACTTTTCAAGGACAAGGTTATTTTTCTCTTGCTCGCGAATCTATTTGGCAACTGTCTTTCCGTTTAGGCCAACGGTACTTACATATTTATCAAATATCCCATAAAATCAAAACTCGAAAGTTTTGGAGGGATCAAGACAAGTATATGAACATGATCTGTCATCATCTGTCCCTCAATAATTTCCACACCTTTGTATTGACATAGATGAAGAAAAATCTCAATGAGATCTCGTCTTATTTTATAGTAAATGGTTTTTCTGCGATATTTGGGTGGTAAAGATGATAGGATATTTGCACGTCCATTTGGTATATGATAAACTGCAACTGGTTTTAGCCATTTCCTTTTCCTCCTTTGTCTTACCTGAACAAATAGATTCTACCAGGAAAAAGAAATGAAAGCTCAAAGCCTTGGCAGCCACCAGCTAAGTTGGTGGCTTTCTTGTTTTTCTCTACGAGAAAAACTGACTTGAAGACATAATGAAAATAAGACGGAAGGCCCTTCTTCCGTCTTATTTCTGATCTCGAGACTCTGGAATCAATCGATTCCCAAACTCTTCCTTCTTCTTCTGCTGCTGGGCTTCCTTGTGATTATCATAGCGATTAAGAAAGAACTTGGCGATTTCTTTGAGGATAGAATAGGTCGGGATTGCCACAATCATCCCCAGCACGCCATGGATATTGTTGGATAAGAGCAAGAGCACCATGATGGTAATAGGATCGACCTTCATTACACCGCCAACGATACGGGGATAAAGAAAGATTATCGTTAGCAAAAGGACCTACATCAGCTTACTTTTATGAAACATTTGCCTCCTCCTATTAGTTAATTTATCATAAATTTTGTTATAATAAAGGAGTTTTAACGAAAGAGAGAGTAAAAATGGAAAAAATTATCAAACTGGAAAATGTAAGCTTGTCTAAACAAGGCCGAACCATCTTAAAAGATCTCAACTGGCAGGTGAAAAAGGGAGAGCATTGGGCCATTCTCGGTCTCAACGGTTCAGGAAAGTCTACTCTCCTGCGCCTGCTTATGGCTGAACATTGGAAGACCCAGGGCAAGGTGACGGTTCTCGGTACGGAATTTGGTGCTGGAGACATTCCTCAGCTGCGAACTAAGATTGGAGTAGTCGGCTCCTTCATTGCTGAGCGCCTGCCCAGCCATCTCACTGCTGAAGAAATCGTCCTGACAGGAAAGTATAAAAGCAGTATTCTCTACGCTCCTTACGGACAAGAAGAACTGGACCAAGCTAGGGAAATGCTGGCTTCCATTGGCGGACAAGATTTGATTGGCCGGAGCTACATCAGTCTCTCTCAAGGGGAAAAGCAGCTCTTGCTGATCGCGCGCAGTCTTATGGAAAAGCCAGAATTGCTTATCTTAGACGAAGCGACCAGCGGTCTGGATCTCTTTGCCCGCGAGCGTCTGCTGGAACAGATTGGCAAAATTACGCAGATGGAGCAGGCTCCAACCATCCTCTATGTCACCCACCATGTAGAAGAAATTACTGAAGCTATGGATCATGTCCTGCTCCTGAAAGAAGGCGAAATCATAGCCCAAGGTCCTAAAGAAGACATTCTTCAAAAAGAGGTCATGGATCGATTTTATCCTAAGCCAGTCGAGCTGATTGAGCTGGGAGAAGACCGCTATTTCGTCAAGGTGGAGGGCAGGTTCTCATGAAGCAATTTTCTAACACCATCTTCAAACTGGGCTAGTTTCTGATTCTAACCATGACTGCGATTGCCTTGCTTTTCTTGTCTGGGCAGATTCTGCTGTCCCATACTTACATCCCTTTAAGGACTGTTGAGGGGTCCCAATTCATCAGTAATCCTTGGTATTTCTACCCTATCCTCCTGTTCTTTCTCCTCAGCTTTTTTAATCCGACCCCTGTTGGAAAAGGTTCATACCAAGTATTTTTTTTGGATTTCGTCCCTCACCTGACTAATGCTATGACAACGGGATTTTACCTTGTTCTAAAACTGCCATCTAAGAACGCTTTAACATTTAACTTATCAAAGACAAGGTCATTTTTTCCCAATCACGTATATTAGAAACTATCTTTTCATTTAGGCCAACGATATTCACATAGTCCCCTCTCCCCCAAAACTTTCTATTGTCATAATATAACCCCTCTTGCTTTTCAATCTGAACAGGAGGGGTTGTTTTGAATGGAAATGAATCAGACTTGGCTTTGTGTTATTAGTATTTTCATCACTTCATTTTAATCGTAATCAGCATACCTCCACCAAGCCATTGTTGCGATAAGACCTAGAATACTTACCCCAAATAAACTGACAATGCTCCCAAAATTCAATAGCGCTTTTCCAGCAATACCACTTGCGAGTGCAGGAATCGCCCATGGAATGTATTTCCCAAAGTTAAGAGCAGAACCAAGCTGAGAAAAAATAATAGTAAAAATGATAAATGCCAATGGAGACAAATAGCCCCGGCCTAAACAAGCAAAAAAAGCCACTGGAGTAGAGAGAATGATCGTAAGAGTAGTACAATAACCAAAAGTAAGTATACCTTTGAAAATCACCGTTAAGCTCCCGCCCTCAAGTCCAATCAGATTGCCAGCTAATAATCCCAATAAAAGTGCAAAAATTGATAGAATATAGCTCCATAGAGCGATTACGATAAACTTGGATAATACGATTGTATCTCTTTTTATCGGGAGTGCTAATAGGTCTATCATCGTTTTATCAGAATATTCTCTACCAAAAATCCAAGATGCTGTAAATCCAAAAATGAGCAATCCCCCAACAGAAATGACTTGTGATACGGTCATTAAGTACGACGACCAGTCTGTTATCCTCATCATTTCCATTTTTGCAGAAATCAAACCAAGATTTTTGAAATTCTCTGGATATTTCATCATAGTTGCAAACAACCCAACAATAAAAGGAACTAAACAGATAGAACAAGCAGTTACGATGGAAAGTTTTGATTTTATTAACTTTCTCCATTCAATTAAAATACAGGAACTAAGCTTTTTCATTCGAAATTCCTCCATGATAGTCATTCAGTATTCTTAAGAAATAATGCTCCAAATCTTCTTTTTCAACAATCAGTGATTTGGGTGGATAACCTGCATGAACCAACAATGTAGCAATTTCTTCCGGATATTCCACAGATTTTCTATCAGTTAATTCCAAGAAATGGATATTATTTTCTGTGTTTGATTGAATGTTTACCTGATAGCCATGGTTAGACAATACTTCTTTCATGGCCTTATTATTAGATCCACTTACTAGTAACTTCTTTTCTAAGTACTGTTCTAATTCTTTGCTTTCAACTTCCCTTATAAGTCTGCCCTCATGTACAATAACTATCCTAGTAGCAATTTTAGATATTTCTTCCAGATTATGACTTGAAATAAGAACAGTTGTGCCTAGATTATTCGCCAATTCCTTTAATAGTTCTCTCACTTCAATAACTCCAAAAGGGTCTAATCCATTTGTCGGCTCATCAAGAATTAGGATTTTAGGTTTATGAATAATCGCTTTTGCAATTCCTAAACGCGCAACATTTCCTAAAGAAAGATGTTTCTCCTGTTTATGTTCATATTGCTTTAGTTTCAATTTCTCAATTACCCAGTCAATATTATCTTTATTAACCCCTCTTAATTTACTAACGATTTCTAAATTTTCTCTCACAGTTAAGTCTGGATAAGAATAAGGCGTCTCAATAATATAACCTATTTCGTTTCGAAGTTCTAAATTATTCAGATCTAACTTTTTTTCTTGAATATAACATTCTCCTGATGTAGATTTTATCAATCCTAGCATCATTCTCATCGTCGTTGTTTTCCCTGCACCATTTAGTCCTAAAAAACCTACTATTTCACCAGGTTTTATCGATAGATTCAAGTTGTTGACAACATTTTTTGTTCCATATCTTTTAGAAATGTTTACGGTTCTAATTGCTTCTTGCACCATTATCTATCCTCCTTTGTAATTTGTTCCACAACTCCTTGTATGACTAACTTCAATATAGTATCAAATTGTTTTTCGCCGATTTCCCCGATGTGTAGAATAGTCATAGCAATCGTTCTAAATAAAGCAGAGACGATTTCTACCGATACATTTTCTCTAATGTTGATTCGGGACACAATTTTTTTAACCATCCTATCATCTATCAGATGATGATTTGTTATCGCCTCTTTTGGCAATTTTCTTATGAGTAATTCCATTTCATGATTTTTAAATATGGTATACATAAATGAATAGCGAAAATCTTGATAAAAATCATAAAGTAACTGTACCAGACGATTTGTATCTATCTTGGTTTCCATACCTAATTGTTCTGTCAGACGATTCATAACATCTATTTGATATTCTTCTAAGACTGCAAAAAATAACATTTCTTTTGAGGAATAAAAATTATAAAAAGAACCTTTGGAAATATCTACCATGGCTGCCATTTGGTCAACTGTGGTTTTCTTAACCCCATATCTTTGCAGACATTCCCTTGCAACTTCATGTAATTTCTTTCTAATTGCTTCTTTTTCTTCAGTGGTAAAAGCAGTAGCCATAACTTCCTCCTAAAAACTCTGTGACGTTTTTTGGTTTTACGGTCATAGATTATCACACAGACTAACGAATGTCAACCATAAACACCAACTTAGTTAATGGTTTCTGAAATACAAGCTCTACAATCTCTGTAGTGAGTGAAAAAATTATAGTTCTTAGCGTCAAAACCATTATCAGACAAACTCTTATGGAACCGTTACTTTTTATTATAAATTTAATAGGAATTAAAAATTTTGACATCTCTATCTTGGGTTATGTAAATGCTGGAACTCATAAAAAGTTATTGCTAAACTAGATTATCCTGCACTTAAATTCCCTCACCGCCATAAATAAATGGTCAAATACGACTTCAAAAAAATGAAAGTCGCTCACCAAGAGTGTGAGAGTTACAAGACTCTGGTTCGTTTAAAAAACACCATTTCCGCTATAAATTCTGTAGACAAGTAACTATTACAGAGACTTCCTTAATCAAGAAAAAGCATCCGATCTCAACCAGAAAATTTCTAAAATACTAATCGAGAAAGTCCCTACTACAGCACAGCTAAAAATATCAAAAAGGAGAGGCCTAAATTGGTTCTCTCCAAGACATAACATTTGGTCAACCCACAGTTGACAAAGAGCTCTTTTTTATTTGTATATTGTTATCTCACATTCTGTAAATGAAAAGACGTAATCAAGAACTTCCGTATTCTTTTCTACCGATAATAATCATAAGCTAATCGGGGACTGCCGTCTGCGACATAAATGATGCCACACTCAGTAAAGCCATAAGACGTGATTACCGCTTGCATGGGCTTATTATCTTCATGAGTATCGATCCGTAGAT
>ERZ773056.129-NODE-129-length-35621-cov-30.709920_pt1 | contig 35621 bp, 35 predicted proteins | sample MGYA00580857_ERZ773056 | MGnify/ENA primary metagenome ERZ773056 (study PRJEB29015, sample SAMEA2737996) | human oral metagenome | biome: human oral; feature: human-associated habitat; material: dental | place: China | collected 2114 ... | reverse complement strand
TCCCTGCCCGACCAGCGCTATCGAATCGTCTGCAATTCTCATCGCATCACCTCCTTATTCTATTTTAGAATAAAACATTCCACCGAGTATATCGGTGGAATGAAAGATAAACTTAAACAGAAATAAAAATATTAAATTTTTATCACGCCGTAGGCAATGCGGCTGTACTTCCCGCCCATGATCTCAAAGAATCCGAGCCGCGCAAATTCTCCGCTCTCCCGCCGTTCCTTCATCACGACACGCTGACGCGCGACCCGCCGCGCCTCGGCGACGGTCTCGTCCGTGAGCGCGCGCATATCGGCAAGCGAACGCAGTGCGTTCATGCCTGCACTCTCATGCAGAGGACGGCGAAACATCGGATCAAAGTACACGGCGTCATAGCTGCCCTCCGGCTGCACGCGCAGGTAATCGAGGGCATCCGTACAGTGGACTGTGATGCGGCGCATGGCCGCGTGCATCTCGTAGTTATCCCCGGTCGCGCGGGCAAGGCCGCCGCCGATCACCGCTGCAATGAGCGGATTGGACTCGAGCGCCGTCACCGTTCCCGTCGCCCCGACCGCAAAACTCTCGACGATCGCATCCGCTCCTGTGCCGAGTGTGCAGTCAAGTACACGCATCCCCTCCGCAAGGGCAAGCGCCGCGGCGAGATGATCGCCGTGCCCGCGGAGAAGGTTCTTGATGCGCAGATGCGCCATGCCCGGATGAAAGAAGAGTTCCCCCTCTGCCGTCACGAGCGTTAGGAGCCCGCGCCGCGCAACGAGGACAGCATCCGCGCCGTACTGCGTGCGCAGCTCCTCGAGCGAGGCATTCCCGCGCGGGACGTTCGGGATGCCCAGCATCTCCGCCGTCCGTGCCGCAAGCACGCGGTTCGCCTCCGTATAGCGCTGTCCGCGCCGCACGGTAGTGACGATGGCATTCACGCGGTCCGCCATCAGAGATTGAACCCCGTGCGCTTGAACATCTTGGCGAGATCGTGCGTATCGAATTTGAGGATGGTCGGGCGTCCGTGCGGACAGGTAAACGGGAACGGCGTCGCACACAGCTCTGCGAGCAGGATCTCCATCTGCCGAATGCTCAGCTCCTCTCCCGCCTTGATCGCCGCGCGGCATGCCATCGTTGCAATCCCTGCCTGCCGGAGATGCGCGGGAGTTGCCGCATGCAGATCACCGAGCGAGATGAGGATCTCTCGGATCGTCGCCTCCGCCTCATCGAGAGGAATATCGGCGGGTGCCTCTGTCAATCGGTATTCCCGTTCGCCTGCAGGTTCGAGATGGAAGCCCAGGCGATCGAACAGCTCCGCATTTTCTTCAATATACTGTGCCTCATGCGCATCAAACGAGAGGATCGCATGCACGAGCATCTGTTGGGACGGGATTCCATCGGCATGCGCAGAGAAACGATCAAAGAGAATGCGCTCGTGCGCCGCATGCTGGTCGATAATGTAGAGCGTCTGCGCGCTCTGGGCAATGATATAGGTGAGGTCAACCTGGCCGATCGGCAGGAGGCTGCCCTCGATCGTCCTGTCCGCGTCCTGCCCGACGGACGGAGACAGCGCGGCGGCAAAAGCAGATCGTTCCTCAGCGCGCTCCGTACCGACCGCATCCTGCGCCGTCCGCAGATCGACGCGCTGTCCCGCCCACTGCACCGCCTCATGGACAGTCTGCGGACGCATGGGCGGCGTGGAGTAGGATGATGCAGAACTCCCCGCGGGATGCGCGGGCGCTGCGAGGTTGAGCGGAGCAGCCTCATAGTGGAATTTGGGGCGCTCCACTGCCGCAGCAATCGCCGCCGTCTCGCCCGCAGCGCCGCGGATCGCATCGAGCACGCTCTTATAGACCGCCTTGAAGATGCGCCCCTCGTCCTCGAATTTCAACTCCGTCTTCTGCGGGTGCACGTTCACATCGATCGTCCGCTGCGGCACCTCGATGCAGAGAACCGCAAGCGGGAAGCCCATCTTCGGCACGAGCGCACGGTAGACGTTGTCGATCGCCTTGGCAATGGCGCGGTTCTGGATTGTGCGCCCGTTGACGATGTAGGTCTGCCATGCACGGCTGCTCCGTATCATCGACGGCTTTGAGATATAGCCGGTGATGCGGATGTCCGCCTCCGCGTCATGGAAGTCCAGCGGGATCAGCGCCGCCGCCGCGTCGCCGCCGTAGATGCTCTCAATCGCATGGCGCAGGCTGCCGTCGCCCGCCGTCATAAGCGTCAGACGGTTGTTGTTGATGAAGCGGAAAGCAATATCCGGGCGCGAGAGGGCGAGGCGAATGACAAAATCGCTGATCCTGCCTGCCTCAGTTGCGTTTGTCTTGAGAAATTTCTTGCGCGCGGGCGTGTTGAAGAAGAGGTCCTCCACGCGTACAGTGGTGCCGATCTCGCAGCCGGCATCCTCGATCTCGGGTGTCTTGCCGCCGAGAATGTCCACACGCGTACCGAGATTGTCCGCCGGCTGCCGCGTGAGGAGGGAAAAGCGCGAGACGGATGCGATCGTCGGCAGGGCCTCACCGCGAAAGCCGAGCGTTGCGACCGTCTGCAGATCGGAAACAGAGGCGATCTTGCTTGTCGCATGGCGCAGGATCGCCGTCTGGGCATCCGCGCGCGCCATGCCGTGACCATTGTCGGTCACACGGATGAAGCTCGTGCCTCCGCCCATAATCTCCACCTCGACGGCCGCCGCACCTGCGTCGATCGCATTCTCGACGAGCTCCTTGACCACGGACGCGGGACGCTCAACGACCTCGCCCGCCGCGATCTTATTGATGGTTGTATCGTCCAGCACATGAATCCGCGTCATGCCTCTCCTGCCTCCTTTCGTGCCTGCTCCTGCAGACGATAGAGAGTATTCAGCGCCTCGAGCGGCGTCATTGTCATGATATCAAGCGCACGCAGCTCGTCCAGTGTCCCGTCGGCAAAGAGGGATGCCATCCCCTCCGTTTGCTCCGGCTCCTGCCGCGCTGCAGTCTCCTCCTCTGCCGCAGCTGTCGCGGCCGCTTTTTGCTCGAGCGCGTGCAGGATCTCCTCCGCACGCTCCGTCACCCGCGGCGGCAGCCCCGCGAGGCGCGCGACGTGAATGCCGTAAGACTTATCCGCGGCTCCCGGAATGATGCGCCGCAGGAACGCGACCCTCTTCCCCTTTTCACGGACGGCAATGCAGTAGTTGCGGATGCGCTCGCCGGCCATCTCTGTCAGCTCGTGGTAATGCGTTGCAAAGAGCGTCTTAGCGTGGATGCGCGTATCGATGAACTCCACGACTGCGCGCGCGATGCTCATGCCGTCAAACGTACTCGTCCCGCGCCCGATCTCGTCGAGGATGACGAGGCTGTCGCGCGTCGCCTCGCGCAGGATCTGCGCGACCTCGTTCATCTCCACCATGAATGTGCTCTGTCCGCTTACGAGATCGTCGCTTGCGCCGATGCGCGTAAAGATGCGGTCCACAGGCGCGATCTGTGCTGACCGCGCGGGGACGAAACTGCCGACCTGTGCCATCAGCGTAAGAAGGGCAACCTGGCGCATGTAGGTAGATTTGCCCGCCATATTCGGTCCTGTGATGAGCATGGTCTCCGCACCGCCGTGACTGAGATGCGTATCGTTCGGCACGAAGATCTCGCGCTGCAGGATGCGCTCGACGAGAGGGTGCCGCCCGTCCCGAATGATGATCTCACCGTCCGCCGCCGTACAGATTTTCGGGCGCACATAGCGGTATGCCGCCGCAGCCTCGGCGAGGCTCTGCAGCGCATCGACCCGCGCAATCGCGCGCGCAACATTCTGGATGGGGACGAGCTGCTCTCTTACCCGCTCACGCAGCTCCGTGAAGAGGTGGTACTCAAGTGCGGTGATCTTCTCCTGCGCGCCGAGGATCTTCGCCTCGAAGTCCTTGAGCTCCTCCGTGATGAAGCGCTCCGTATTCGCGAGCGTCTGCTTGCGGATATAGTCCGCAGGCACCTGATCCCGGCCGCTGTGGCGCACCTCGATATAGTAGCCGAACACCTTGTTGTAGCCGATCTTGAGGGTCTTGATGCCCGTACGCTCGCGCTCGCGCTCCTCCATCTCCTGCAGCAGGGCTTTGCTGTCATGCGAGAAGCGATGCAGATCATCGAGCGCCGCATCGTATCCTTCCCGGATAATGCCGCCCTCGCGTACGGAGATCCCCGGCTCGTCCACAATCGCGCGCTCCAGCACATCGCGCAGCTCATCAAAAGTCAGGATCACCCCGGCAAAATGCGTAAGCAGGCGGCTCTCCGCCGTACCCAACGCCGTACGCACCATGGGAAGCGCGGCAAGAGAAACGCGCAGAGCGACGAGATCGCGCGCATTTGCCGCCAAAGTTTCGATGCGGGTCAAAAGGCGCTCGAAATCGTAGATCGAGCGCAGAGCCTCCCGCAGGCCGCTTCGCAGCGATGGTTTCTCCGCCAGCTCCGCGACCGCATCCAGGCGTGCGTCGATGCGGTGCGGTGCGAGCAGCGGATGCTCCAGCCAGGACTTCAGGAGGCGTGTGCCCATCGGCGTACGCGTAAAGTCCAGCACATCAAAAAGGGTGTTTTTCTTGCTGCCGTCGCGCAGGCTGCGGGTAATCTCGAGATTGCGCAGCGTGTAGGTATCCAGCTGCATCGTACCTGCCGCATCGAGGAACGCGAGGCGGTTGATCTGCGAGAGATCCGCCATCACCGTATCGTGCAGATAGCGCAAAAGCGCAGCGATCGCCGTCTGCGCTCCCCCGTCTGCGGGAATCTCCTCCGCCGGGAAATGCTGTGCGAGCAGCTCCGTATCCGCCGTCGTCTCCACGGACGAAATGGCACAGTGCGGCAGGCGCTGCGCGGCGAACTCGCGCACATCGTCCGCAAGAGAGAATCCCCCGGTCATGAGCAGCTCCGCCGTCATACGGCGATAGAGCTCGTCGAAAATCTGCTGTGCGGCATTTTCCCCCGCATAGGCGGCATAGAACGCCTCGCCCGTCGAGATGTCCGCACCTGCCAGAACGAATTTCCCGGGCGCACTCTCATGAAGGAGCGCGATGTAAATATTGGACGCGTCCCGCAGCACCTCGTCCGAGAGCGTCGTGCCCGGGGTGATGACCTTGACCACCTCGCGATGCGTCAGCCCCTTTGCCTTCGGATCGCCGATCTGTTCGGCAATCGCGACTTTGAACCCCTTGGCAACGAGGCGCGCGATATAGCTGTCTGCTGCATGGTAGGGCACGCCGCACATAGGACTCTTGTCGAGGTCGCCGCTGCGGCTCGTGAGGGTCAGTCCGAGCTCCTTGGCAGCAATCTTTGCATCCTCGAAGAACATCTCGTAGAAGTCCCCGAGGCGAAAGAAGAGCAGTTCGCCGGGATGCGCCTGCTTCGCGCTCAGATATTGCTGCATCATCGGCGTGACGTTCTGCGCGTCCATAACGAACCTCCTAGATTAAGTGATTGTTGATAAAGTAAGATGACAGCGTGCGTTTCGCCCCCGACGGGTTTCTTTCGTCCAAGCGAAGCGCGTTCAGGTATTTAGGCGAATAAACATGCGGCCACTTGTGTAACGAGGCACTCGCGCGGACTCACATCGTGATAAACTACGAAACAACTTCCCCTTTGAGCAGCCACGTCTGCGACTGGTTGATTTTCACCCGCACAAAGTCGCCCTCACGTTCTGCACCATGCGGAAAGAGCACAATCTTGTTCGTGCGCGTGCGCCCGCTCCAGACGCGCGGATCATTCTTGCTCGCTCCCTCGACCATGATCTCGAGCTCCGCACCCATGAGTCGCTCGTTGATCGCGCGGCTGATCGCGTTCTGCTCTTCCATCAGTCGGTTCAGGCGCGCATGCTTTACATCGTCCGCCACTTGGTTCGCCATCGTTGCAGCGGGCGTCCCCGAGCGCTTCGAGTAGAGGAAGGTATATGCCGAGTCATAGCGCATCTCGCGCAGGAACGCGAGCATCTGAGCAAAATCCTCCTCCGTCTCGCCGGGAAATCCCACAATGAGATCGGTCGTCAGGCTCGCCTCCGGCAGCGCCTCGCGCACACGCAGCGCACGCTCGCGATATTTTTCCACCGTATAGCCGCGGTTCATTGCCTTCAGGAGTCGGCTGCTGCCATACTGCACGGGGAGATGGATGTGCTCGCAGATATGCGCGCCGCTCTTGATCGTATCGATCAGCTTGTCGCTGATGTCCTTCGGGTGCGAGGTCATGAAGCGCACGCGGCGAATGCCCTCCACCTCATCCACCATGCGCAGAAGATCGGCAAAATCCGCTTCCTTATGATCTTTGCCGTAGGAGTTCACATTCTGTCCGAGGAGCGTCACCTCGCGATAGCCTTCCGCTACTGCGCGGCGCACCTCTGCAACGACCTCCTCCGGCGCGCGGCTGCGCTCGCGTCCGCGCACATAGGGCACGATGCAGTACGTACAGTAGTTGTTGCAGCCGTACATGATCGGCACCCATGCCGAGAATTTTCCGCCGCGCGCAACGGGCAGATCCTCCGCGATCTCACTGTCCGAAAGCGCCACGTCCACCACAGGCGAGTGTTCCGCGCGGATCTCGGCGATGATGCGCGTCAGTTCCTGCACCTTGCCCGTACCGAGGACAAAGTCAATGTGCGGCGCGCGGCGCATGAGGTTGTCCCCCTCCTTCTGCGCCATGCAGCCTGCGATGCCGAAGATCAGCTTCGGATTTTTCTCCTTGATCTTCTTGACTTCGCCGATCTTCCCGTAGACCTTATCCTCCGCTGTCTCGCGCACACAGCAGGTGTTGATGAGGATGATGTCGGCATTCGCCGTCTCCTCCGTGCGCGCGTAGCCCGCCGCCTGCAGCTGCCCCTCCATGCGCTCGGCGTCGGCGATGTTCATCTGGCAGCCGTAGACAAGAATCTTGTACCGTCCCTGCATGCGTTTCCTTTCCCGTTGCATTCATACACAGATAGTAAAAAAGTCTGGAAGAAATCCTTCCAGACCGCATTTCATATTGGAGGCGACACCCAGAATCGAACTGGGGATAAAGGTTTTGCAGACCTCGGCCTTACCACTTGGCTATGTCGCCGAAAGATGGAGCGGAAAACGAGGCTCGAACTCGCGACCCCCACCTTGGCAAGGTGGTGCTCTACCACTGAGCTACTTCCGCATGTGATCTTCCTGCACCGCAAATATGCGATACTTTGATATTATATCTGCAACACCTGGTCATGTCAACCCTAAAATCCGGGGAGGCAGCATGAATCATTTTCCTGCACAAAAGTTTGACACGAGGCGCTGATTCTGCAATAATGCAGGTTGAACTTTTTGAAATATTTGTATATGACCGTGGAGGGACTCACTATCAATTCGTTGAAAAAAAAGGATCTGCTGACGCTCGGCTTCATGATGTTCTCCATTTACTTCGGGGCGGGCAATCTCATCTTCCCGCCCGCGCTCGGGCAGGCTGCCGGAGATCACACACTGCATGCGATGCTGGGCTTTATGACGACAGGTATCGGACTGCCGCTGCTCGGCATCACGGCGATCGCGCTCGCGGGCGGCGAATATGTGCCGCTCCTGCACGCAAAGACGTGGCCGCGCTTTGCGACGGTGCTGCTCGTCATCCTCTACCTCATCATCGGGCCGCTCTTTGCCATGCCGCGCACCGGTGCCGTCTCGTTTGAGATCGGCATACGTCCCTTTCTCAGCGCAGACAATCTTGCGCTCGGACAGATTATCTATACGGCAATCTTCTTTGCTTCATCATACTATCTCGCGCTGAATCCGAACAAGATCATCGACCGCGTGGGCCGGATGCTGACACCTGCACTCCTCATCGTCCTGCTCATTCTCTTTGTGCAGGCGTTCCATGCGCCGCTCGGAGCCATCCTGCCTGCAACGGGCGCCTACATCGACGCGCCGTTTGCGCAGGGCTTCCAGGACGGCTACCAGACGATGGATCTGCTGGCATCAATTGCGATCGGCGCGCTTGTTGCCAATGCCGTGCGCATGCGCGGGATCACGGACAGTCGGGCAGTCGGCGCCGCGTGTCTCGTCTCGGGTCTCATCACGGTCATGCTGATGGCTGCGGTTTACGGCTCTCTTGCCTACATCGGGGCAACGAGTACATCCGTACTCGGTCAGGCGGAGAACGGCGGTCAGATTCTCTCGGCTGCGGTCGGCATCTTCTTCGGCTCTGCAGGGAATCTTCTGCTCGCGGTCATCATCGGGCTCGCATGTCTGACGACCTGCTGCGGCATCACCTCGAGCGCCGCGATGTTCTTCAATAAATTGCTCAAAGGGCGCGTCTCCTATGAGCGCCTGCTCCTCTTTTCGATCATGTTCAGCTTCGCGGCATCGAATGTCGGACTCACACAGATCATTGCGCTTGCCATCCCGTTCCTCGTCACAATCTATCCGCTGATTATCGTGTTCGTCATCCTCTCGCTCTTCGACCGCTTCATCGGATGGCGAAAGAGCATCTATCAGGGCGCAATGGCGCTCACGCTCGTATTCTCACTCATCGACGGTCTGCATGCAGCGGGCCTGAGCAGTGAACCGGTCCATGCGCTGCTCGTCGCATACATTCCCTTCTATAATATTATGATGGGATGGGTATGCCCCGCCGTTATCGGTGCGCTCGTCGGCCTTGCCGTCTCATTTTTTCAGACGGCTCCGGCGGCGGCGAAGGAATCCCAGGTCTAGAACGGTAAAAAGCGGCTGCTGCACGAATTTTTCATGCAGCAGCCGCTTTTTCGTCAACGCAGATGTCTCTTTTTTTTCTTCCTCCACTGAAGGTAGAAGTAAGCGATCACAAGGACAGAGCAAATAACGAAGACAATGCTCGCCTCGTGTCCGTACTCCATGAGATCGGTCCAGTTCTCGCCGAGCATCATTCCGGCGTAGAGGATCGCCGCAGTCCACGGGAGGGAGCCTGCGATCGTGTAGACGAAAAATCGCTTCGTATCGACGCGGGCAAACCCTGCCGGGAGCGAGATAAACGTACGGATGACGGGCAGCATGCGGCTGAAGAATACCGCCTTGAGCCCATAGCGGTCGAACCAGTCCTGCGCCGTATCGACATGAGACTTCTTAATGAGGAAGTATTTCCCGTATTTCTCCACGAACGGGCGTCCGCCGCGCGCGCCGACCTCATAGGAAAACACCGATCCGAGAAGGCCGCCGACCATCCCGGCTGCAAGCGCTCCCTCGAACGACATGTGTCCGGCAAAGATGAGATAGCCCGCAAATCCGAGGATGAGCTCGCTCGGGATGGGGATGCAGGCGTTCTCTGCTGCCATGAGGACGGCGACAGCAAAATAGCCCCAGGAGGCAATGAACGAGAGAAATATCTGAGAGAAATATTCCACGGCAGGTTCTCCTTTAGATCCTCCAAATGAGTGAATGTCCTACAAAAAAATCCCCAGTGCACATCTGTACTGGAGATTCAAATCCACGGTGGTGCCTCAGAGCGGAATCGAACCACTGACACGGGGATTTTCAGTCCCCTGCTCTACCAACTGAGCTACCGAGGCAAGAGGAAAATGGCGACCCGGATGGGACTTGAACCCACGACCTCCGCCGTGACAGGGCGGCATTCTAACCAACTAAACTACCGGGCCGTTCTTGGTGACGCGTACGGGATTCGAACCCGTGAAGCCGCCGTGAAAGGGCGGTGTCTTAACCACTTGACCAACGCGCCGAACATGATAAGATGCGGCGGACTGCCTGCATGGCATCCGCCGCACACTCACGAACGCAATTATATGGGATTTTTAACAGCTTGTCAACATCTTTTATTTGCGCCGCAATACGGCATCAGATGTTGATGCCGCTGCCGAGATTCGCCCACTGAGCGTCGGAGGCATACTCCTCGAGCTCTGGCAGTTTCTCCATGAGGTACGCGTTCGTCACGCGCACAAACGTCCCCTTCATGCCGAGCGATTTCGACTCGATGACGCCCGCCGACTCGAACTTGCGGAGCGCATTGACGATCACCGAGCGCGTGATCTTCGCCTCGTCCGCGATGCGGGAAGCGATCAGCCGTCCCTCGAATTTCCCCTGGCTCGCAAGCTCCTGCAGGATGGCATGTGCCGCCTTGCGCTCGGAGTAGGAAAGCGTCTCAACGGCGATGCGTACGGCCTCGCGCTGACGCGCCTCAATCTCATTGCGCTGCGATGCGTCGCGCAGCATCTCCATGCCGACAACGGTCGCGCCATACTCGCAGAGCAGGAGATCAGGATCTCCAAACTCCTTCTTGCTGCTTGCCACGACGAGTGTCCCCAGTCTGCGCCGCGGGCCGTAGATCGGTGTGATGACAATATTCTGCCCGCGAAAGAGCTCCACCATCTCCTGCTCATAGGAAGCGCCCTCTGCATCCATGCGGATGTTGGCGTGCGTCTCCTCGAGCCGATTGAGCCAATCAACATACTTGCGCGGGAACTGTCCCAGCTCGATTGCTTCATTCACCATGAGATCGTCATCATCGAAGAACGCGTATCCGCAGATCTTTCCTCTCTCGTCGGTAATGTAGACATTCGCCTCAAGGACATTGCTCAGCACCCGCGAAATGCCGTCATACTCAACGCTCTCTGAGCGCTGGAGCAGGCGATTGATCTGTCGTGTCTTCCCCAGTAATGAAATCATCTGAATCCCCCTCTTTCTCAGGCCGTCCGCACAGCCCTGTGAAACAAATAACCACACCCCGTAAATGACATTTTCCTTCTATGCTTAGCATACCACTTTTTTCCGAAATTTCAAGAAAAACTTGAATGTTTTTCATTTTTCACAGATAAAATCCTACTATTGTCCCATAGGCATATATGATGGTGCAGGAAAAAATTTTTGCAACGTATTGCCTAATAGAAGGAATCATAGTATAATGTTCCGGTATTGCGCGCAGCTTGGATGAAGTGCGCGCCGAGGAGGTGTAGCAATGGCAAGTGTATGCGAGGTCTGCGGCAAGGGCCCGATGAGCGGCAACAACGTGAGCCACTCCCATGTAAAGACGAAACGCAAGTGGAAGCCGAATATTCAGCGTGTCCGCGCCCTTGTGAAGGGTGAAGTGAAACACGTCAATGTGTGTACGCGCTGCCTGCGTTCCGGCAACGTTGACCGTGCCGTTTGAGCAATCAGTGCATAGAAGAAGCCGTCCGGCATGCCGGACGGTTTTTTCGTAAATATTTTGGAGAGAACGATGACCATGGGAACGAACATCGAAAAAATCCGCGCAGCAAACGAGCGCTATGCCGCTGCGTTCGGCGATAAGTGTTGTCTGCCGCACCATCCGGTGCGCCGCTTCGCCGTCGTTACCTGCATGGACTGCCGTCTCGATCCCGCGAAGTTTGCGGGGATCGCCGAGGGCGATGCGCACGTCATCCGCAATGCGGGCGGCCGCGTCTCGGACGATGTCATCCGCTCCCTCCTCATCTCCTGCAAGATGCTCGGCACGAACGAATGGTTCGTTATCCAGCACACGCACTGCGGCATGCAGGGATTTACAAATGAGGAAGCGCGCGCGCGCTTCGCGGAGGATGCCGCGGCGCAGGGGCGCGATGCGGCAGAGGCGCACAGCATCGACTTTATGCCGATCAGCGGCACGATCGAGGAAAGCGTTGTACGCGATGTGCAGCGCCTGCGCACGCATCCGCTTGTCCCCGCTTCTGTTGCGATCCACGGCTATGTCTACGATGTACACACAGGGCGCCTGGCTCCGGTAGAGGAAGCCGAACAAATCGGCGCGGCGAAATAAAGTACGGCATAAAAAGAACGCTCCATCCGGAGCGTTCTTTTTTGCTGTCAAATTCCATCTGCTCTTGCCCAGCCGTTCAGCATGCGCCACATTTCCCGCCAGTCCGGAAAATACATATCCATGCGTGCATAAAAACGTGCGTCATGCCCGCGCACCCAGAGATGGGTCAGCTCGTGGATAATGACACAGCGCAGGGCGCGCACATCGTACTGTGCGAGCTGCAGGTTCAGCGTGATCGCCGCTGTGCGGATATTGCAGCTGCCCCAGCGCGTCTTCATTGCGCGGATGCGCCAACGAGAGGCACGTTTGCCGACGATTTCCTCGCACGCAGGTGCTTCGCGCTCGATTGCTGCTGCGAGTTCTGTGCGATAGAGGGCATCGAGTGCCGCACGCCGCTGCTTGGCATCTGCGCCCTCCGCCCCATGAAGAACAATCGCTCCGTCTGTGCGTTCGGCATATGATCTCCCGCGCAGGAGAGGACGGTGCATGATCCGATATTCCTTTCCCCAGAGGCGAAGATACTCTCCTTCCCCACAGCAGGGCGGATCGTTCTCCGCACGCGCACAAATCAGCCGCCGGCGCTCATCAATCCATGCGCGCCTGCGGCTGATAAAGTTTTCCATATCTGCATATGCCGTATGATACGGCACACTCAGTTCAATATGGCCGTCCGGCGGGCAAACACGAAGATAGAGGTTCTTGATGTTCTTATACCGAACGCATGCAGGAATGCCCGCAATCACTGTCTCTTCCTCGCGCAAAAGGCGCATGTTCCTTCTCATGCCCCGACGGGAGCGCGCATCGCACGCATTTTCTTTGCGGCATTATAGATGGCGCTGAGTTCCTCGCGGTCAAAGTTGTACGCCGCGCCGCAGAAGTGGCATTTCACCTCTGCCCGGCCATCGTCGCGGAGCGACCGCAGGTCCTCCTCACCGAGCATCAAGAGGCGGTCGGTGATATAGTTCTTCGAGCAGTTGCAGCGAAAGGCAAGATCCGTTGCGGACAGGATCTTCACATCGTCGAAGCCGCCAAAGACTTTTTCGATGATCCCTGCGGCATCCAGTCCCGCCTCGACCATGTGGGAGACGGAGGATATCGTCTTGAGGTTCTCCTCAACACGGTCGAGCGTCTCCCCCGATGCGCCCGGCATCGGCTGAACGAAAAAACCGCCGGCGCCGAGGCACTCGAGTTCCGGGCTGACCAAAACGCCGAGCCCAATGGACGACGGCGTCTGCTCGGAGGTATAGAGATAGCTGATGAGATCCTCTGCAATCTCCCCGTTCACGATATGAACGCTTCCCGTCACCGGCTCTTTCAGTCCCGTAAAACGTGTAACGGAGAGAAGTCCCCTGCCGATCCCGCCGCCGACATCGATCTTTCCCATCGCATTGAGCGGCAGATGGACGTGCGGATGATCGACATAGCCGCGCACATAGCCCTCCGCCGTCGCATCCGCCGTGACAGTCCCGAGCGGGCCGTCGCCCTTGAACTTAATCGTGACCGATTCCTTATTCTTAAGATTTGCGGCAAAGAGGAGCGCGCCCGTCATCGTGCGTCCGAGTGCTGCCGCCGCAACGGGCCAGCAGTCATGCCGGCGCATTGCCTCGGCGACGAGGTTCGTGGTCACCGCTGCAAATATACGCAGTTCGCCGCCTGCTGCCGCAGCTTTTACCAGTTGATCCATTTTATCCTTACCAATCCAGAGCAAGTTCATGCAGAACATCGCCCGTCTCAATATCAAAAATCTGAGCTCTTCCGTTCTCGAGAACGGCGACGGTATTGCGACCGTCGGGGCGCTTCGAGAGGGCCGCAGACCCGGGGTTGAGGAACACCGTGCCGCCGCGCTTTTCGAGAACGGTCACGTGAATATGACCGCTGATGAAAAGATCTGCCTTCAGATGCTTTGCCGCCCTGTCTTTTTCCGTATCCGTCATGACCGCATCGCCGTGCGTAACGATGATGCGCCGCCCCTCCCATACAACGTAGGCATAGGGGGACATAAGAGGCACCTCGAGGCAGCTCGCGTCCACATCGGAGTCGCAGTTCCCCTTAGCAAGGATGACGGGAATCTCCGAGGCGTTGATGCGCTCGATGAGCCCCATCGGATTATAGTCTGCCTTCATCGGATTGCGCGGTCCGTGGTAGGCGACGTCCCCCGCGTGGAGGATGAGATCTGCACCCGTGAAAAACTGCTCACAGGCGCGCACCCACGCACCCTCATGTCCGTGGGTGTCGCTGATAATTCCAATCTTCATCGCGTGCCTCACATCTTCTTCAAGAGGCTTGCCATCTCCATCGCTGCCATCGCAGAGTCTGCGCCCTTGTTGCCGGCCTTTGTGCCCGCACGCTCGATCGCCTGCTCAATGTTCTCCGTCGTCACCACGCCGAAGATTGTCGGCACGCCCGTCTGGAGGCCGACCTGCGCCACGCCCTTCGAGACCTCGCTGCACACGTAGTCGTAATGCGTCGTCGCGCCGCGGATAACCGCACCGAGGCAGATGACGGCATCGTATCTGCCGCTGCCCGCCATTCTCTTCGCTGCGAGCGGGATCTCGAACGCGCCCGGCACCCATGCGATGTCGATATCGCTGTCCGCCGTCTCATGGCGATGCAGCGCATCAAGTGCGCCGCTGAGCAGCTTGCTCGTGATAAATTCGTTGAACCGCGCGGCAATGATGCCGATCTTCAGTCCCTTTCCGCTGATGTATCCTTCGATGATGTTTGCCATATCCGTTTCTCCTTACTCCTCCATCATCTTCACAAATTGATTGTGCGACGATGCATGATAATATCCCAACTTGTGCAGTGTATACCAATCCTCAATCAGAGTTTTCTCAGCGACATGAAGTGCCGTCAAAACTTCTCTGGCAAATTCCAGAGGCGCAGACCCGTTCGCCGTGATGATATTTTGATCGCGCACAGATTGTCGCGCCTGGAAATTCTCTGCGCCTTCGTACTCCGTGCCCGGCCACTCCTGCAAGGCGGACAGTCGGTTGCCCGTATGTTTGACCGTATTCAAAACGTCGATTGACGCCAAAAAGGCAGCCGCATCGCAAATCCCGCCAAGCAGTCTGCCGTTTTTCAAACAATGCCTGACCAGCGGGATAATCTGTTGTGCACGCTCTTCACGCCATCTCATTCCGCCGATGAGAAGCAGCGCATCGTAATCCTCCGGTGCTGAATCCACGGTATAATCTGCCACAGCTTGGATGCCGCCGATCGAAGTCACCGGATGCTCCGAGAGGGCTGCCGTCTTAACTATAAATTTCCCTTGCCCAAGCATATGAATCCCTGTCGATACATACGCCGCTTCCCAATCCGCATACTGTTCCAGAAGCGCCAGTAAAACCGTTCTCATCCCTTGCGCCCTTTCACTTGTTTCCCAATTCCTCATCCGTCAGCATATGTCCCATTTTTTCCTTCTTAACCGTCATATATTTGCGGTCGAACTCGTGCGTATGCATAACGAGCGGCACACGCTCGACGATCTTCAGGCCGTAGCCCTCGAGTCCCGCGCGCTTTGCCGGGTTGTTCGTCATGAGACGGATCGTTGTAAGTCCGAGATCGGCGAGGATCTGCGCGCCGAGGCCGTAGTCGCGGAGATCCGGTGCAAAGCCGAGCTCAACATTCGCCTCCACCGTGTCGCGTCCCTGATCCTGGAGCGCATAGGCGCGCATCTTGTTCGCAAGGCCAATGCCGCGCCCCTCCTGCCGCACATAGAGGACAACGCCCTCGCCTGCCGCTTCGATCTGCTTGAGCGCCGCCGTGAGCTGATCGCCGCAGTCGCAGCGCATCGAGCCGAGTGCATCGCCCGTCAGGCATTCCGAGTGCACACGCACGAGCACGTTCTGCTTACCGCGCACATCGCCCTTGACAACGGCGAGATCGCAGCGGTTATTGAGCGTATTCTCGTAGGCGAGCAGGCGGAAGTGTCCGTATTTGCTTGGGAAATCAACGTCCGAGATCTGATGAACCAGCGTCTCCGTATGCTTGCGGTACTCGATGAGATCCTTGATCGTGATGATATGGAGCCCATGCTTTTTCGCAAATTCGATGAGTTCCGCCGTACGCATCATATGCCCGTCATCGGCCATGATCTCGCAGCACAAGCCCGCCGGATAGAGGCCCGCCATACGCGCAAGATCCGTCGTCGCCTCCGTATGCCCCGCGCGGCGCAGCACGCCGCCCTCCACCGTACGCAGAGGAAAGACGTGGCCGGGCCGGCGAAAGCTCAACGGCTTCGCCGCAGGATTGATCAGCATCTTCACCGTATGGCAGCGCTCGAATGCCGAGATTCCGGTCGTCGTGTCGCAGGCGTCAATGCTGACCGTGAAGGCAGTCTCGTGGTTATCCGTATTGTTCTCCACCATCTGCCCGATCTCAAGCTCATCAAGGCGGCTGCCGATGATCGGCGTGCAGATCAGTCCGCGCGCATACGTCGCCATAAAATTGATATGCGCGGGCGTGAGTTTTTCTGCGGCGACGATGATATCGCCCTCATTCTCCCGGTCCTCATCGTCGATGACAACGAGCATCCTGCCGGCTCTGATGTCCGCGACCGCCTGTTCAATCGTTGCAAAGTCTGACATGCTATCTCTCCTAAAATCCATTTTGCAGAAGGAACTCCTGCGTTATCCTGCCGCTCTTATCCGCATGATCGGTAGCGCCAAGCAGCTTCACTGCGTATTTCCCAAGAATGTCCGTCTCAATGTTGAGCGAACTGCCGGCTCGTTTCGCGCCGAGATTCGTCACGGTGCGGGTGTGCGGGATCAGGCTGACGGTAAAATCCGCCGCACCCACAGCCGCCACCGTGAGACTGATGCCGTCAAGGGCAACCGAGCCTTTCTCCACGATGCCGCGCAGGATCTCAGGCGCCGCCGCCACCGTCATCAGGATAGCGTTGCCCTCCTCGCGCATCTCTTTGATGCGCCCGACGCCGTCGATGTGCCCGCTGACGAAATGCCCGCCAAGCCGCGTGGTTGGGAGCAGTGCGCGTTCGAGATTGAGCGGAGCCCCGTGCGCGAGCCCCTCGAGCGACGTCCGCCGCATCGTCTCCGGCATGACCGCCGCGCGAAAACCGCGTGCGTCGAACTGCGTCACTGTGAGACAGATGCCGTTGACCGCAATGCTGTCCCCAATATGCACATCGGATACGACGAGGCGCGCGCCGATCGTGATCTCGCCGCGCGAGAGCCCCCCGAACGCGCCGACCTCCTCAATGATTCCTGTAAACATGCCGCCTCCTCATTCCGACGGGATAATCGGATAGCCTGTAACCAAAAGATCCATGCCGATCTGTTCAACCGTCACATCGCCGAGGCGGAGCGCCGTCTGCGGGCTGTCAAAGCCTGCGCCTCCAACGGGGGTCGGTGCCGCAGCGCCGCCCATGAGCATCGGCGCGATAAACGCGTGTACCTTATCCGCATGTCCCCCCCCGAGAAATGACCAGTTTGCCTCTGCACCGCCCTCGACAAAGAGCGACGTGCATTCGCGTTCCCCGAGCCAGTCCAGGAGGCGCCCGATATCCACGCGCTCTGCACCGAGGGTCACAACCTCCGCGCCGCATGCACGGAGGAGGTTCATGCGCTTCGGATCGGCGCGCTCACTCACGGCGATCACGGTTGGTGCCGCACCGTCCGTCACAAGCTTTGCAGAGATCGGCGTCCGCGCTTCGGAGTCGAGCACGATGCGCAGCGGGTGATGCCCCGGACGATCGGGCAGACGTGCCGTCAGGCTCGGGTCGTCGGCAAGCAGCGTACCAATGCCGATGAGAATGGCGTCATACGCGTCGCGATACTCATGTACACGCATGCGGGCACTCTCCCCTGTGATCCACGCAGAGGCGCCCGTGCGGCTTGCAATCTTTCCATCGAGAGTCATTGCTGTCTTGAGTGTGACAAAGGGACGTTTCGTCGTAATCCATTTGAGAAACGTCTCGTTCTGCCGACGCGCCTCATCTTCGAGTACGCCGGTCACAACTTCGATGCCCGCCGCCTCAAGCATCGCGATTCCGCGGCCCGCAACCAAGGGATTCGGATCGCAGAGCGCCACAACCACACGGGCAACCCCCGCTGCAATGACGGCCTCAGCGCAGGGGCCCGTGCGCCCGTGATGCGCGCACGGTTCGAGTGTCACATAGAGCGTTGCTCCGCGCGCGAGGTCCCCTGCCATCCGCAGCGCATGGATCTCCGCGTGCGGCTCGCCCGCCGCGCGGTGCCAGCCGTTTGCAACGACCACGCCGTCACGTACGATAAGCGCGCCGACCAGCGGATTTGGAGATGTGCGTCCGCGCGCAAATTCCGCAAGGCGCAGCGCCTCCCGCATATAGGATTCGTCAAGAGCACGTTGTTCATTCATAGTGATCCGTTCTATTCTCTTTGTTCAGCGAGGCACATACAAGCAAGCAGCAGAATAAAAATACCGCCGGAAGGATTCTCCTCCGGCGGCACATAAATCGTCCAAATAAGACGCGCCTTTTCCCATCCAGACTGCAGAAGCAACTCACTTCCTTCACTGTCGGCTTCGGAATCACACCGAATCGTGCCCCGTGCAGGGGCTTGCGGGCTGTACCGCCGGTGGGGATTTTCACCCCGCCTCAAAGAGCATCATTCGTATTGTATTGTAACACTGTGTATTCGTGATGTCAATTGCCAATCTTCTGTGCGGCGCGCGTCTCCTCCGCACGGCGTACGACCTCATCGAGATTCGCTCCGCAGACCGATGCGATGGCGGCGACAACGCCCCCCTCGGCAACGGGGCAGTCCGCCATGCGCAGCCGGCGATGGCCCATCTCCTCAACGATCGTCTCCACCGTCAGAATCGAACTGCCCGCGTCCATGAGAATAGCGACCCCGTCCTCACCGTACACGCTGTCGATCGCCGCAACAATCCGCGCATAACTCGTGCCGAAGCCGCCGTCCTCCATGCCGCCTGCTGTTGCGATGCGCGCGTCCTTTGCCATCATCCGGCAAGTCTCCGCGACACCGTGCGCCAGCGCGGCGCTGTGCGTTACAATCACAAGTCCAACCATGTTATTCGCTCCGCTGTCTCCGTCCGCCGATGCTGCATACGATCCCTGCGAGCGCCGCCGGGATCAGTGTCTCAGCCTGCGGTGCAAAGCCGAGGATCATAGGGCCGATCGTGCGGTCATGCACAATCATCGTGCCACCCGTCCAGCCGAGGATGGCAGCACCGATCACAACGAGCACGGGATATTTCTCCATCAGTTTCCCGATCAGCTGGCTGCCGCCTACGACAATCGGAATACTGATGATGAGACCGAGCACGACGAGCAGAAAATCGCCGTGTGACGCGCCCGCAATCGCAATCACGTTATCGATGCCCATTGCCGCATCCGCAACGATAATTGTCTTGACCGCGCCCGCAAACGTATCTGCCGCCTCTACGTGTTCCTCCGAGGCGGAGGGCCGCATGAGCCTTACCGCGATCGGCAGGAGCACAAGGCCGCCGATCGCCTGCAGATACGGCACCGTAAGCAGCTGCACGGCAAAGAATGTCATGGCCAGACGAATAACGATCGCGCCCGCCGTACCGACGTAGATCGCGCGTTTGCGCAAATGCGCAGCCAGGCGGTTCGACGCCATCGCAATCACGACGGCATTATCCCCCGCAAGTACAAGATCCAGAATAATGATCGAAAAGAGGGCCACAAAGAACTGTGACGAAAAGAGTTCGACTTCCACAGCTTCTCCTTATTTCGCCATCATCTTTGCGAGCTTCTGCGCAAAGGCGACGGGATTCTCCGGCAGGATGCCCTCAATCAAGAGAGCCTGCGTATAAAGGAGATCGCAGTAGTCCTTGAACTCCTCGGTGTCCTTGCCCGCCGCGTGGACTTGCTGCAGCTTGGCAAAGAGATCGTGGTGCGGATTAATCTCGAGGATGCGCCGCGCCTTGAACATCGGATTGTTCATCTCGGCGAAGGTCTGCTCCATCGAGAGCGACGGCCCCGCCTCATCGGCAACCAGGCAGACCGCACTCGAACGCAGGCGCTGCGAGATCTTGACCTCGGCAATTTTGTCGCCGAGTACGTCCTTGACGTCCTTGATGAGATCGTCGTTCGCCTTTGCGATATCCTCGGTCTCCTTCTTTGCCGCCTCACTCTCAGCATCATCAAGCCCCAAGTCGCCGCGGCTGATCGAGTGGAAGTTTTTCCCCTCGTACTCGTGCACCGTCTCAATCGCGAACTCATCGACCGGGTCGAGCAGGAAGAGTACCTCGAGTCCGCGCTCACGCAGCTGCTCCATCTGCGGCAGCTGCTCGATCGTCGCCTGATCCTTCGCCGTTGCGTAGTAAATGCTCTTCTGGCTCTCAGGCATCCGCTGGATGTACTCCTTCAGCGAGACGAGTTTGCCCTCCTTCGAGCTGCGGAACAGCAGGAGATCTTTCAGCTTATCCACTGTATCATGCCCGGAGTACATGCTGTTGTAGATGCCGATCTTCAGCATGCGGCCGTATTCGTTCCAGAATTTCTCGTAGTCCTCACGCTCCTTTTCGAGCTTCTTGCCGAGCGTCTTGAGGACATTCTTCTCGAGCGCGCGGCCGATGGTCTTGAGCTCGCGGCTCTGCTGCAAAAGCTCACGTGAGATGTTCAGCGAGAGGTCGGGCGAGTCCACGAGCCCCTTCATAAAGCGCAGATAGTCCGGCAGGAGATCCTTGCACTTGTCCATGATGAAGACATGGCGCGAGTAAAGCTGGATGCCCGGCTCGTAGTCCGCCTGATAGAGGTTAAACGGCGCGCGCGCGGGAATCTCGAGGAGCGCTGTATACTCGACGGTGCCCTCCGCCTTTGTGTGGAATACCTCCATCGGCGGTTCCCACTCGTGGAACTGGTCGCGGAAGAAATCGTTGTACTCCTCCGCCTTGATCTCGGACTTCGCGCGCGTCCAGAGCGGCTGCATCGAGTTCAGCGTGCGCAGCTCCGTCTTCTTGATCTTCTCCGCACCCTCGATAATCTTGCCCTCATCGTCGCGCGGCATCTCCTCCGTCGTGACGTTCATGCGGATCGGGTAGCGCACATAGTCCGAATACTTCTTCACGAGATTCTCGAGCGTAAACGTATCCGTATAGTCCGTCTCGCCCTTCGTGAACTCTTTCGCGAGATGGATCGTCACCGTCGTGCCGCGCGTCTCCTTCTCAGCGTCCTCAATCGTGTAGCTGCCGTCGCCCGCCGACTCCCAGCGCGTCGCCTTCGTCTCTCCCGCCCGGCGCGTCACAATCGTCACTCGATCGGCGACCATAAACGCGGAGTAAAAGCCCACGCCGAACTGACCGATGAGATCCTTGTCCGGCGCGCCGCCGCTCTCCTCCTTCGCCTTCGCGAGCTGCTCCATGAATGCCTTTGTGCCCGATTTTGCGATCGTGCCGATATTCTCCACGACCTCCGCACGCGACATGCCGATGCCGTTGTCCGAGATCGTGAGCGTCTTGCTCTTCTTATCCGGCACGAGGAAAATCTCATACGCATCGTTCCCCTCGAGGATGTCCCTGTTTGTCAGACTCTCGAAGTGGAGCTTGTCAATCGCGTCCGACGCGTTCGAAATCAGCTCGCGCAGAAAAATCTCGCGGTTCGTATAGATCGAATGGATCATCAGATCCAGTAATTGTTTTGTCTCCGCTTGAAACTCAAACGTTTCCTTTGCCATGCTATCGTTCTCCCTTGGATTCATTTTTTGCATATTATTATATATGCAGTACTAAACTGCGCTCTATATTACACGAAAAATGACAAAAAGTCAAATTTTGATTTGTCCTCGGAAATACATGCGGAATAATTGCGGAAGTATTTTTTGATTCGATTGTTTTGCACTGTATCAAGATGTATTTATTGTAACAAATTCATCGTTCAATCGCAAATACTCGCATAAGAATTTTCTCATGCACAGGCTCCTTCTCCCATTTGCAATCTATTGGATTTTCGATTATACTCAGGCAAGAAATGGTTATCACGCAAGGTTTTAAGGGAAAAGGAGATGTATTATGGATCAGGAGCAAAACACGCAGAAGACGCAGACCATCATTGTAAAATCGCCCAAAAACGTCGGTCTCGCAGCAGGTCTGGGGTTCTTCTTCGGACCGATCGGCATGTGCTACTCGACGCTGATCGGTGCGCTCGTCATGTTTCTCGTTAATATCGTGGTAGGTCTGCTGACGCTTGGGTTCGGATTTATTTTTACTTTCCCGATCTGCGCGGTCTGGGCTTACATTGCGGCGAAAAAGTACAATCAGCAGCTCTACGCGGAGCACGGCTAATCCTGTTTTTATTAATTTTTTGCAGCGATATGCTATAATGAGCGCAGTTTTTGACCGTTATAATTACAGTCAGAAGAACGGAGGATTTTCATGAGGCATATTTCATTCGGCTCGCTTGCACGCGTCTCTGTGCTGGCCCTGGCTCTCGTCATCCCGACGGGCATCGCCGCAGCGGAGGAAGCGCCCGCAACGCTGACGGTCGGCGGAATCGGCACGGCGCAGATTGCCCCCGATACGGCGGAGATCACCGTCGGCGTCATCACAGAGGCGAAGGACGCGGCAAAGGCGCACGCCGACAATGCTGCGGCAACGGCGCGCATACACAGCGCCGTAAAAGGACTCGGCATTGCAGACCGCGACATTCAGACGGCGCACTACGATTTTTCGCAGCGCTACGACATGCGCGACAACGGGCGCGGCGATGTCATCGGCTACACGGCGCAGAACTCCGTCGTGATCACGGTGCGCAACTTGAACAATGTGAGCAAGGTGATTGACACAGCGCTTGCAAACGGTGCGAACCGCATCGACTCGCTGAACTTCACAGTAAGCGATACGAGCGCTGCAAAGAATGCCGCCCTTGCGGATGCGGTACGCTCCGCGCAGAGCAAGGCGCAGGCAATGGCAGGCGCGCTCGGCGTTCGCCTCGTGCGCATTGCAAATATCTATGCGGATGCGCAGTCCGCCCCTCCGCGCAACTACATGCCGATGATGATGGCGAAGGAGTCATATGACTCCTCGACGCCGATCTCTGCAGGAGAACTCTCTGTCGAAGCAACGGTGAACATCACCTATGTCATCCAATAAACACGAGCGAGTCTCCGCTGTCGAAGCGATCCGCGGCATCTCCATGATGGGCGTGATCGGCATTCACATCGGCGCGGAGTATCTCGCAAATCCATCGCCAAATCTTCATCTTGTGGCGCTTTTTGACATCGGCACGCGCTTCAGCGTGCCGATTTTTTTCTTTATCTCGGCGTTCGGTCTCTTCTACGGGCAGTCGCTGTCCGCAGTGTTTTCCTACCGAGATTTCCTCGCGCGGCGCGGGCGTACGGTCGTCATTCCGTATCTTATCTGGTCGCTCTTTTACATCGTACATGACGCGTGGTATTACGGGACGGGTTTCCCGCCGCTTCTCTCCCTGCCGGGCATTCTCTTCTTCGGCAATGCAAAGTATCAGCTCTATTTCATGGTCATCCTGATCTGGTTCTATCTGCTGATGCCGCTCTGGCGCTTCCTCCTGCACCACATGACCCTGCCGCTGCTGGCAGGCATCCTCGTTCTGCAGATCGCGTTCGACGACTGGTCGAGCTTCAATACGGCGTTCAATCTCTACGTCTACGGGCTCCCCGAGGGAACGCTTCTGCGCGCGCTGCTGTTTTATCGGCTGAACTACTGGGTCATGCACTACGTCTTTATCTTCCTGCTCGGCGGATACATCGCCCTGCATTTTGACACGTTCCGCACGCTGATGGCACGGCATGCGCGGCGTCTCTATGCCCTCGGCATCATCAGTCTCACCGCGCTTCTCACATGGTATTACAAACTGATTCTCACGGACGGCTATACGCCGCTCGAGGCAATCTACACGGCGCATCAGCTCTCGCCGCTCGGCATTCTCTATACGATTGGTGCGTCGCTCGCGCTCTTTGCGTTCTTCACGCGGCTGGGAACGAAAAATCTCCCGGGCCGCGCGTTCCAGTTCCTCGGGAAGCACTCCTACTTCATCTACCTCGCCCATCCGATCGCCATCACCTACCTGCTCCTGATGATTCATGCGCACGGTCATGTGCTCACAGCGCCCATTGCGCTCGGGCTCTACGCGGCGACGCTCCTGCTGACGCTCCTCGGAGCAGTCATCGCGAGAAAGATCGGAGAGCACATACCGATGGTGAACGAGCTGACGATCGGGCTAAGGAAACGCTGATAAATAGAGTCTGTCCGATTGCTGAACGCATCCGTGTTTCCTAAAGCCGAAGAAGTAAAGGGGCATTGCACGAAGCTAAAACTTCGTACAATGCCCCCCTTTTATTTCAGCCGCCGCAGCGCTTCCTCCGCCATGTGCGCGAGACAGCGCGCCGTCATCGGAATCGCCGCAGGATCAACCGTGAATTTCGGATGATGGTTCTCAGGCGCAAGTCCCGTGCCGATGAATGCGAAGCAGGTCTCCATCGTCTCCTGATAGTAAGCGAAATCCTCCCCCGCCATCCACGGAACGGCATCGACGACTGCAAAGCCCTCCTGCTCCGCAGTCTCCTTTGCGAGCGCATTCCAGCGCTCCGTATTGACGACGGCAGGCGGCCCCGCGGTCCACGTGATCTCCGCACGTCCGCCAAATGCGGCGGCAATTCCGTCTGCAAGCGCCTCCATGCGTTCCTTGACGAGTGCCCGATCATCGGCATCAAAGAGGCGTATCGTCCCCTCCATCCACGCGCGCTCGGGCAGGACGTTCCACGTTGCCCCCGCCTCAATGTGCGTCACGCTGACAACAGCAGGACGCAGGGGACTGATGTTGCGCGCCGCAATCGTCTGCGCCGCCGTCACGAACTGCGCCGCCATGACGACAGGATCACAGCCGCGGTCAGGCTGCGCGGCATGCGTGCCAGTGCCGTGGAATGTGAGCTCAAATTTATCCACGGACGCCATCATACCGCCCGTGCACAGCCCCAGTGTCCCAACGGGATAGATCGGACGCGCGTGAATGCCGAAGATCGCTGCGACACCGTCAAGCGCCCCCGTATCGAGGACGGTGCGCGCGCCGCCCGGCGCCTCCTCGGCCGGCTGGCAGACGATATAGACGGTTCCCGCCAGCTGCGCTTCACGCTCCTTTAGGAGAAGCGCTGCCGCAAGCACCGATGCCATGTGAAAGTCATGCCCACAGGCGTGCATCTTCCCCTCGTACTGCGAGGCATACGGCAGGTTCGTTTCCTCGTTCACGGGCAGAGCATCCATATCCGTCCGCAGAGCAACGACAGGATTTTCTCCCGTTCCGATCACGGCGACGAGTCCCGTTGCAAGAGGCAGATCGCGCATGCGGATCCCTGCGCGCGCGAAGTCCGCCCGCAGGCGCGCCGTCGTCTCGAGCTCCTCGTAGGCAAGTTCCGGATGCGCATGTAGCCACTCAAACTCTGCATGCGCAAAGTCCATAATTTCTGTTTCCGTCATTGGTTTCCCCCCGATGTAGAAACAACGGGGCTACTGTACAAAGCCAAAAAGTTTCGTACAGTAGCCCCGAGTTTATTTTGGATATGTCGCTCAAGGCGCCCCTTCCACCGCTTGCGCGGTTCCCCTTCCCCGCTGTGGCGGGGCAGGCTGAATGCGCTTACAGTCCGGCTTCCTTCTTCAAAAGCGCGGCCTTGTCCGTCTTCTCCCACGGCAGATCGACATCCGTGCGGCCGAAGTGTCCGTATGCCGCCGTCTGGCGATAGATCGGGCGACGCAGATCGAGCATCTTGATGATGCCCGCCGGGCGCAGGTCAAACGTCTTCTGCACGAGATCGACGATCTTCTCCTCGTCGACCTTGCCCGTGCCGAACGTATCCACCATGATGGACACGGGATGCGCAACGCCGATGGCGTAGGCGAGCTGGATCTCGACGCGGTCAGCAAGTCCTGCCGCGACGATGTTCTTGGCGACATAGCGCGCCGCATACGCTGCACTGCGGTCGACCTTTGTGGGGTCCTTGCCCGAGAACGCGCCGCCGCCGTGGCGTGCCCAGCCGCCGTAGGTGTCAACGATGATTTTACGCCCCGTGAGACCGGAGTCGCCGTGCGGGCCGCCGATGACGAACTTGCCCGTTGGATTGACAAAATACTTTGTCTCTGCGCGCAGGAGCTCTGCCGGAACAATCACCTTGATGACCTTTTCGATCATATCCTTTCGGATGGTTGCAAGGTCGACCGCCTCGTCATGCTGCGTCGAGATAACGATGGTATCGACATAAATCGGCTTGCCGGCCTCATAGGCAACGGTGACCTGTGTCTTGCCGTCCGGACGCAGATAGGGGAGCTCGCCGCTTTTGCGCACGTCCGTGAGGCGGCGTGCCAGCTTGTGCGCGAGCACCGTCGTGAGCGGCATGTACTCGGGCGTCTCGTTCGTCGCATAGCCGAACATCATGCCCTGATCGCCTGCACCGATCGCATCGGCCGCGTCCATATTGCCCTCGCGCGACTCGATCGCGCGGTCAACCCCCTGCGCGATATCCGGCGACTGCTCGTCGAGTGAGACGAGGATGCCGCAGGTATCAGCATCAAAGCCGTAGCTGGCGTTCGTGTAGCCGACCTCGCGCACCGTCTGGCGGATGATCTTCGGAATATCGACGTAGCATGTGGTCGAGATCTCGCCGACAACATGCGCCTGCCCCGTCGTGACAAGCGTCTCGCAGGCGACGCGTCCCTGCGGATCCTGCGCCAGAATTGCGTCGAGAATGCTGTCAGAGATCTGATCAGCGAGTTTATCCGGATGTCCTTCAGTGACAGACTCGGATGTAAAGAGCATCTTTTTCATTCAAAAACCTCCCTGCGTTTTGAATACCATTTCAGAAAACCTCACTCCACTCCTGCAAAAAAGCCTCCCTTTTAAGATAAGGGAGGCTTTTTTCCGCCGCTCTCATCTCATAGGCAGTCCGCCTAAAGGAATTGGCACCGTTGACCCAGTCGTCATGGTTGCCGCAGCTTCATCGGGCCATTCCCTCCACTGCTCTGGATGAGGTATATTCTCTGCTATGCTTTGCATTGTAACGAATACATGGCAGGTTGTCAAGGGCTATTTTCACCTAAGGTGTTGAAACATTTCCTCCAAGCGATCCAGAATCACCCCCGCAAGTTCTGCCTTTGCCATCAGCGGGTGATCCTCTGATCTGCCGTCTGCATAGAAAATCTTTACATGATTTGTCGAAACGCCAAAGCCCGCGTCCTTCTCTGCGACATTGTTGGCCACGATAAAGTCGAGGTTCTTCTTCGCACATTTGCCGCGTGCATATTCTTCAATGTTCTCCGTTTCTGCCGCAAACCCAATGAGAATTTGATGGCTCTTTTTCTGCCCCAGTTCATAGAGGATGTCAGGGTTGCGCGTGAGGGTCAGCGTCAGCATTCCATCGGATTTTTTAATTTTCTGTGCGGCAACCTCTGCGGGACGGTAGTCGGCAACAGCAGCCGCCTTGATCACCGCATCCACGGCATCGTATTCGGCAAGCACCACAGCATGCATATCGCGTGCACTGCGCACGTCCACACGGCGCACTCCCGCAGGTGTTGTGAGATGTGTCGGACCTGCCACAAGAATGACCTCTGCACCGCGCCGTGCTGCCTCCGCCGCAATCTCAAATCCCATACGCCCTGTCGAACGGTTGCCAATGTAGCGTACGGGATCAAGCGCCTCCTCTGTACCGCCTGCCGTCACGAGAATGCGGCGTCCCGTGAGGCTCTCTGCCGCGGTAAAGTACCGCTCAATGGCAGCGACAAGCACTGTGGGTTCCGGCAGACGCCCTGTCCCTGTCGTACCACAGGCAAGCAACCCCTCTGCTGGCGGGATGATCTGCGCACCGCGTGCGCAAAGGCGTGCCGCATTTTCCTGTGTCACAGGGTTCTCCCACATGCCCGTATTCATCGCAGGTGCGATAAAAAGAGGCGCACGTGCTGCAAGTACAGTCGTTGTGAGCATATCATCGGCAATCCCCGCTGCTGCCTTTGCGATAAAGTTCGCCGTTGCGGGCGCAACGAGTATGAGTTCCGCAAGCTCTGCGAGTGCAATGTGCTCTACATGGTGGTGCGTCACCTCTGCCCACATCGTCGTTATAACAGGCTGCCCCGTTACCTCACGAAATGTAAGGGGCGCAACAAAGGATGCCGCTGCCCGTGTCATGATGACATGTACCTCGGCGCCCGCCTTTTTCATACGGCTGGCAATCTCTACTGCCTTATAGGCAGCAATCCCACCCGTAACCCCGAGGACGATCCTGCGGTCTGTAAGCGCGCCCACCGTCAAACATGCTCCTTGTAGAGATCATAGCTGATCTTTCCCTCGGCAATCTCCTCAAAGGCATTTGTTACATTCTTTGTGGAACGCGCCCTTTCAGACTTAATGGGGTCACCCTCTAAAAGCTGGCGCGCGCGTTTTGCCGCAAGGACAACGACACCATAACGGCTGTCCACCTTTGTCAACAATTCATCTGTAGAAGGATTCACCATGCCGATTTCCACATTCGTTTTCATCACTGTACCTCAATTCATTGATGTTCCATCAAAACTCAAACTGTGTAAAGTCCCGATCTGCACGGAACCGCTCTGCCGCAAGGATGGTCTGAACACGCGTGGTCGCCTCTGCTACCGTATCATTCAGAACGGCGTAGCGATACCTCATACCAAGCCGGATCTCATCGCGTGCTGCGGCAAGGCGAACGGCAAGAGCTTCCTCGGTCTCCGTCCCGCGTCCCGTAATACGTCGGCGCAGCTCTATGAGAGAGGGCGGCAGGAGAAAGATGAATGTGCCATCCGGGCAGCGCTCCATCACACGCAGTGCGCCCTGCGTATCAATCTCCAGCAGGATGTCCTCTCCCGCTGCACGCCGCTCCTCAATGGGCCGCAGAGGCGTACCATAGTAGTTTCCATAGACATCAGCATACTCTAGGAATGCTCCATCCGCAATCATTGTTTCAAATGTATCACGCGTACAAAAATAATACTCACGCCCGTCCTGCTCGCCCATGCGCGGTGGGCGTGTGGTTGCGGAGATGGAGTAGGCAATATTCGGCTCGCGCCGAAGCAGTTCCTTGCAGATCGTCCCCTTGCCCGTACCGGATGCACCGGAGAGAACGATCAAGAGCCCCTTTTTCATTCCACATTCTCCTTTATGCCTCCGCTCATGCGGTTTGCAGCAGTTTCCGGCTGAAGTGCTGAGAGCACAACATGCCCGCTGTCCATGATAATGACGGCACGCGTCTTGCGCCGATAGGTTGCGTCAATGAGACGCCCCGCCTCCCGCGCCTCCTGCACAATCCGCTTCACCGACATAGAGTTTGGCGAAACGATGGCGATGATGCGCCCCGCGCAGACAATGTCCCCAAAACCGATATTGATGGGTCTAATCTCCATGCTTTACTCCAAATTCTGCACCTGCTCACGCAGTTTTTCGACTTCATTCTTCATCGCCACGACAAGCTGCTGCGCGGCAGCATTGTTTACCTTTGAGCCAATCGTATTCGTTTCACGATTGATCTCCTGCAAAAGGAAATCAAGCCGCCGCCCAACGGGCGCATCTTCAGCGAGTATCGCACGGAACTGTGCAAAGTGGCTCCCGAGACGCACAAGCTCCTCTGTTGTATTCACCCGGTCAGCATAGAGGGCTGCCTCCTGCACAAGACGCGTCTCATCGGGCACGACATCTCTAAACTCTGCGAGAAGTTCTGTAAGACGAGCACGGTAGTCCGATACAATCTGCGGCGCAATTTCCTTCATCTGTGCCGTCTGCATCTCAAGGCGATTGATGCGCATTGCAAAATCACGAGCGATATGATCCCCCTCTGCAAGGCGCATCACATCGAGTGCATCAAGTGCCTGCCGCACTGCATCCAAAAATACTGTACGCGCAGGGGAAATATCCGCGTCCTCTCTGATTTCAATGACACCGTCATACCCCGCAATGAGTGGGACATCATCCCGCAGCGACACCCCAACCGCACACGCCACCTGCTTCAGTGCTGCATGATAGGCACAGGCAAGTTCCTCATTCACATACACATCATAGTGTTTCTTGCTATGATCCTCGATAGTCGCAAAGACATCGAGTTTCCCACGTGCAACACGTGCACGAATTTCCTCCCGTAGATCCTGCTCCCATGCACCAAATGCACGCGGCATATGCGGTGCAATCTCCAAAAAGCGCTGGTTCACTGCCTTAATCTCAACCGAAATACGGTAGTCCTCTGTCTCTGCAATGGCCGCACCATAGCCGGTCATGCTTCTGCGCTGCATTCTGCTCATACAGCCCCCTGCCAGACACCGGTAAAGACAGGTTCTGCGGGCCCCGTCATAAAAATATGTCCATCCGCATGCCACGCTACATGAATCATGCCGCCATCCACCTCAATCTGCGCCGTACGATCGAGCACATCGTTCAGCACCCCTGCGGCAAGCGTCGCACACGTCCCCGTCCCGCAGGCGAGTGTGATGCCCGCACCGCGCTCCCAAACGCGCATCCGCGCATGCTTTCGGCTCCTTACCTCAACGAATTCTGTGTTGATCTTACGCGGAAACATCTCATGCTGTTCAAATTTTGCACCGAGTTCCATGAGCGGAAAACGCTCTGCATCCTCCACAAAAATCACGCAATGAGGATTCCCCATCGAAACACAGGTCATGGCATACTCCTTGCCATCCACCGTAATCGGCTGCGCCACGACGCGCTCCGCACCAAAGCCCACCACGGGAATCGCATCCCCCGTGAGCACGGGCACCCCCATATCGACCTCAACCGCTGTCACCGCACCATTTTCGCGCACGATGCGCGGCACCATGGTCCCTGCAATCGTCTCAATGGTAAACTGTTCCTTCTTTACGTGGCCATAGTCATAAAGATAACGCGCAAAACACCGAATCCCATTGCCGCACATCTCCGGCTCTGTTCCGTCTGGGTTGAACTCACGCATACGCACATCTGCCGTCTTTGAGGGACAAACCACCATCAATCCGTCTGCGCCGACACCGAAATGCCGATCGCACATACGCACAGCGAGTGATGCAAAATCCACAGGTGCTTCTTCCAGAAAATCCACAACAATAAAATCATTGCCGCAGCCCTGCCACTTCGTAAACTCCATACGTTCCCTTGCCCTCCGTCTGCTGAATCTTCGTGTATTGTACTATGAAACCCTCGCATGTGCAAGGCGCATATCTTGCCTATTGTCCGATCAGTGTGTATAATTTTGTATGGAAGGTAACAGCCATACGGAACGCCAGAGCGAACCTTAGTGGAGCAGCCCGCAGCCATGTCGACGCATAAGCACACGGTCACCTGTGCAACAAGGCATTCGCATAGTGTTCGTATGGCGTTTTCATAGAACTTTTGTAAAGAATGGTGATACGATGAGCCTTGACGGATTCTCCATGTCGGCGCTTGTGCGCGAACTAAGCAGCACGCTAACAGGCGGCCGCATCGACAAGATCACACAACCGAATAAGCAATCCATTGTCCTGTCCATCCGTCAGCCGGGAAAGAATCATCTCCTTTATATCAACACAAATGCCTCCAATCCATCCGCCCATCTCATCGAAACGGCCCCCGAAAATCCGCCTGAGCCGCCGACATTCTGTATGCTGCTACGCAAACAGCTTGAGACGGGGCGCATCGCCGCCATCCGGCAGGAGGGACGTGACCGCATTCTGCATATGGACATTGACGTCATCGCGGGCGGCGGGCGTATCGTCACACGCACACTGACCCTCGAACTCATCGGCAAATACAGTAACATCATTCTCACCGAGGATGGCATCATCATCGAAGCGCTGCGCCGTATCGGAGAAAACACGAGCCGGGTACGCACCGTATTCAAGGGACTTTCCTACACCCTCCCGCCCACACAGGACAAATGCGACCTCTGCACAGCAGACATCTCGGACATCATCAAACGCGTACAGGGTATGGCGGATGCCAAACTATTTCAGGCACTCATTGGCACGGTTCTGGGCTTTGGTCCCATCTCAGCAAAGGAGGTCTGCCATCTTGCGGGACTGTCGCCAAACATTCAGGCAACCGAACTTGAGGCAGCGGACTTTAATGCACTCTCCTGCGCACTCTCCGAAATCCGCACATGGATGGAGCACCCCGCCCCCTCCCTGCGTCTGGACCCAAACGGAAAAGTGACGGCAATGGCGGCATTTCCCTTGACGGAACGCCCCGATGCGAAGCGCCTCTCCTATCCCACGGTCAGTGCTCTCATGATAGACGCAGACAGGCGGCTCGGCAGCTACGTCATTCCCGACCGTGAACGCTTCCGCCGGCTCGTACGTACAGAGCTGCACCGCGCCCGTGAAAAGCATGACAAATTGGCCGCAGAAATTGCCGCCGCCGAGAACGCCGAAGAACAGAAGATCTGTGCCGATAATCTAATGACCTATCAGTATGACTACAAAGACCATGCCGATGACGCGATTACCGTTACCAATATTTACAGTGAGACAGGGGATACGCTCACCATCCCGCTCGACCGCAAACTGACCATCATCCAGAACATGCAGGCATATTACAAAAGATACGACAAGCTCAAACGTGCGCAGCAGCTCCTTACCATTCAGCAAGAGCGCTGCGCGGCAAGCATCTGCCATCTCGAAAGCATCGAATCCTCCCTCGACTCCTCCACACGTCTCGCCGAGATTGCGGAGATCGAAGATGAACTGATCCTCTCCGGTTATCTTCATGAGAAACTAAAAAAACGCAGCAAAGACCGCCGTGCGCACCCGTTCTCCTTTACTGCACCCGACGGCACAGTGATCCTCATCGGCAAGAACAATATGCAAAACGACATGCTCACCTTTAAGACCGCAGCGCCTTTGGACATCTGGCTGCACGTGCGCGACATTCCCGGCTCCCATGTCATCCTGCGTACCGGTGGCATCCCCGTACCTGACGAGACACTGCATCTCGCCGCACAGCTTGCCGTACATTTCAGCAAGGCATGCGGTTCCTCAAACGTCCCTGTTGACTACACCGCCGTCCGCTTCGTCAAAAAACCATCGGGCGCCGTACCAGGCTTCGTCCGATTCGTAAACGAAAAGACACTTTTTGTTACCGAGAACGAGGAAGAACTTGCCCCCATTCTCGCACAGAACCCAACACGCTAACACACTTCACCCAGACAACATGCAGAACAAGGTGTTCGCGTGGTGGGCACACCACAACATTTGTGAAAGAGCCGCTTTGGCTCTATGGTAAATGTTACGGAATGCCTCCGTACTTGCTCCACGCAAACGCCTCATTACGCAAGCGGTCGGACACTTATCTGCCGAAATACCGCCGCACTTCTTAAAGGTCCTACGGCCCGCAAAAAGAAGTGCAGCGGGGGCAGAACGTGTCCTTATCTCCGCTTGCTCCACTAAGGTTTGCTTAGGAGCATCGTACGGGGGGGGTCAGATTTTCCGTAACATCTGACAAAGAGCCTTAAATTCGCTTTCTCGTTATTGTTTTCCTGCATGATGCATTGATTCACGTTTTGGCAAATCTCACTGTCCTATGTGCCGCATGATACAGTTGCGGTAAAACCCGAACGTCGCTCACCATAACAATTCATCACAAAAAAACTCTCAAGAACAACGTCTTGAGAGTTTTTTCGTTAAACCAGTTCGATGATTGCCATCGGCGCGGCATCGCCGCGCCGTGGAGCGAGCTTTAGAATACGTGTGTAGCCACTCTTTCGATCTGTGTACTTCTGCGCGATTTCGCTGAAAAGCTTTCGCACAACATCTTCTTCTGCCAGCGCCGCAATGGCCTGTCGGCGGGCACTAAGGTCGCCGCGCTTGGCGAGCGTAATAAGCCCCTCAGCAAGCGAGCGAAGCTCTTTTGCCTTCGCCTCGGTGGTCTCAATGCGTCCATACTTGAAGAAGGATGTGAGGATGCTCCTAAAGAGAGCCTTGCGGGCCGCGGAATTGCGTCCGAGCTTTCTCATATCTTCACTCCTATCGTTATTCGTTATCCTGTCTCAAGGAGAGCCCAAGCTCCTCAAGTTTTTTCTTCACTTCATCCAGAGATTTGCGCCCGAGATTACGCACCTTCATCATGTCATCCTCGCTCTTTTGCGCGAGATCCGCAACGGTGTTGATGCCCGCACGTTTGAGACAGTTGAAGGATCGTACTGAGAGGTCGAGGTCATCGATGGTCATTTCAAGTACCTTAGCACTGTCATCGACCTCTTCCGGTGGGAAGTTCGGTACCTCCTCCTCCTCCTCAACTACGCTGCCGTCCATATTCTGGAACAGGCGCAGGTGCATGACGAGAATCGCCGCTGCCTTGCTCACAGCTTCCTCTGGACGGATAGAGCCGTTTGTCCACACATCGAGGATGAGGCGGTCGTAGTCCGTGACATTGCCGACACGTGTATCCTCTACGGTGTAGTTGACACGGTGCACAGGGGAGAAGATGGAATCAATAGGAATGACGCCGATGGAGTCATCCGGACGCTTATTCCTATCTGCCGGAACGTAGCCGCGCCCACGCTCAACGGTCATCTCAATCTTGAGTTTCCCCGTCTCATTGAGCGTTGCGATGTGAAGTTCTGGATTGAGGATCTCGATGTCGCTGCCACATTCAATGTCGGAAGCGGTGGCCTCCCGATCTCCCTCCACCTCGATGCGGATGGTGTGCGGTTCACTGCCCTGCATACGGATGCAAAGCTGTTTTAGGTTGAGAACGATGCTCGTCACATCGTCCCGTACCCCCGGAATGGTGGAGAACTCATGGAGTACGCCGTCAATCTGAATGGAGGTCACCGCCGCGCCATCAAGTGATGAGAGGAGCATACGGCGCAGACTGTTGCCGAACGTTGTCCCGTAGCCCGGTTCCAAGGGCTCACAGACGAAACGCCCGTAGCAGCCGTCCTCGCTGATCTGTGCGATCTCGATTTTCGGTTTCTCGATATCTGTCATCTATGTGCCTCCTCCATAATAAACGCGTAATGCAGACACATTCACATTCATTATTTGGAGTAGAGTTCGACGATGGCCTGCTCATTGACCGGAACGTCAATTTCCTCACGATGGGGGAAACGTGTGACGGTGCCCGTCAGATTTGCCTGATCGGCAGTCAGCCATGCAGGAGCGGAAAGGGCGTTGCTGCTCTCCTTGAGCTCCTTGAAGAACGCGCTGGCGCGGCTCTTCTCTGCAACCTCGATCACGTCGCCCTCACGAACGAGTGCGGAAGGAATGTCAACGCGCTTGCCGTTCACGGTGAAATGTCCGTGACGGACGAGCTGACGTGCCTGGCGCCGCGTGTTGGCAAGGCCGAGACGGAAGACAACGTTGTCGAGGCGGCGCTCGAGAAGGCTCAGCAGGTTCTCACCCGTGACGCCGGACATTTTCTTCGCTTTCTCATAGTATCCGCGGAACTGGCGCTCGAGAACGCCATAGACAAATTTCGCCTTCTGCTTTTCCTTGAGCTGGAGTCCGTACTCGGAGACCTTGCGGTTCGTGCGGCGCAGCTGGCGCGTAGACTGGCGCGCGCGGCCAAGCGTGGCGGGCTCGATGCCAAGAGCGCGGCAGCGCTTGAGAACTGGTACTCTATCAATTGCCATATTGTTTCATGCACCTCCTGTTAGACGCGGCGACGCTTGGGCGGACGGCATCCGTTGTGCGGGATGGGGGTCACGTCTTTGATCATATTGACTTCAAGGCCGGTTGCCTGCAGCGAGCGGATTGCCGCCTCGCGGCCTGCGCCGGGTCCCTTGACATAGACTTCGACGGACTTGAGCCCGTGCTCCATCGCAGCCTTTGCCGCCGTCTCCGCAGCCATCTGCGCTGCGAACGGCGTGCTCTTGCGGGAGCCGCGGAAGCCGAGACCGCCGGCGCTCGCCCACGAGAGGGCATTGCCGCTCTTATCGGTGAGCGTGACGATCGTGTTATTGAATGTCGAGCTGATGTGTGCAACGCCCGACTCTATGTTCTTGCGAACTTTTTTCTTGG
>ERZ773056.124-NODE-124-length-36693-cov-11.986571_pt1 | contig 36693 bp, 33 predicted proteins | sample MGYA00580857_ERZ773056 | MGnify/ENA primary metagenome ERZ773056 (study PRJEB29015, sample SAMEA2737996) | human oral metagenome | biome: human oral; feature: human-associated habitat; material: dental | place: China | collected 2114 ... | reverse complement strand
ATCTGACCACCCCCATGAAAACGAAAATCGGACGCGGCCTGCTCGCGCTCCTTGTGTGCGTTTGGTCGCTCGCTGTACCAAACGCATATGCACAGCGCGCCGGCGATCGGCTGTTCAGCCTTCCGCTCTTCGAGCGCGCCGTCGTGTGTATCAAACATTACGAAGGGCTGCATGGCCCGAAAAACTATCCTTATGTCGGCTACGGTCACCGCCTGCTGCCCGGTGAGCGGTTTTCGTGTGCGATGACAAAACGGCAGGCGGACTCCCTGCTTCGCGCAGATCTAAAGAAACGGCTTGTCACGTTTCGTCGCTTTGGTCGCGACTCCTTACTCCTTGCCGTGTTGTCGTATAACGTCGGTGAATACCGCCTCTTAGGCTACGGCAAACAACCGAAGAGTCGCCTCGTTCAGAAGTTAGAATCGGGCGACAGAGACATCCGAGACGAGTACACCTCCTTCTGCCGATACCGCGGCAAAGAGCTGAGAGCACTGCGTTTACGGCGTCGTGTGGAGCTTGCGCTGCTCTATGAAAAGTGACGGAGATGGGGTCCGATAGAGCCTCTCCCCGTCATTGTTATTGTAACGTCTCAAAGTAGTAGTCGGCAAACGACCCAAGCCAATGCAGCGGCGATGCAGATCCATCGGATCAAAAAGAACAGTATCCGAAGAGCCATTCGGAGGGTTGCATGCACGAGATAGAGGACGGCAAGGAGCGTCAAGATGGCAGTCCATTCTTCCGAAACGCCTATGGCTTTCAACGCCACAATACAGACGACGATCCAAACGATTTTTTGCGGTAATGCGAGGAGGCGTCGTTTCGTTTCAAATCCGTTTTGGGGGTGATAAGATCTTTCCGTTTTCATCGTGCTGACATTTTTTTTGCGTTCAAAGCTCGGAGTATGCCGGTTTCGTTTCGAGGGCAACAAAGGGCAGACGATGAGAGGAAAAGGCAAGGCTCTTCGCCGATAAAATACGCTGCGAAGCAGGAAGATTTTATCGGTGGCGAAGGCTTTGGGGCGTTCGGCCTTGACGTCACCCTTATCGTCTGCTGACCTTTGCCCGAAGACAAGGGAACCGACATCGGCTCCGAGCCGCGAACAAAAAGTGGAAGCAGGGAAACCCGTAGAGGAAAGATCCTCGGAATTAGGTATGCAGGTATCGGAGTCAGAAAAACGGCCGCAGCGCGATGCCACGGCCGAATGAAACGAGATGAAAAAGAAGGCTACGGGAGCACCTTCACGCCGTCCGCTTCGAGCAGTTCGACGATGACGCCGGTGAGCTCGGTGTAGAGCTGGTCATATTCCGGGCTTCCGTCGAAATCGTCGCCCGGCTCATATTTCTCGATGGTCTCGCGGATGGAGTTGCTCTGCAACAGCCGCAGCGCAAAATCCGCGGCGCGTTCAGGCGGAACCACGTTGGCAAACTCGTTCTCGATAATCTGTTCGAGCATGTAATACGGCGAAAAATGCAGTCCTGCGAAGAGGACTTCCGTAGCGATATACCCGGCTTCAAGAACAGGATAGCCTTGCCGGAAGGCGTCTTCATAGGCCTCGGCCGCGGCGTCCGATCGGGCACGGATAAACGCCTCGTCGGCCAGCCGTTCGGGGTGATAATCTTTCAAATAGGATTCTAATCGCAGTCGGTAATAGGAGAATTCCTTTTTTCTCTGTGTCATGGGTTTTGGGGTTTGTGGGTGATACGATGGAGGGGGCGGAGCGGTGTCTGCGTCCGGTAATTCTCTCGGAGCAGGTGCTCCAGATCGGAGAGTTTGTAGAGCATCTTTCCGCCGATCCGGGTATAGGGCAGGAGGCCGCGGTCGCGATAATCCTGCAGCGTGCGGCGACTGATGAAAAGCCTTTCCGTCACCTCGCTACCCGTCAGGTAGACATCACCGCCGAAGAGAGGGCGGTGCGTGGCGGCAATCTCGCCCATCTGCTCCGCAACGGACGCGAGCCCGTCGAAGAGCGCTTCCATTTCAGGCGATTCCCGCCTGATGATTTCTGCTTCAGTCATTGATTTCTGCTTGGTTTATTCTTGTTTGGTCATTAGAAAAACGGGTGGGGGGACGCACGCTTTGTGAGGCTCCATGGCCTCTGCTTTTTGGCCCAAAAAGTTTTTTCCGCGCGATTGTCTGATACAATGGGCCGAAAAAGTTTTTTTCATGCGATTGTACGATACAATGGGCCCAAAAAGTTTTTTTCTCGCGATTGTACGATACAATGAGCCGAAAAAGTTTTTTTCATGCGATTGTACGATACAATGGGCCGAAAAAGTTTTTTCCGCGCGATTGTATGATACAATGGCTCCTCACACTCCTTCCGGCAACCGATTGGGGGGAGGCTCGGGGCTTCCGCTTTCGGCGAGCAGCGCCGCCACGTCCTCCCGCCGGTAATAACACTTGTGCTCGATGCGGACGAAGGGCAGCGCCGCCGTGTCCCGATAGTATTGCAACGTGCGACGGCTGACGCCGAGGATCCGGCAGACGGCCTCGCCGGGCAGCAATTCCGTCGGTTCGACCTTTGATCCGAACAATTCGCTCATGCGTTCGCGTAGCCCTTCAATGCGGCTTTTCAGCGCCTCCCATGCGGACGATTCGATGATAACATAGTCCATAATCACTTCATTTCTTGAGGTTATTCTTCTGTCTTATCTGACAATCACAACAGCAAACCTATGCGCCCTGTTCCGGGCTTTTTCCCATCCGGTTACCCGGCGCGGCACCGCCTTCCCCCGCCTTCCTTCTTCGGGCAATGAGCCGATCCACATCTTCCGAAATCTTCTGATCGGTGATGCGGGCGTAGAGTTCCGTGGTGGTGACGGAGGCGTGACCCATCATGCGGGCGATGCTCTCCATAGAGATCCCGGCCTCGAGGGTGAGCGTGCCGAACGAGTGGCGCCCGACGTGAAACGTCAGCGGCTCACGTAGGCCGCACGCCGTGCCGACGGCCTTGAGACGGTGGACCAATCGATCGTAACTCGCATCGGGGAAGATCCTGCGGTCTGCCGTTTTGTCACCTTTCAAGTAGAGCGAGAGGATCCGCTCGGCGATCGGATGGAGGGGGACGAGGCTCTCCTCGCGGGTCTTTTGCCGCGCCTTTCGAATGTACCGCCGGCCCGCGCCGTCCGTCTCGATCTGCGACACCTTGAGCGCCCGCAGGTCGGCGTAAGCCAACCCCGTGAAGACCGAAAAGAGGAACATGCGGCGGCTCAGCTCCGTGGCCTCGTCCCGGACGGGGAAGGCCAGAAGACGCTCTACTTCATGCTTTTGCAGGAACCGCGGGCGATACTTCGCCGTCTCGTATCGCACACCCTCGAAGGGGTTGAAGCGGATCACACCGCGGGCAACGGCTCGCTTAATCAGCCGGCCGAGCCAGTGGAGGTATCGGTTTGTCGTGGACGCAGCGTAGCCCCTTCGCTTCAGGTAAAAGCGATACGCCTCGAAGAAGTCCGGCGCGAGTGCCGGGATCGGAATATCCATCTCTCCCCGGCTTCGGACAAAGTCTCGCAGCCCACTGTCAGAACGGCAGTTTTTTTTATAGGTGCCGGGGCTCCTTGAGCGCCCCACGCAGGCTTCCACGGCCCGCAGCTCCTCGGCGCTCGTCTCCAAAAGCATCGTCGGGGTCTCGTTCACCCCTTGCAAGCGGAGCTTCAGCCGCTCGACGCTGACCACGCCCTCGCGCCGGAGGAGCGTCGTGTAGCTCGCTTCGATTCGTTCGCGAAGGGCCTGCAAGCGAAGATTGATCTTCCGGTCGCCCGTCTCACCTGACTTCGTCTGCCACGCCTCGGGCGCGCATTCCTCGCCCGTAGCGATAACCGCCGAACGGCCGTCCACGGTGATTCGACAGAGCACGGCCGCCTTTCCGTTCTTTTTCGTCTTGTTTCGATTGATGTAAAACAGGATTCTAAATGTGCTGCGCATGGGATTCCGGGGTTAAAGAGTCAGATGAAGATCTTGGGTGAAGGCGAGGAAACGATCGAACTCCTCGAAGAGTTTGCGCGACGTGACGCGGGCGTATCGCTCGGTCATTTTGAGGCTACCGTGGCCCAACATGCGGCTCACGGTCTCAATGGGTGCACCGTTTTCAAGCGTAATCAGCGTAGCGAACGTGTGTCGCCCGATGTGTGCCGTCAGCGGGAATGCGAGGCCTGCTTTCAGTCCGACGGCCTTCAGTCGGATGAGGTAAGTGTAGTAAGGGATCGGCGAGAAAAGCGTCTCCCGCTCGTCGGAGCGGTAACGCTCGATGAGCGCCACGGCCTCGGGCAGGAGCTTCACCCGGCAGAGCGACTCCGTCTTTTGCCGTTTGAACTTTAGCCACAGGTCGCCGCGATCGTCTCGGAAGAGGTGTGAGCGCGTAAGCCGCACCATGTCGCAATAGGCCGCCCCGGTGTAGCAGGTAAACGCGAACAGATCGCGGGCGATCTCCAAGTCCTTTTGATGGGGTGGAAAGGTGAGTGTCAGCAGTCGGTCGAAGGCCGTCCGGTCGAGCGACCGCGGTGCGCTTCGTTTCTCACGCGTGATGCGAATTCCTTCGAAGAGCGGTCGGTCGGAGAGACCCTCCCGGTAAGCCAGCCGGCACACCTTCTTCAGCATGCAAGACAGCCGAAGAAAGGAGTTGTCAGAGAGCCCTAACTCCCCTTTGATATAGCGCTCGAACTGCGGGAAGAAGTCCTCCGTCATCTCACTGAAAGTCATGTCTTCCCGGCTGAAACGGCTCCGTATAAAGCGGGCGAAGTGCTTTCTGGCCTGATGATAGATCTGAGCCGAATGCCTCGTCAGATCGACGCCGACGCGTGCATCCACTTCCTCCAACAGCCGGTCGTAGCGTTCGAGGAAGGTCGTCCGACTGTGGGCATTGCCTTGCAATCGTTCCTTGATGTCGGTGGCCGTGAAGGCCACGCCCCGATCGGCCAGTGTCCGGTAAGCCTGACTAATGGCCAACATCAGATCGTCTAACTTCTCATTGGTGACGACAGCCTCCCGGCTCTTGCCTCTAAGGCGGCTCTCGCGGGGATTCCAGAGGTCGGGCGGGCAAGAAAATTTGCTACCGAATTGAGCCATTGTCCCGGCATACGTGATGCGCCCCATGATTGGTGCCCGTCCCGATTTGTCTATGCTGCTCTTTTTAAGGTAGAGCAAAACCTTCATCGTTTCTCTCTTCATTGCTTCGGGTTTTTAGGGTGTACAAAGTTACCTGTCAGCGAAGTATTCAGAGCTATACAAAACGCTACAAATAAGCGTAATACGCACGTTTCACCAAAAGACGTTTGCCGCCGTATTTTGCGTTTTCGTTACCTCTCGAATCATAGGTAACGATTTGGTTACGCTCCGTCTTCATCGATCCCAACGCTTTGCCTTTTCTTTGCCGATGCAAATCCGTTAGAACCGATGCACTTATCACCCAAAACCCGATCGTTTTTCCCACTGCCTTCCTTAGGCTTCCTCCATACTAATAGACTTGCGGGAGTCCCGCAAGTGCCCCGAGAAACTTTTTGGTGTTTGCGGGAGCCCCGCAAGTCCCACGAAAAACTTTTTGGCCTTTGCGGGAGTCCCGCAAGCACTTACACTTATTCAGTACGAGGAATGGGAATGCTCTCTTAGCACCGTTCATGCAAAAAAGTAGGCGTTGGCATCTTTGCCGGCACTTTAGAACAGCAAGCAACCCGTGTTGAAATCAGCAATCCATATACATTATATTTAGCAGAAGAATGAAAGTGAAAAGTTTCATGTGGTTAGCCCTGGCCGTTTGTCTGCCGGGGCTTGTTGTCTCATGTGGTAAGAAACAATCCGGGGCGCAGGCTGGAGCAGAAACTGCCGCGGGGGCGTACAAAACGATGACGGTGGAGCGCTCGGACAAGGAGTTTACCCGCACTTATTCGGCCACGATCCGCGGACGGCAAGACGTGTCGGTCATGCCGCAGGTGTCGGGCACACTGACGAAGGTGCTCGTGAACGAAGGCGAAGCGGTGCGGCGCGGGCAGACGCTGTTCGTGATCGATCAGGTGCCCTATCAGGCGGCGCTCAATCAGGCTCGGGCGGCTGTGGGCACGGCCGAGGCATCGCTGGCTACGGCGCGGCTGACCTATGAAAGCAAGCAGACGCTGTATGACCAAAAGGTGATCTCGGACTATGAGTTGCAGACGGCCAAGAATACGCTGAAGACGGCCGAGGCGGCTGTGGCGCAGGCGCGAGCGGCTGAGGTGAATGCACGAAACAACCTTTCATACACCACGGTCAAGAGTCCGGCCGACGGCGTGGTGGGTACGCTGCCTTACCGGCAGGGCTCGCTCGTGGGGCCGTCGATGCAGACGCCGCTGACGACCGTCTCGGACAACTCGCAGATGTATGTTTATTTCTCCATCAACGAGAACGAACTCTTAGCGCTGGGACGCGAATACGGTTCGACGGCTGAGGCGCTGAAGAAGTTCCCGCCCGTGCGCCTGATCCTGAGCGACGGCTCGGAGTATCCTGACTCGGGGCGCGTGGAGAGTGTGAGCGGCGTGATCGATCCCGCGACGGGGACGGTCAGCCTCCGGGCGGAGTTCCCCAATGCCGGAAGGCTGCTGCACAGTGGCGCTACGGGCAACATCGTCATGCCGTCAGTTTATCGTGATTGCATCGTCATCCCGCAGGCAGCTACGGTGCAAATGCAGGACAAGACACTCGTCTATAAAGTGGTCGACGGCAAGGCGGTCTCCACGCTCATCACCGTCTCGCCGCTCAGCGACGGACAAGAATACGTGGTGCTTAGCGGCCTCGAGGCGGGCGACGTGATCATCGCCGAGGGTGCCGGACTGATTCGGGAAGGAACGCAAGTGCAGTAAAACGAGATGAAGGGAAACGTATTTATCAAGCGGCCGGTGCTGGCCATGTCGATCTCCATTCTGATCGTCATCGTAGGACTTATCTCGCTCTTCACGCTGCCCGTGGAGCAGTATCCGAACATCGCCCCGCCCACCGTGATGGTCTCCACGGCCTACACCGGTGCAGACGCTGAGGCGGTACAGAAGAGCGTCATCATGCCGCTCGAGGAGAACATCAACGGCGTGGAGAACATGATCTACATGTCGTCCACGGCCACGAACAGCGGATCGGCCTCGATCTCGGTGTATTTCAAGCAGGGTACAGACCCGGACATGGCCGCGGTGAACGTGCAGAACCGTGTGTCGCGTGCCCAAGGGTTGCTCCCGGCTGAGGTAACACGCGTCGGTGTGAGTACGCAGAAACGCCAGACGAGCTTCCTGCAGATCAACGCCCTGACGTGCACGAACGGGAAGTATGACGAGCATTTCCTCTCGAATTACCTTGACATCAACATCATCCCGCAGATCAAGCGTATCGAGGGCGTGGGCGACGTGATGGAGATGGGCGACACGTACAGCATGCGCATCTGGCTCAAGCCGGACGTGATGGCGCAGTACGGGCTCGTGCCGTCGGATATCACGGCCGTGCTCGGCGAGCAAAACATCGAAGCGCCTACGGGTTCGCTCGGCGAGAATTCGGACAACACCTTCCAATACACGATGAAGTATCGCGGTCGCCTTGTCAGCGAAGAGGAGTTCGGCAACATGGTGATCCGCGCCGACGAGAACGGCAATGTGCTCCGCCTGAAAGACGTAGCGCGGGTGGAGCTCGGTTCGCAATCGTACAGCTTCCACGGCACGATGGATGGCAAGCCGGCCGTCTCGTTCATGGTCTTTCAGGTGTCCGGCGCCAACGCCACAGAGACGAATGCGCGCATCACGGCCCTGCTACAAAAGCTGAGCAAAGACCTGCCCGACGGCCTCGAGTTCACGAACATGATGAGCTCAAACGACTTCCTCTACGCCTCGATCTATAACGTGGTGGAGACGCTCGTCATCGCCATTCTGCTCGTCATCCTTGTGGTTTACTTCTTCCTGCAAGACTTCAAGAGCACCGTCATCCCCTCGATCTCGATCATGGTGTCGCTGATCGGCACCTTCGCCTGCCTGTCTATGTTCGGCTTCAGTATCAACATCCTGACGCTATTCGCCCTCGTGCTGGCCATCGGTACGGTGGTGGACGACTCGATCGTCGTCGTCGAGGCCGTGCAGTCGAAGTTCGACATCGGCTACAAGTCGCCTTACCAAGCCACGAAGGATGCGATGGGCGACGTGACGATGGCCGTCATCACGTGTACGATCGTCTTCATGGCCGTGTTCATTCCGGTCACGTTCATGGGCGGCACGTCGGGCATCTTCTACACCCAGTTCGGTATTACGATGGCCACAGCCGTCGGCATCTCGTGCATCAACGCACTCACGCTCTGCCCCGCCCTCTGCGCCATGATCATGCGCCCGGCCGACGGCACAAAGAGCGCCAAGAGCTTCAACGGTCGGGTGAAGGCGGCCTACAACGCCTCGTTCAACGCCGTGATGGGTAAGTACAAGAAGGGCGTCATGTTCTTCATCCATCACCGCTGGATGACGTGGGCCGCACTGGCCTGCGCTGTGGGGCTGCTGGTGTACTTTATGAAGACGACGAAAACGGGCCTCGTCCCGCAGGAAGACCAAGGCGTGGTGATGGTCAACGTCAGCGTATCGCCCGGCAGCTCACTGGGCATGACGATGAAGGCGCTCGAAAAGGCTGAGGCTATCGTCAAGACAGCACCCGAGGTAGAGCATTATACGCGTGTGGCGGGCTACGGACTGATGTCTGGGCAAGGCGTATCATACGGCATGTTCATCGTCCGCCTCAAGGACTGGAGCGAACGCAAAGGCCGCGCGCACAGCTCGGACGCCGTGTTGGGCAAGCTGATGGCGCAACTGCAAACCATCAAGGAGGCGCAGATCTTCGCCTTTCAGCCGGGTATGATCCCCGGTTACGGCATGGGCAACGCCGTCAGCCTGAACCTCCAGGACAAGACGGGCGGCGACATGACGAAGTTCTACCAGACCGCCATGCAATACCTCGGCGCCCTCAACCAACGCCCCGAGGTGGCGATGGCTTACACCTCGTACGCGATGAACTTCCCGCAGTACAGCATCGATGTGGACGCCGCCAAATGCAAGCGCGCGGGCATCTCACCCGCCACGGTGCTGAGCATCCTCGGTGCCTATTGCGGCGGTGCGTACGTCTCCAACTTCAACGAGTTCGGTAAGGTCTACCGCGTCATGATGCAGGCCGACCCCAAGTATCGCCTCGACCAGCAGTCGCTCAACGGTCTCTACGTCCGCAACGGCACAGAGATGGCACCCATCGGCCAATTCGTCACCATCAAACCCGTAATGGGCCCCGAGGTGGCCACGCGCTTCAATCTCTACTCCGCCATCACGGCCAACGTCAGCGTAGCCGACGGTTACTCCACCGGCGAGGCTATGCGTGCCATCGAAGAGGTGGCCGAGCAAATGCTCCCGCAGGGTTATGGCTACGAATACAGCGGCATCTCGCGCGAGGAATCGGAGAGCGGCGGCGCTTCTACGCTCCTGATCTACGGCATCTGCGTGGTGCTCATCTACCTCATCCTCTCGTGCCTCTACGAGAGCTTCCTCATCCCCTTCGCCGTCATCCTCTCCGTGCCGTGCGGACTGATGGGCAGCTTCCTCTTTGCGCAGCTCTTCGGGCTGGAGAACAACATCTACCTCCAGACGGGTGTCATCATGCTCATCGGGCTGCTGGCCAAGACGGCTATCCTCATCACCGAGTATGCCATCGAGCGACGCCGCCAGGGCATGGGTATCATTGAGTCCGCCTATTCGGCCGCGCAGGTGCGCCTCCGCCCGATCTTGATGACGGTGTTGACGATGATCTTCGGTATGCTTCCGCTCATGTTCTCGTCCGGCGCTGGCGCCAACGGAAACAGTTCGCTCGGAACGGGCGTAGTGGGCGGCATGATCGTCGGCACACTCGCCCTGCTCTTCCTCGTGCCGGTGCTCTACATCGCTTTCGAGTTCATGCAAGAGAAGGTGCGCCCGGCTATGCACAAAGAGGCGGACGCGCAGGTGCAGTTGGAGCGCGAGCGGAGCCTGAATGAGCGCAACGCATCACACACGGATAACACAGCAGAATAATGAAAACGATATGGATGAAGAGAGTCCTCCCGACTCTTTCCGCAGCCTTAATACTGACCAGCTGCGGCATTTACACGAACTATCAACGCCCCGACAGTGTCCGCACGGACGGCCTCTATGGTAGCGCCGAAAAGACCGACGGCGACACCACGAATCTGGGCAGCCTGCCCTGGCGCGACGTCTTCACCGACGTCCGCCTCCAGGCGCTCATCGAGCGCGGGCTGCGTAACAACACGGATCTCGGTCGGGCACACCTGCAAGTGGAGCAGGCCGAGGCGTCGCTCTCGGCGGCCAACCTGGCCTTCCTGCCCTCCTTTGCGCTGGCGCCTCAGGCCACGCTCAGCGGCGTAGACGGCGCCGCGCCCTCGCAGACGTATCGCCTCCCGCTGACGGCCTCGTGGCAGCTCGACGTCTTCGGCAGCCTCCGCAACGCCCGCCAGCGCGCCCGGACGCTGCTCTTGGCCAGTCACGCCTACCGACAGGCGGTGCAAGCGCAAGTCGTCTCCGGCATCGCTACCTATTATTATACGTTGGCCATGCTCGATGAGCAGCTAAAGATCTCCGAAGAGACGGCCGCCAACTGGCAGAAGAACGTCGAGACCATGCGCGCGCTGATGGCCGCCGGGCGATACAACGACGCCGCCGTGTCGCAGTCCGAGGCCAACTGGTACAGCGTCAGCGCCTCTGTGCTCTCCCTCCGCCAGCAAATCCGCGAGACGGAGAATCGGTTGGCCGTCTTGTTGGGCGACAGCATTCACGCCATGGAGCGTGGCGAGATGGACGCCTGGTAAATGCCCGCTTCGCTCAGCGTCGGGCTGCCGGCCTCGCTCCTGGCGCAACGTCCGGACGTGATGCGCGCCGAGCAGAGTCTGGCCGCCACCTTCTATGCGACTAACGCCGCCCGTGCGGCCTTCTATCCCTCCATCACGCTGAGCGGAACGGCCGGCTGGACGAGCAGCGCAGGGACGGCCATTACCAACCCAAGTAATTTCATCTGGTCGGCCGTCGCGTCGCTCACGCAACCCCTCTTCCAAAACGGTCGCCTGCGCGCACAGCTGCGGATCGCCCGCGCCGAACAGGAGTCGGCCGCGCTCGCCTTCCGCCAGACGCTGCTCAACGCCGGCATGGAGGTCAATAACGCCTTAACGCAGGTGCAGACCTACGAGGCCAAGGCGGAGTATTACGACAAGCAAGTCGCCTCGCTCGAGCGTGCCGTCAAGGCTACCACGCTGCTCATGGAGCACGGATCGGCCACCTATCTCGAGGTGCTCACCGCGCAGCAAAGCCTCCTGGCCGCCCGACTGACCCGACTGACGAACCGCTACAACGAGATCTCGTCCGTCATCACGCTTTACCAAGCGCTCGGTGGCGGAGCGCAGTAGCGTTATCGCACTTTACGCCGGGCCCCTACAAACGAAAAAAGAGCCCTTGCACCAGTTTGCGGGGGCTCTTCTTATTTCTAATCGACGGAGCGGCTGCGGCCGCCAGCGAAGTTTGTCCGGGTACCAGGCAAACTTCCCCGGCCTCGGCAGAGGCCTGCGCGGCCTGAAACAAGTACTCGATTGGCTCCGCGTCAGTGCATGATGCGATGTAGCAACTCCTTGAGGATCTCGCCATCGGTCATGGACGAAGTCGCGTCCACGCCCTTCGATCGCGCATCCGCCAAACGGATGTCGTGAATCACATGGAAGACCTTCATGGCCTTATAGTTCTTCATGCCCGTCACATAGTCACGCACCTGCACGGGAAAGCGGAACCCTAAGGTCTGCATCAGTCCCCGCTCCGAACGATCCTTGGCGTAATAGCAGATCAGGAGGTTGGTGAAGTAGTTGAAGAGCACGGGCAGCGTCATCTGTATCGGGTGATTCACCGGATCACTGTCAAAGTACTTCGCAATCCGGTGCGCCCGCAGCGTGTCGCGCTCAGCAATGGCGTGCAGCAGTTCGAAGTTGTTGTAATCCTTGCTGATCCCCACGTTTTGCTCGATCAGCTCCGGCGTAAGCGTCTTGTCCTTCTGACTGGCCAGGAGAATCTGCAACTTGTCTAAGATCTGGTTCAGCCGCGCTGGGTCGTTACCGACGAACTCATTCAGCATGGCCGACACCTTTCGGTCAGCCGTCATCGAACGCCCCTTCAACGCGGCCGTGATGTAGGCTTCCATGCGGTAGTCAGGGATCTTGTCCGACTCGAACACGACGCCCACCTTCTTCACCGCCGTAGATAGAGCGGTGAACCACCGCCGGCCGTCCAACTTCTTCAGCTTGCAACAGAGCACAAGCACGGTCGACGCCAGTGGCTTGCGCGCATAAGCCGTGATCAGCTCCAGGTCAGTCAGCGCCTGCGCCTCACGCACAAGCACCAACTGCCTGTCGGCCATCATCGGGAAGCGCCGTGCCGCATTGATCACATCGGCCGACTTCGCCTCCGAGCCGTAGAGGATCGTCTGGTTGAAATCGCGGTCGGCCTCTTTGACCACGCGCTCCGAGAGCAACTCCGCGATGCAGTCAATGAAATACGGCTCCTCCCCGATCAGCAAATAGATCGGGCTGAACTTCTCCGCTCGAATGTCGCGGCAAAGGCTGTCAAACGTCTGTGCTCCCTCGGCTGCCATGCGTAAGCCTCTAACGGCTACCAGTTAAACTTGATGTGCTGGATCGTCTTCTTCTCGTCGATGATCATCTCCAAGGCGGCAATGCCCAGCTCCACATGTTCGGGAGCGAACTTTTGCGTCACGCCCTTGTCGCTCTCCTGCGTCTTGACGCCATTCTCCTCCAACGGCTTGTCGGAGACCATCAGCAGCGCCCCGGTCGGGATCTGATTGGCAAAGCCAGCCGTCAGCAGGGTGGCCGTCTCCATGTCGATGCCCGTGGCATGGGTGCGGACGAGATATTCCTTGAACGACGTGTCGTACTCCCACACCCGTCGGTTGGTGGTGTAGATCGTGCCCGTCCAGTAGTCGTGGCCTTTGTCACGTATGGCTGAAGAGATGGCGCGCAACATGGAGAAGGCTGGCAGCGACGGCACCTCGGGCGGCAGATAGTCGTTCGACGTGCCCTCCCCACGGATCGCCGCGATCGGCAACACGTAATCGCCTAAAGAATTGGCCCGCTTCAGTCCGCCGCACTTGCCCAAGAAAAGCACCGCCTTGGGCATGACGGCCGAAAGCAGATCCATGATGGTGGCGGCGTTCGAGCTGCCCATCCCAAAGTTGATGATCGTAATGCCACCCCCCGACGCGTTCGGCATCGAGTTGCGCAGCCCCAGAATGGGCGCATCGAAATGTTCCGCGAACAGCTCCACATACTTTGTGAAGTTGGTCAGTAAGATGTGGTCTGAAAAGTCCTCCAGCTTCCTATCCGTGTAGCGAGGAAGCCAATTCTCTACGATTTCTTGTTTTGTCTTCATCTGTCATGCATTTATGTTTGTCCTACATTTTTATGATCACGCAATGAGCCTTTACCCCCCACTCCATCTCCCACCCTGTTCGCTGCGCTTCGGCTCCGATCGAGGGCGCCAAACGGTTTTAGACCCCCTGCGCCGCAAATACGTAGCGCTTACGCCCGAAGAATGGGTGCGCCAGCATTTCGTGCATTACCTCCTGTCGGAGAAAGGTGTGCCCGCTGAACTGACGGCCAATGAGGTGCCCATCACGCTGAACTCCCTCTCGCGACGTTGCGACACGGTCGTTTACAACCGTCAGCTGCGCCCGCTGGCCATCGCGGAATACAAGGCCCCCTCGGTAGCCATCACGCAGCGTGTGTTTGAGCAAATCGCGCGCTATAATATGGTGCTCGCTGTGCCCATCCTGCTCGTCAGCAACGGGCTTCGGCACTTCTGCTTCCGCCAAAATCAATCGATGGACGCATACCTCCCGATGGATCATATCCCCGCTTACGACGAGATGCTCCTTGCGCTGGATCAGCGGGTAACGTAGCCTCAACTAAAGGCAATATCCCGGTAAACCGTCAGATCCGGATCGTCCGTTTTCACCTCCGCCCCGTCCCGGATTGCGGCGAGCAACTCTTTGGCCGCGGGCAGCACTTCTTCGGGCTTAAATCCCTGAATGCAGCGCCCCAGCAAGAAGGAGCAGGTGTATTCCGTCCAGTCTTTGCCCAAGCGGGACACCATCTCGTTGCAACGGTCTAAGCAGCCATAGAATTGCGATTCCGTCAGATATCCAATCCAGAAGCACCACTTGGCCACGTTCACCGCACGGCTAATGTCCCACGCGTACGTCGACCGCACCTGCTTCACCTCCTCCTCCGGAAGGTCTAATTCTCGCGATAGCCGCGCGTAGATGCGATTGAGCTCTTTATTCGTCTCATGGGTGCGGATAAACTCGTCGAAATTGATGCTGTTCTGCAACTGGAGAAGCGCATTCAAGGCCGTTATAGCCGACTGCTCGTCGACGATGTTCCGACTTTTCTTCATCCCCTCTCGGTACGTCTCAATGCGCTCCTTGGGAATCATCGATAGCACCGATTCGCCCCTCGATCGGGCCAACACAGCGCCATAGACCATGGCCCGCTGATGATTTTCGCCCAGCGGCTTACCCGAATAGCGCGAATTGAACTCCTCCAGCTCCTTGCGACGTGCCCGCTTCATCCGGAAATTGGCGTACAAGAAATAGCCGCACACAACCGCTGCAACCACAGCGATAGCCACATAAATTACTGTATTCATCTACCTTTTACTGATTTGATTCGCTGGCAAAAGTAAACCGTAAAGCAACGTGGCTTCGATGTCAGCAGAGAGTTTCTACGGAAGTCACACGATGGCCAAAAGCACTTTAGCCGTTACAGCGCGCTGTCCCAGATGGTACAGACGCGTGGGTGAGCTTTCTGTAGGGGTACGGAGATCAAAACCACGCGTGGGTGAGCTTTCCGTAGGGGTACGGAGATTAAAACCACGCGTGGGTGGGCTTTCCGTAGGGGTACAGAGATCAAAACCACGCGTGGGTGAGCTTTCCGTAGGGGTACGGAGATCAAAACCACGCGTGGGTGGGCTTTCCGTAGGAATAAAGCGCCCCCAAAACTCGCGCGTAGTCCTACTCCTCGGCGTCCTTATGCAGCCTGATTAGACCTATCCAGCGGAGGAGGGTATTAAAAAAGGCATACTTTTGCCACCCCTAATAAAACCAGTAGATGATTCTTTCAGCATTAACGGCTATCTCTCCGGTCGACGGACGTTACCGGGGCAAAACAGAGGCGCTGGCCTCGTATTTCTCTGAATTTGCATTGATTCGATATCGTGTACGCGTGGAGGCGGAATACTTCTGTGCGCTGACCGAGGTGTTGCCGCAGCTCAAGGCGGCCAATCGCCCGGAGATACACGAAGCGTTGCGGCGCGTTTATCTCGACTTTTCGATGGCGGACGCAGAGCGCATTAAGGAGATCGAGCGGACAACGAACCACGACGTGAAGGCGGTGGAGTATTTCATCAAAGAGCGCATGGATGCGGCGGGCCTTGGAGCGTACCGGGAGTTTGTGCACTTCGGGCTGACGTCGCAGGACATTAATAACACCGCCCTCCCGCTCTCGGTTAAAGAGGCCTTAGAGGAGGTCTATTATCCAGCTCTCGACTCCGTGATGTCCGTATTATATAGGTATGCGGAGGCGTGGGAGGAGATCGCTATGCCGGCTAAAACGCACGGACAACCGGCCTCTCCGACACGGTTAGGCAAGGAGATTCGGGTGTTTGCCTACCGACTGGAACAGCAGCTGGCCCTGCTGCGGGCTGTGCCCATTTCAGCGAAGTTTGGCGGAGCAACGGGCAACTTCAACGCGCACCATGCGGCTTATCCGCAGACGGACTGGCGGTCCTTTGCCGATCGCTTCGTCAGCGAACGGTTGGGGCTGGTGCGTGAAGCGTGGACAACGCAGATCTCGAACTATGACAACCTGGCCGCACTCTTCGACGGACTGCGGCGGGTGAATACGATTCTGATCGACCTCTGCCGCGACATGTGGCAGTATATCTCGATGGATTACTTCAAGCAGAAGATCAAAGCGGGCGAGGTGGGATCGTCGGCCATGCCGCACAAGGTGAACCCGATCGACTTCGAGAATGCAGAGGGTAACCTCGGGGTGGCTGATGCCATCTTGACGCACCTGAGCACGAAGCTGCCCATCTCTCGCCTGCAACGCGACCTGACGGACTCGACCGTAACGCGCAACATCGGTGTGCCGCTGGCGCATATTGCCGTGGCACTGGCCAGCCTGAACAAAGGATTAGAGAAGCTGGTGCTGAACCGCCCAGCCATCGATCACGAGCTGGATGCCCACCGCGAAGTGGTGGCCGAAGCCATACAAACCATCCTCAGGCGAGAGGGTTATCCCCAGCCTTACGAGGCACTAAAGGCGCTAACGCGCAAGAATGAAGCGGTAACGGAGGAATCGATCGACCGCTTCATTGACTCACTGGAATTAAGCGACGCGGTGAAGGCCGAATTGAAGGCTGTGAACCCACATAATTATACCGGCGTATGAGGGGGCATCGTTCCCCGCTGAATGGCCCCTAAAGACCCGGAACTAATAGTCGCGACGACTATAATCCCCAATTAATCAACCCCCATTTATTTTCTTTTTAAGCATGGAAATAGAAGAGAACGACGGACGCGAGCCTCGTCCGACCAGTGAAAACCAAGAGATCAGCAAGGAGCCGGCTCCGCAGAACAAACCGGAACGGCAACGCCCTGCCTATCGTGCCACACGCGAAGGCGGCGGCTACAAATTAGACAGCAAGGGCAGGCCGACGCCGCCCCCTCCCCCCTCGACCACGAAGCGCCGTCCGCGCATCAAGGACAGTCGGCCGGCAGGGTATAATCGCATCGCCTACGGGTCGTATGGCCCGGCCTACGAAAAAGACGAGTATCTGCACACATCCTACTCTGCGCCGGACAACCGTCCCTACGCTTACGAGCAGCCGACGGAAGGCGTGGAGCGCAAGCCCTATGTGCCGCAAAGTGCCGACTCGGATCGTCGCAGGCATTACGCGTCCTATCCGCAGGGGGGTGAACGCCCGGAGCGCCGTCGACCCTTTGCGCCACGCGAAGGCTATGGCGAGCGACCGCACCGCCCCCATGACCCGCGTCAGGCGTATGGCGAGGGTGAATCGAGACCCGCGGGACCGTTCCCACCGAAGAAGAAGGTGATGATGAAAAAGAAGAAGCCGAAAAAGCCCGTCACACCCTTCATCCCGGAACAAGTCAAGTATGAGGAGCAGCTGAGCGACCCGAACGAGCCGATCCGTCTGAACCGCTTCTTGGCCAACTCAGGCGTCTGCTCGCGTCGTGAGGCCGACACGTTCATCCAGGCAGGTGTCGTGAAGGTGAACGGTGAGGTAGTCACCACGCTCGGCACGAAGATCACACGGCAAGACGAGGTGATCTTCCGCGACCAGCCCGTGCACATCGAAAGCAAGATCTACATCCTCTTGAACAAGCCGAAGAACTGCATGACCACCGTCGACGATCCGCAGAACCGACGCACGGTGATGGACCTCGTCAAGAACGCCTGCCCGGAACGCATCTACCCCATCGGCCGACTCGACCGCAACACCACGGGCGTGCTGCTGCTCACGAACGACGGTAACCTGGCCTCGAAGCTCACCCATCCGTCGTTTAAGAAGAAGAAGATCTACCACGTGTGGCTCGACAAAGAAGTTGCTGTGGAGGACATGGAGAAGCTGGCCAGCGGTCTGGTGCTGGACGACGGCGAAATCCACGCCGACGCCATCAGCTACGCCAGCGAGGAGGACCACAAGCAGGTGGGCATCGAGATCCACTCGGGCCGCAACCGCATCGTCCGCCGCATGTTCGAGGCGCTCGGATACCACGTCACGAAGCTCGACCGCGTCTATTTCGCCGGCCTGACGAAGAAGAACCTCGGCCGCGGAAAGTGGCGCTACCTGAACGAACAGGAGGTAAACATGCTGCGCATGGGCGCCTTCGAGTGAATGCGTAAAACCATCATCACAACGTAACACACGATGAAACGAACGAAAATCAAAGAAATACTTGCCAGTGAGGCGTACGACACCGACGTCGTCGTCTGCGGCTGGGTACGCACACGCCGCGGCAGCAAGCAGGTGGCCTTCATTGCCCTCAACGACGGCTCCACGATCCACAACCTGCAAGTGGTGGCCGACATCGACGGGATCGGTGAGGAGGCACTCCGCAACGTGACCACCGGCGCCTGTTTGCGTGTCAACGGACGGCTCGTCCGCTCGCAGGGCAAAGGGCAGACGGTAGAGGTGCAGGCCGCAAGCATCGAGGTGCTCGGGCCGGCCGACCCCGCCACCTATCCGCTGCAGAAGAAGGGACACTCGATGGAGTTCCTCCGCGAGATCGCCCACCTGAGGCCGCGCACGAACACCTTCGGCGCCGTCCTCCGCATCCGCCACCACATGGCGATGGCTATCCACACCTTCTTTCACCAGAAGGGATTCTTCTACCTCCACACGCCGATCATCACCGCCTCCGACGCCGAGGGTGCCGGGCAGATGTTTCAAGTCACCACGCTCGACGTGTCCAACCCGCCGAGGCGACAAGATGGCAGTGTGGACTACGACGCCGACTTCTTCGGACGCCGCAGCAGCCTGACTGTCTCCGGACAGCTGGAGGGAGAGCTGGGCGCGATGGGCATCGGCGAGATCTACACCTTCGGGCCCACCTTCCGCGCCGAAAACTCCAACACGCCGCGCCACCTGGCCGAGTTCTGGATGATCGAACCAGAGATGGCCTTCTACGAGATCGAGGATAACATGGATCTGGCCGAGGAGTTCATCAAATACTGCGTCCGGTGGGCGCTCGACCACTGCGCTGACGACCTCCGCTTCCTCAACGACATGTTCGACAAGGAGCTGATCGCCCGCCTCGAGGGCATCCTTCAGGCACCGTTCGTGCGACTGGCTTACGGCGAGGGCATCCGCATCTTGGAAGAGGCCGTTGCCGGCGGCACCCGGTTCGAATTCCCCATCTATTGGGGTGCCGATCTGGCCGCGGAGCATGAGCGCTTCTTGGTGGAGCAGCACTTCAAGCGGCCTGTCATTCTGACCGATTACCCGAAGGAGATCAAGGCCTTCTACATGAAGCAGAACGACGACGGACGCACAGTGCGCGCCATGGACGTGCTCTTCCCCAAGATCGGGGAGATCATCGGCGGATCCGAGCGTGAGGCCGACTTCGACCGACTGCAAACCCGCATCGAGGAGCTGCATATCCCCATGAAGGACATGTGGTGGTACCTCGACACGCGTCGCTTCGGCGCCTGCCCTCACTCCGGCTTCGGCCTCGGCTTCGAGCGCCTGCTGCTCTTCGTGACGGGTATGGCCAACATCCGCGACGTGATCCCCTTCCCCCGCACCCCGAAGAACGCCGAGTTCTAAAGCGGCCGCGGTAGCTGTTTAGAGAAAGAAGCCCCCGGACCTTCGCACACATTGAAGGCTCGGGGGCTTTGCTGTGGTTAACTCTCTCGTCGCGAGGGGCGGTTGCGGGCAGACAGTGTTGCGTCCCCTGCCGGGGCTGGGAAGCTGGACGGGTACCTCAAAAACCCGTATCCGGCAAACTTGGCAGGTGTCCCTGACAGCCCCTGCCGGGGCAGGGAAGCTGGCCGGGTACCTCAAAAAAAACCGTACCCGGCAAACTGGGCAGGCGTCCCTGACGGCCCCTGCCGGGGCAGGGAAGCTGGCCGGGTACCTCAAAAGCCCGTACCCGGCAAACTTGGCAGGCGTCCCTGACGCCCCGAGGGGTCGGAAAGGCCGAAACAAGTTGTTTGAAGGTTTCCGACGCATCGGAAAGGCCAAAACAAGTTGCTTGAAGGTTTTCGAGGGCTCGGAAAGGCCGAAACAAGTTGTTTGAAGGTTTCCGAGGCCTCGGAAGGGTCAAAACAAGTTGCTTGAAGGTTTTCGAGGGGTCGGAAAGGCCAAAACAAGTTGTTTGAAGGTTTCCGAGGGTGTTAGGGACATCTGCCAAGATTGCTGGGTACATCAAACGTGCGTAACTGGCCTACTTCGCCGGCAGCCGAAGCTGCCCCCGCCGACTTAATTTGACCAGGCACTTATCTTCGCGCCCCGATATTTTAGGTATAAACAAGATGAAAAGGATGAAGAAAGCAGTGATAACTGCCATGTTGGCGGTGTGCGTGCTGGCGACGGCGTCGGCACAGACGGGCGGATACCGCGCGGCAAGCGAGGCACAACGCAAGGAGATCGTGGCTAAGATCACGCAGACGGCCGCCAGCGTACGCACGATGAAGTGCGACTTTACGCAGGTCAAGCAGCTGTCGTTTATGAATGACAAAGTGACATCCGAGGGACGGATGTATTATAAGAAGGCCAACAAAATCCGCTGGGAATACACGCGGCCGTACGCCTACGTTTTCTCGACCGACGGCACGACGGTACACATGACCTCGGGCAAGGGCGGCGCATCGAACCGTGTGCCGGTGAAGTCGAGCAAGCTCTTCAGCGAGATCAGTCGCGTGATGGTCGGCGGTGTAAGCGGGGCGGGCCTGGTGGATTCGCCCGACTTCTCGTCCACCTTCTCCGTCGGGCAGAGCGATTGGCAGATCACGCTCACGCCCCGCAAGAAGGAGGTGCGCGACCTCTTCGCCTCCGTGCGGCTCTACGTCGGCAAGTCCGACGGGCGCGTGCGGCGCGTGGAGCTCGAAGAGAAGAGCGGCGACCGGACGACGATCACGCTCAAGAATGTGCAGGCTAATGTCAATGTGGACGATGCGCTATTCACTCGTTAAGGGGCTTCGCAGAGCAGCGCATCTGCACTACGCTGCAAAGCCCCTCGCCTTTATGCTGTGCCTGCTGCTGGCGGGCTGCGCTGCGACGCGCAATGTACAGCAGCGTGAAGCGTCGACGGCGCGCGTATGGACGCCGGCCATGCGATCGGCGGAGGCGAAGAACACGTATCGCGTGCGCCTCCGGGCGGCGGGCCGTGACTTGACGGGTATCTGCGTCACGAAACGCGTGGGCGACGAATGGCGCGGCTCGCTCGTGAACGAGTTCGGGAGCAAAGCGTTCGACTTCGTCACCACGGCGCGGCGGGGCACGTTGCTTAACGTCTTTCCGATGATGGACCGGTGGTACATCCGGCGGACCGTCGCGGCCGACCTGTACTTCCTGTTTGAGGTCGACAATGCCGAGGCCACGTTCGCCCGTCGGGTCGAGCGCAGCGAGCGGGGCGACACGATCGTAGCCGTCTCAGGCCGGTGGCGCATGACCGCAACGCCGCACGACAGCACCGTGACGCTCGTCAATACCCGCCGCAACATCGTCTATGAGCTGCGCCGAATGGCCGAGACGGACGACGGCAGCGATGAATAACGGGGCGGCCACCCTTTGACTACCCCTTGACTACCCCTTGACTTCCCTCTGACTCCCCGGGGCGCAGCCCCGTAACTACCGCGGCCGCAGGCTGCATAACTACCCTTTGACTACCCCCTATCGTATGTTGATTGATTCCCTATTCACAATCCGCAGCCGCGAGGAGACGCCTGCGGGATGCACCTATGTGCTGGCGCCCGACGCCGGCCACGCAATCTATGCCGCGCACTTTCCCGGAAACCCCGTGACGCCCGGCGTGTGCATCCTTCAAACGGTGAAGGAACTTGCGGAGCGGTCCATCGGTCGGCCGCTCTTCCTGCGCACCGTCCGCAACGCCAAGTTCCTCCACGTCATCGACCCGCGGCAGGCCACCGAGGTGACCTTCCCGCTCGCCATCTCCCAACCGGACGAGGGCGGGGTCGACGTCTCGTGCGTCGTGACCGACGCCGTCGGCACACTCTTCGCCAAGATCAGCCTGCTGCTCGAGGAGGTGGAGGGATGACGCTGCCCCTCTGTGTGGTGATCCCTACCTATAATAACGTATGCACCGTCGGCGGTGTGATCGACGAAGTGCTGGCAACGGGTGCTCGCGTGATCGTCGTCAACGACGGCTCGACGGATGGCACGGCGGACGTACTGCGAGGCTATGCCAAGCGTGGCGTGGAGGTGGTGGCCTACGCGAAGAATCGCGGCAAGGGGTACGCCCTGTCGCGCGGCTTCGATCGGGCGGAGGCGATGGGTTTCGATCGAGTGATTACAATGGATGCCGATGGGCAACACAGCGTAGCCGACTTGCCACGCTTCGTTGAAGCCACGGCCGTGTACCCAAACGCGCTGCTGATGGGCCGTCGGACGGTGGAGGGCGAGATGCCGCAGGGCAACACGTTCGCCAACCGGCTGTCGAACTTCTGGTTCGCCGTGCAGACGGTCCGTCGCCTGCGTGACACGCAGAACGGGTTCCGCCTCTATCCGCTATCGGCCATGCGTGGCATGCGTCCGCTGACGTCGCGCTACGAGGCCGAGTTAGAGTTGGCCGTGCGTTGTGCGTGGCGCGGGCTGCCCATCGTGGCCATCCCCGTAACGGTCAACTATGCCCCCCCGGGCGGTCGCGTGACGCACTTCCGACCGGGCCGCGACTTCCTCCGCATTAGTCTGCTCAACACGGCACTCACCCTGCTGGCGCTTGTGTATGGTTATCCGTCGATGCTCGTTCGGCGAATCGTGAGGCATCATCCTAATGATCAATGATTATCTCCAATCGGTCATTAGAGATGATCGTCTCCTCCGGCCGGCAGGGTAGGGGCGTATTGCATACGCCCTACTTAACGCCCCAATAGGGGCGAATAATCCAGTGTCCAGGTACATGTGAGGCGTATGCAATACGCCCCTACCCTATCGGCTGATTCATCTCATTTTTCCCTTTTTCGTTTTTCATTTCCCCTATGACTTTCCTCTATTTATTGATTGGCCTGGCGGTGGGCTTCACCGCGGCCTGGTTCTATTTGCAAGCGCGCAGTCGTAATGAGGTTTTGCAGGCTGAGCAGACGGTGCGCCAAGAGTTGTCGCAGCTGGAACAGTCTGCGCGGCAGGAGCTGCAGCGTCAGCTACAGACGGCTGAGCAAGCGCGGCTATTGGCCGAACAAGCGGCAGCGCGTGAGTCTCTGCTCCGGCAACGTGCCGAGTCTGACGCAGCCGAGCTAAAGCAGGAACGTGATCGGCTGGCACGCGAGCATGCGGCTTTGCAGGCCGAACGTGCCGCCCTCGTCGCGTCGATGGACGCCCTCAGGCAGCAAGCGAAAGCCGACGCCGCACACCATCAACAACGCTTCGACGAACAGATGGCCACACTCAAGGAGCAGTTCCAAAGCGTCGCACGACAAGTGCTCGACCATACCTCCGAGCGCCTCAAGAGCGAGAACACGGAGCACATGGAGCGCTTCACCCTGCCCCTCCGCGAAAACCTGACGCAACTGCGCACAGCCATCGAGCAAACGAACGATGCCACAACGCGCAACACGGCCTCACTGGCCGAACAGCTCCGCCAGATGGTCGCCCAGACGGAGCGCATGGATCGCACGGCCACCAACCTGACGAACGCCCTCCGCGGCGACAACAAGCAGGTCGGCGATTGGGGCGAGTTGGTGCTCAGCGAGCTGCTCGACGCCCAAGGCTTCGTGCGCGGACTGAACTACGATGTGCAGGACACGCTGACCGACGATCGCGGACAGGCCGTGGTGCACGATGAGACCGGCCAGCGCATGCGCCCGGACGTCATCCTGCATTACCCCGACAACGAAGATGTGGTGATCGACGCCAAGGTCTCCATCAAGGCCTACTCCGAATACGTTGCCGCCACGGACGACTTCACCCGCCGTCGTCATTTGGAGCGTCACCTGCAGAGCGTCCGCTCGCACGTCACGGAACTGGCTCGGAAGGACTACAGCCGCTACATCACGGCCCCACGCCGCGCTGTGGAGTTCGTCATCATGTTCGTCCCCAACGATGCGGCCCTGCAACTGGCCCTCGCGAACGATCCCAAGCTCTGGCAGTCGGCCTTCGAGCAGAAGGTGTTCATCACCGGCACGCAAAACCTCTACGCCATCCTCCGCATGATCAGTATTGCCTGGCGCCAACATACGCAGACCGAAAACCAAAAGCACATCTTCCAAATGGCCGAAGAGCTGCTCAAACGCGTAGGTGATTTCGTCAAGCGTTTCGATCGAGTGGGCGAAAGCATCCGCGCACTCTCCAAGGATTACGATAGCGCTTACAACAAGGCCTACAGTGGCAAGCAAAGCATCGTGCAGAAAGCCAACGAGCTGAAGGCCCTCGGCGTGAAAGAGTCGCAGACGTACCCACTGCCCGCCGCCGTGTTCGCTTTCGACGATGACGCGGACGCTACGAACGCCTCCGCCAACGAGTTACCACATCCCCAACCCTAACCCAAGCAACGCATGGATTCTCTTCCTCTTACCCTCCGCGAAGCGATCGAATACATCGGCACGATTGTCTTTGCCATCAGCGGTATCCGCCTCGCTGCCGCCAAAGGTTTCGATTGGTTCGGGGCCTTCGTCGTCGGATTCGTCACGGCCATCGGTGGCGGAACGGTGCGCGATCTGCTCCTCGACGTGACGCCCTTCTGGATGCTCAGTCCGGCCTATCTCTGGTGCACACTCCTCGGTATGATTGTCGTTTTCATCTTCAATCGCCAGCTTGTTCGGCTTGACCTGCCCTTTTTCATCTTCGACGCCATCGGATTGGCGCTTTTCGTGGTGATTGGCATCGAAAAAACGCTCGATCTCAAGTATCCCTTTTGGGTAGCGATCACGATGGGCACCATTACGGGCATTGTGGGCGGTGTGATGCGCGATAATTTCATCAATGAAACGCCGCTCGTCTTCCGTAAGGAGATCTACGCCTTGGCCTGCGTGATGGGCGGAACGGTTTTCGCCGCCTGCTATTACCTCCATTTCAATCACGAGGTGTGCGAGCTTTCCGCCGCTGCCACGGTGCTCATCATCCGCATTTTAGCGATCAAATTCCACTGGCATTTGCCGAAAATGAAGTTGCGGTAAAGCGCTCTCTCGATGGGAATCGGATACGCTGAATACGTACGAAGCCCAAAAGCGCTCGGGATACCGTAAGCAGAAAAAAGGAGAAGGAAATGGCAGCCCATTCCCCTCTCCTTTTTCTATCTCGGATAGGCGCCCACGGCCTATTTCGTCACGTATTTGTTATAACTATCGAGCAACTCGTCGGGGAATCCCCAACCGACATCGTCGTAGACTGAATCGACGATCTTTTTTGCGCGATTCCGATAGGCACTCATCAGATTATTGGCGCGGATATACTTCATTGTCTTGTCGAAATAGCGTGCAAAGGAGGCGTAGAAGGGCTCGTCTATGTCGCCATAGGCTAACGTGAATCGGCATCCTATCTCCACGTAAGACAGCATCAAATCCGCTACGTCGACCGGATCAGCCTTCATTTTCTCAAAGTCGGAAAAGATCTTCTTACACTTTACGACCGAATAGTCACCAGGCATAGGGCCCTCTCCGCGAGGAAAAAACTCCTTGTGAAGCCATTTCTTACGCTTCTCGATCTCACCTTGGCTATCGGCATGAAGAAAATACTCCAAATATTCCTTCGCTTCCTTTCGGGCATCGTATAACCCGAGGATGACCTCGATCAGCTCCTCTTTGGACATCGATTTGAAGCACTTTTTCAGTTGAGCTTTCGACACGCTGTCCTCTTTTTACGCGATAAACGTCTCCAACAGCTTGGCGCCATCGGCGTCGGGGGTGAGTGTGACCTGCCGAGTCGTGGCGGGAAGGAGAACCGTCTGGCCGCGGCGGATCGTCCGCACATGGCCAAGGTCGTCCGTGAGGCGAACGCCACCCGCCATGCAGAGGTAGATGACGAAGGAGTCGAGGCGAGCGAAGTCGCGCGTCATGGGTAGCGTCGTGAGGTCGAGTAGGTGGGTCGTGAAGTAGGGGCAGTGGATGAGCTTGACGACGGCGTCGTAGCGGGGCGTGTAGGGCTGGCGATGATCGGCGTAAAAGGTGTAATCGATCGCTTCGAGTGCCTCAGCCACATGCAGTTCGCGCTTCCGACCGTCGGTGCCCACCCGATCATAGTCGTAGATGCGATACGTCACGTCGCTCGTTTGCTGAATCTCGGCCACGAAGCACCCCGCGCCGATGGCGTGCACGCGACCCGGGGGCAGGAAGAAGACGTCGCCCGGACGGACCTCGTAACGCTTGAGCACTTCCATGATCGTCCGCTCTTCCACACGACAGCGGAACTCGTCGGCGTCGATCGGACGCGAAAAACCACTGTAAAGCGCGGCGCCGGGGGCAGCTTGGACGACGTACCACATCTCCGTCTTGCCGAGGGCACCATGACGCGCATGTGCCAGATTGTCATCCGGGTGCACTTGTACGGAGAGGTCGTCTCGGGCATCAATAAACTTGACCAGAAGTGGGAAGCGCGACCCAAAACGTTCCAAAATGCGGCCTCCGACGAGATCGGCGCCGTGTCGGCGAACCAATTCGCCGAGCGTGACGCCCTCCTCCGGCCCATCGGCTACGATCGACGGCCGACCGTCTACGTCAGACACTTCCCAGCTCTCGCCGATCTTACGCGGATCGGGGGGCAGGGACTTAAAAGGACAGATGGCCGCGCCGCCCCAAAGGACTTCTTTCAGTATCGGCCGAAAAACATAGGGATTCATTTCGTTGTTACGCCGACTCACATGCTAAAAATGAGTAGCGATGAGCTTACAGAAGTACTTGATATGTTGAACTTTAATCAGATTTCTATTGCTTGCCCTCTCGGTCATCCTTTACCGCTTCGGTTTTCGCTTCTTGGGCGTCACGCGACGCAAAACCATGGCCGTGCGGGCGGGCAGGTAGAGCTTGAGCCAGCCTTTCCCGTCGGGGGCGTAAAGCGGATCGGGTTGGGTGAAGTGTTCTACGCTGTCGTCCGTGAGCCCATTGCCTCCGTAGAGCGGATCGTCGGTGTTGAGCACCACCCGATAGCTGCCTTCGGGCGTAAGCAGACCGTAGTCGGTGAAGGAATGCGTTGGGCTGAAGTTAAACGCGAACACAAAATCGCCGCGCATGTAAGCCAGCACCTGATCCCCGTCATTGTCCCACACCTTTTGCAGCGGGAGCGCCTGAAACGCGGGCACGCTGTGGATCAGTGCCAACATGGCATGGTCAAAATCGCCGAGAAAATGATACTTCAAGTCCGGATTATCCACAAGCCCCCACTGTCTGCGGGCGTATTTGTATGACCAACCGTTGCCCTCGCGCGGAAAGTCTATCCACTCCGGATGGCCAAACTCGTTGCCCATAAAGTTCAGATAACCACCATTCATGGTGGTCGCCGTCACGAGGCGGATCATCTTATGAAGGGCCAGGCCACGCTCTACGGTGAGGTTTCTGTCGTTCGTCTGCATGTGCCAATACATATCCGCGTCGATGAGCCAGAAGATAATCGTCTTGTCACCCACAAGCGCCTGGTCGTGGCTCTCCGCATAGCTGATCGTCTTCTCATCCGCGCGCCGATTCGTGGTCTCCCACCAAATGGCTGACGGATGCCAGTCCTCGTCCTTCTTCTCCTTGAGTGTTTTGATCCAAAAATCGGGGATATTCATGGCCATTCGGTAGTCGAAATCGTAGCCCCCGTCCTCGAATCGGGCAGCCAAGCCTGGCATACCGCTCACCTCCTCGGCGATCGTCACCGCGTGCGGGTTGACCTCGTGAATCAGCCTGTTGGCGAGGGTCAGGTAGACGATCGCATCGCCGTCCTGATGGCCGTTGTAATAGTCGCCGTAGTTGCTAAAGGCTTCCCCGAGGCCGTGGCTATAGTAAAGCATGGAGGTAACGCCATCGAAGCGGAATCCGTCGAAACGATACTCGTCGAGCCAGAATTTGCAGTTAGAAAGCAGAAAATGAAGCACCTCGTTACGCCCGTAATCGAAGCAAAGCGAATCCCAAGCGCGGTGCTCACGCCGTTCTCCGGTGTGAAAATATTGGTGGTACGATCCGTCAAAGCGTCCCAAGCCTTCCGCCTCATTCTTGACCGCGTGGCTATGCACAATGTCCATAATCACGGCTAAACCGAGCGCATGTGCATCGTCGATCAGCCGTTTCAGCTCTTCCGGGGTGCCAAAGCGAGACGAGGCCGCGAAAAAACTGCTCACATGATAGCCAAAGGAGCCGTAATACGGGTGCTCTTGGATAGCCATGATCTGGATGGCGTTATACCCGTCGCGGGCCACGCGCGGCAGCACATTGAGACGAAATTCCTCGTAGGTTCCGGTCTTCTCTTCCTCCGTGGCCATGCCAATATGGCACTCGTAGATGAGCAGCGGCGAAGTGTCAGGCCGAAAATCGTTGACGCGGAACTTGTATTTCTCCGCCGGATCCCAAACCTGAGCCGAAAAGATCTTCGTCGTCTCGTCTTGCACCACACGCCGACACCAAGCCGGAATGCGTTCGCCAGCGCCTCCCTCCCACTCCATGCGGAGCTTATACAGGTCGCCGTGGTGAAGCGCGTCCGCAGGCAGCACGATTTCCCAGTTGCCCGCCGCACCTTCCAAGCGCCGCAGACGGTAATCCTCGCGTTTTTCCCAACCGTTAAAGTCGCCCACGAGGTATATCGCGGTGGCATTCGGAGCCCATTCCCGGAACACCCACCCTCCGTCAGCCATCCGCTGAAGGCCGAAATAGAGGTATCCCGATGCAAAGTCAGAGAGGCTAAGCCGTCCATTCTGCGTCAAGTCTTGTTCCCTCTTAATCACATCATTATGTCGCCCTTCGATGGCTTCGGCGTAGGGTTCCAGCCAAGGGTCTTTCTGAATCAGCATCAGTTTGTTCATCATCTTATGCTACATAGTTAGGGATTATGAATGCGTGAGCGGAAGCGATGATTGGTCCCATCCTGCGACGCGCCCGCAAAGGTAACAGTCGCCGTATAATTATGGAAGCGCGCCTACCCCACTTTTCGCACAACCCACGCCCCGCCCCCTTTTCCGCCCCCCCTCGAAATACGAACCAAAAACCAGCCCGGTTTTCGTCTGTCCGTGTAGGGCGCAACAGCATACGCCCCACAGGCGGTCACGTCAGAGGTCGAACGGACAGAAAAATCGCCATTTTTTCGGGTACCCGTGTAGGGGCGTATTGCATACGCCCCACAAGCGACCACGGCAGTGGTCGAACGGACAGAAAAACTGCCATTTTTCAGGTCGCCCGTGTAGGGCGCAACAGCATACGCCCCACAGACGGCCACGGCAGTGGTCGGATGAATAGAAAAATCGCCATTTTTTCGAGTATCCGTGTAGGGGCGTATTGAATACGCCCCACAGACGGCCACACCAGAGGCCGAATAGATAGAAAAATCGCCATTTTTCAGGATGCCCGTGTAGGGCGCAACAGCATACGCCCTACAGACGGCCACGCCAGAGGTCGAATGAATCCAATCCCCACCCAAAAATCCATTCTCTGAATAAAACGCGGCCTTATCCCCACCCGGTTTTCCATTCCCCGACCGAAATTGGATCTCAACCCCGCCGGGTTTTCCAATCCCCGACCGAAAAACCTCCTCAACCTTGACGCATAAGGCATATTCCCAGCATAAAAGAACGCTATATGCGTAGCAGATTGATACCTCCCACTGCAAAAGAGCAGCATATGCAGCGCGGATTCATTTCTATCGAACGGAACGAATACCATTTGCATCGCAGATCGCATCTCCTAAGGCTAAAAGAATACCTTTTGCAACGCAGATAACATCCTTCCGATCCATTAGGATCCTATCCGCGGCGCAGATAAACTTCTTTTAATCCATAAAGATGCCATATGCAATGCATACGCGCTTCTTCCTGATCAATAGATCACAACATGCAATGCAGAAACACTTCTTTCAGTGTGAAAGATTCGCATATGCAACGCATACTGCATTCTTTCATATCGGGAACATGCCTTATGCGTCGGGTATAGCCATTCCTTTCGATCCGGGATTGGAAAACCCGATGGATTTGAGATTCGTTTTCGGTCGGGGATTGGAAAACCCGGAAGGGATAGGGTTTCGTTTCACCCAGGGAATAGAAAATCCGGCGGGTTTGAGGTTTATTTTTACCCGATGAATCAAAAATCGGATCGGAATTAATTTCATTCGACCACCGGCGTGGTCGTCTGTGGGGCGTATGCTGTTGCGCCCTACACGGGCGACCTGAAAAATGGCGATTTTTCTATCCGTTCGACCACTGCCGTGGCCGTCTGTAGGGCGTATTCAATACGCCCCTACACGGGTACCCGAAAAAATGGCGATTTTTCTTTCCGTTCGGCCACCGGCGTGGCCGTTTGTAGGGCGTATGCAATACGCCCCTACACGGGCGACTTGAAAAATGGAGATTTTTCTATCCATTCGGCCTCTGGCGTGGCCGTTTGTGGGGCGTATGCTGTTGCGCCCTACACGGGCGACCTAAAAAATGGCGATTTTTCTATCTGTTCGACCACTGCCGTGGCCGTCTGTGGGGCGTATGCAATACGCCCCTACACGGACAGACGAAAACTGGGCTGGTTTTTGGTTCGTTTTTAGCCGGGGAAGGGGAAAATGGCCGGGGATAGCATGGATAGACATCCCCGGAAGGGCGTTTGGGGTTGTTCGATTGTAGTCGTTCGTTTTTTAGATCACATGCCGGGCCTTCATTTCGAGGTAACGGTTGATTACATCGACGGATAGACGTTCGGGGGCGGTCAAAAGGGCGTAGATGCCGTGGCGCTGGAGCAGGTTGACCACGTGTTGCTTCTCGGCAATGAATTTATCGGCAAGGGTTTGATCAAAATAGTCCGAGAGATGGCGCGGCTTACGCTCGGCAAAGGTCGTTAGGGATGCGTTTTCGAAAAAAACGGCGAGGACGACGTGCCTGTTGGACAGGTATTTGAGCGCCTCGAGCTGGCGCTCCATGCCGACAACGCTGTCGAAGTTGGTATAGAGGATGAGCAGGCTGCGCTTGGTGATGTGTTTGTTGAGATGGACCGAGAGCGCGCTATAATCACTCTCGCCGAAGTCGGTGGCCTGTCGGTAAAGGCTTTCGAGGAGCTGCTGCATTTGCCCGGCCTGTTGGGAGGCGGGCAGGAAGGTCTCGAAATGGTTGGAAAAGGTGGCAAGGCCGACCTTATCCTCGCGGCGAAGGGCCACGTAGGAGAGGACGAGGCTGGCGTTGATGGCGTAATCGAGAAGCGTCATGCCGCGGAAGGCCGATTGCATGATGCGACCCTTGTCAATGACGCTGTAAACCTGCTGGGAGCGCTCGTCTTGGTAGGTGTTGACCATGATTTGGTGACGGCGGGCACTGGCTTTCCAATTGATGGTGCGATAGTCGTCGCCGCGGACGTACTCTTTGATGTGCTCGAACTCGGTGTGGTGCCCCAGGCGACGGACACGCTTAATCCCGAGCTCGGTGAGGTTGTGATGGGCGGCGAGCAGCTCGTACTGGTTGAGCATGAGGTAGGACGGGTAGACCTTTACCTCTTGCGGCTGGCCGTCGGTGACGCGAGTTGTCACGAGGCCAAGAGGAGAGGTAACAAAGAGTCGGATGCGGCCAAAGTGATAGACGCCGCGGCGGACGGGGCGTAGTCGGTAGACGATTTCCCGTTTTTCGCCGCGTTTCAGCTCCACGGGGAAGCGGACATCGCGGCGTTGGAAGATGTCGGGCAACTCGTCGATGATGTCTACGTGAACGGGGGTGGGAAGGCGGTTCTCCACCGTGATGCGCACCTCATTCTCATCGCCGTTAGAGAAGCGGTCTGAGCAGCTACGGCGCGCCGTGATCGTTTCGGATCGCTTTATAGAGGGCCACAAGAGAATCCACCCAATCAGGGTCCCTATAACAAGCACGATGAAGATTGGCGGTGTGGCTAAGCGAGACATCAGATAGCCAAGCGAAAGGATGTAGAGGACGAAAAGAACAAGGACTCCGAGACGCCCTTCCCGAAATCGAAATCCAAACCAATACGAGCCGTCGATGGCTGATAGGTAAAGGAGGATGCAGATCAACCACCGGGCAGCCTCGTAACAGACGGGGAAGGCATAGCTCGCGAGGTAGAGCATGAAAACGGCGGCGAGGACGACGAAGAAGCGCCGAGTGAAAAACATAACGCGGGCTTATTTGGGGACTTCAACTTGCTCGACCAGTCGACCGATGATCTTCACCGGGTTGTGCCCCTCCATTTCAGCCTCGGCCGTGAGGGTGATGCGGTGCTGAAGGACGGGGATGGCTACGGACTTGACGTCTTCGGGGGTGATAAAGTCGCGGCCATGGAGCAAGGCTAAGGATTTGGCTACCTGCATCATGGCGACAGAGGCGCGCGGGGAGGCGCCGAGGTAGACGGTGCGGGCGGTACGGGTACGAGCGACGATGAGGGCGATGTAACGCAGTATGGCGGGCTCGACATAGACGTGTCCGACGTAGTCGATGAGTCGGAGCAGCTCGTCCTTGGTGATGACGGGCTGGACGGACTCCAGGGTGGTCAGGCGACGGTTGGCGTGGTGGCGCTCCAGGATGCGGACTTCCTCGTCCAGGGTGGGATACTGCATGGTGATCTTCATCAGGAAGCGGTCGAGCTGGGCTTCGGGGAGCTTGTAGGTGCCTTCATGCTCGACGGGGTTCTGGGTGGCGAGGATGGTGTAGATGGGACTCATGGGATAGGTGGTTCCGTCGATCGTGGCCTGTCGCTCCTCCATGACCTCGAAGAGGGCGGCCTGCGTTTTGGCCGGGGCACGGTTGATCTCGTCGGCCAGAACGATGTCGGCAAAGATGGGACCGCGGTGGAAGTCAAATTCGCTGGTCTTCATGTTGAAGACTGACGTCCCGAGCACGTCCGAGGGCATAAGGTCGGGGGTGAACTGGATACGGGAGAAGTCGGCGTCGATCAGTGCCGCGAGGAGTCGGGCGGTGAGCGTTTTGGCTACGCCGGGCACTCCCTCGATGAGGATGTGTCCGCGGGCGAGGATGGCGGCAAGCAGGAGATCGGCCACGCGCTCCTGTCCGACTACGACGTCGGAAATGGCAGCACGTATGCGGTTGATTTTCTCTGTGAAATCGGTCAGGTCAAGGGATGCAGTTCTTTGTTCCATTGGGATGATGAGTAGTTAGGATTAGTGGGGGGGAGTTAGGGGTAGGCGCACTTTTGGGCGACCTATTTGAGTTTACGTTTCCAGTGATTGATGCCATCTATGGCGCGGCGCATGTCAGCTTCGGAGACGCGTGTGCCATCGCTAAGGAGATGCTTGAGACGGACGAAGTCGGCCGTCACTTCTTCGACGGGTAACCCGGTGCGTGCGGCCAGTCTTTCGGCTGCGGCTTTCGGATCGGGCTCAGTTTCGGGATCGGTGGCGTAGCGCCGACGGAGTTCGGTGCGGAAATAGAGATACTTTTTGCGGAGCAAGTCCTGATAGTCGCGCTTCTGATAGAAAAGGTTGCCGATGAGGCGCGTAAAGCGGAGCATCTCGTTGGCCGGGGGCGTGACTACGGGAATGGGGCGCTGTTTGCGCTGCGCAGCGTTCGTCATCAGCAGGAGGACGAGCAGGAGAAGGCTGTAAAAGGCTGCCTTGAGCGCGGGACTATCGAAGATGGCCTTCAGCAAGCTCGGGCTGGCGGCGCTATGGCTCTCCTCAAGCCGCACGATCGGGTAGTTATCGGGGAAGTAGAGGAGGCGGAAGATGTACGAGGCATTGTCACCGTCCAAAATGCCATAGTTGGTGAAGAGCAGCGGTGTGGAGACGATGAGAAGGGAACCGGAATCCCAGCGAGACTCCGCGTCCATATCATCCTCAGCGTCATTAGAGTAAAGCGACATGATGAGTGCGAGGGGTTGGTCGTGGTTATCCCTAGCCAAGAAGGCCATGTTGCGATCCAGCTCGCACTCTTGGAGCTTCAAGTAGACGGGATGGAGCTGCGGGAAGACGCGATAGAGGTGGTAGTCGTCGTCAATGCGAGTGCCGTAGTAGATGGTGTCTCGGACGGGGTCGAGTCGCACGGCTTGATCGAAGACGTTGATTAGGTCCCGCTCGTTATACTCGACAGAGAAGCCAAAGGTCTCCATCATCTCCTCAGAGAAGTCGGAGGCGCAGATCACAACGTTGTGACCCTGTCGGAGCAGGCTGCGAATGTCGAGGAGCCCCGAGTCTGGCGGGGAGTAGACGTCTTGGATAAGGAGATAGGTGCGCCGTTCGGATCGGGGCAGGATGCCGGTGTCGGGATATTCCATGCGCACTTTGTAGAGGGACTTCTGCTCGACCCGATAGTCGTCGAAGGAGCTGGCGAGTACGTCGTCAAAGACGTAGCAGCCGAACGGTTGGCGGTCGTCGTGGAGATAGGTGGGCTTCCAAATGAAAGGGCGCGGTGTGTTGTACTGCACCACGAAGACCGCAACGAAGAAGACGGCTATGAGCACGAAAAAGACAATGCGACTGCGTTTCATTCGTCAGGCTCCTTTCAGTATTTGTTGTTGTAGATCGTGCATCTGATGGCAGAGTTCGGGTGTCGCACGGTAGTTGCCATAGCGGACGTGCAGGAAGATGTTCGTCAGGTCGCGGAAGGGGGGGCGAAGCGACTCGGGCTTCAGCTCGTAGACGTATTCGGTGGGCGTCTTGAAGATCTGAAAGCTGACCCACTCGAGGTCGGCTATCTGGCGGAGTGTCTGCAAGTAGATGAGGCGGACTGCGGCCTGATGATCGCCTCGGGCAAGGGCGTCGGAGAGGGCACGATCGAAGTCGGTGCCGTAGAGCTCTTCTTCCGTGACCTCTTCGTGATCCACACCCAGCTTTTTATTGCGCAGAAAGAGGCTGGGCCTCTTCTTCCAGATAAACCAGATGACGGCGATAAGGGCAAGGACGAAGAACGCAATGAGCGACCAGGTCACAATGCCGCTGGCTCGCTCCGCGTCGAGGCCGTGAAAGAGACGTTGCAGCAGGCGCACGAGCCGATTGACCAGAGCCTCCCACCACGAGGTGTCGATGGGCTGCAACTGGCTGTTGTAGTCGTAGCGCGGATCGGCTTGGTAGCGGGCGATCTTGTCGAGATCGTAGGTGTGGGTGTCGATAGAGTCGGTCATCAGTGGTCAGAGCTTAGAAAAGGAGGCAATGTCGGTGGCGGCGCTGACGCCCTCGTGCTTCTCGCGGAGGTGGAAGTACTCGAAGGCTATGCCGGTCATGGCTATGACCTGCGAGAGGTAGTAACCGTAGGATTGGATGATGCCGAGGATGTAGCTCGTGAGCTGAAACCAGAGGGTGTCTGCCATGCCATTGCCTTCGGTGTAGGAAAAGAGTTGGCCGATGAAGGTGAAGAGGTACCACGGCAGGTAGGTCACCATATTGACGATGCTACCAATAAGACCGAAGACGAGCATCAGTCCGAAGATCTCAAACCAGGCGGGCATGCCCCAACGAAAAGCCTGTCGGAAGGAGGCGAAGAAGGGGCGGTCTCCCAAGAGATAGAGCGGAGCGAAGAGCCACAGCGGCGAGATAACGAGAAGGACGAGCAACAAGGTGACGGGGATGGTTGCGAGTAGTGTCCACAGGGAACCCAAGAGCGCGGGAAGGCCGATGAAGGCGCCGACGAGGAGGGTGAGAAGCAGGCCGAAGAGCAGCACACGCACCGATCGCCCAACGAGTCGACCGAGGGGAGCACGCAACTCATCGAACGTGACTCCCACGAGCCCGCCTTCGCGTCGCTCGTAAGTCTGCATCAGACTGTAGAGCAGGGCCGAGAGGAGGATGTAGCCGACGATGTAACAGCAGTAAACCCCCACCGCACGTGCAAGCACCCGGCTGATGACGTTGCTGAAGCTCGATTCGCCAGCCGCAGGAATATCGATGAAGGTGCTGCTCATGACCTGATTCAGGAAGAAGGCCTGAACGAGGCACAGAGGCAGGATGAAGTAAAGCGAGTAACGGAGCAGGGGGCGCCAGCTATGACGCAGGTAGTCGAACGTGGTGTTCAGCTTTTCGCCGAAGGTGCGTTCGCGATAGAAGTTGATTTTAGGTGCGGGGGATTCCATATGCGTGTACAAGAGGTGTGACGACTGTATATAAATAGGTATAGGGCGGTCAGGCCAGGCGGTCGGGGTCGTTGGCGGCCTCAGCCTCCACGCGGTGGCGGACGTAGAGCGGATAGACGACCACGTAGAAGATCATCAAGACGAGGCTGAGCAGGATGTAGGCGGCGCGGAGAAGGTCGGGCAGCTCCGTGTGGCGCGTGAGGAAGCTCTCCACGAAGGCGGCCAGGACGATGAAGGGAGCCACGCCGACGGCGAGCTTGAGTCCGCGCTTGGCCCCCTGACGAAAGGCGTAACCGCGCGGATAGGTGCCCGGAAAGAGCCAACCGTTGCCCAGGGCGAACCCAGCGGCGCCGGCGATGATGATGGACGCGATCTCGACGACGCCGTGGAGCCAGATCGACAGCACAGACTCCCACCCCACGCCGTAGCGGAAGAGGAAGGCTTGGAAGGTGCCGACCATGATACCGTTCTGAAAGAGCCGAATGCCCGTCCCCACGCCCGTAAAAAGGCCGAAGATGAAGATGCTGAAGCCGACGTAGAGATTGTTCGTGGCGATGCGGAGGAACATCATCCATTCGTTCGAGTTGTCATAGACGTCCATCGGCCGGCCGGCGGCGATATTGCGGAGCGTCATGTCGACGTATTCGTTGCCCAGCACGAGGCGGGGGAAGTCGGTGTCTTGAGTGACCGAAAAGACGCCGATGGCGACGCTCACAAGGAAGACGAGGAGCGAATAAAACAGTTCGCGGCGCGAT
>ERZ773056.120-NODE-120-length-36945-cov-10.384657_pt1 | contig 36945 bp, 32 predicted proteins | sample MGYA00580857_ERZ773056 | MGnify/ENA primary metagenome ERZ773056 (study PRJEB29015, sample SAMEA2737996) | human oral metagenome | biome: human oral; feature: human-associated habitat; material: dental | place: China | collected 2114 ... | reverse complement strand
GCCTGGCACGATGGTAGGAGCTCGAGGAGCGTGGAGGTGCTTAGCAGGATAAATAGTATGTGTAGCAACCCTTTCACAATGAAAAGTTTTCAGCAAATATCTAAAATCTTTTGAGCTAAACAAAATGTTCCCTCCATACTGCCTATTGTAAAGGTGCTCTCTAATGTCTTGCCTGCCAGAGATGTAGTGATGTCGTGGGCGAAGAAGATGCACGATTAAGCCTGAAAAATGCACGATTTTGCCTACTCGGGCTATGTGGAATTTTGACAAGCAGGAGAAAACTTGCACGATTATACCTAAAACTTGCACGATACTGCCTAACACCCTCCGATGAAGTCCCTCTAACTTTGCCCCAAAAACATAACACAGCTATCTATATTATGGCAACAAAAGATCTCACAGACCTAATCCCGATTAAAGGTATTAGTTACGCGAAGAAGAGGGCCCTCGCATCACAATGCAAGGTCTACGATATCGCAGGTCTACTAGCAAGTGGGGCGACGCCGGAGCAGCGTAAGCAGATGGCCGAACGCCTCGAGACAGATGTAAAGTACGTGACCAACTGGGTCATGCAGGCTGACCTATGGCGTCTGCCTGATATGTCCACTGATCTAGCCTATATCCTCACGCTGGCGGGTGTCCGCAGTGCCTTAGATCTGATGTATGTCGATCTACAGAAGCTATACCCTGCTCTCCTCTACCATTGGCCGCAACAAAAGGCTCATTCCAGGGGAGGTGATTGCCGCTATTATCAACGGTACAGAAGAACTCATTGAGGAACTAGGCCAGCATGGAGTTACTATCCACTCCACAGGAGGGGAAACTGCTGATGTGGGTGATTTAGTACGTACCATTATTGTAGATTCCACTGTTACAGCACGTATTAAGCGCAGCCAAGTAATTGACAATGCACGTATTGAGGCAGGAGATGTTATTGTAGGCTTGGCCTCTTTCGGGCAGGCTACTTATGAAAAGAGCTATAATGGTGGTATGGGCAGTAATGGCCTTACTTCGGCACGGCACGATGTGTTCTCCAAGGCCTTAGCCGAGAAATACCCTGAAAGCTATGATGGCGGGCTTGCTAAAGAAGTTATCTATACAGGTAGCAAAGCCCTGAGTGATGCTGTTGAGGGGAGTCCTCTCAATGCAGGCCTATTGGTGCTCTCCCCTACCCGTACCTATGCCCCTGTGATTAAGCAAATCCTCTCCCAATACAGTCCCACTGACATTCATGGTATGGTACACTGTAGCGGAGGCGCCCAAACGAAAATCCTACATTTCATAGATAAGCTACATGTAATCAAAGACAACCTCTTCCCCGTACCCCCTCTCTTCCAACTCATTCAAGAAGAGTCTAAGACCAATTGGAAAGAAATGTATCAGGTGTTCAACTGTGGCCATCGTATGGAACTCTATGTACCTGAAGCTATTGCTGCTGATATTATCCGTATCTCCCAATCTTTCAATATAGATGCCCAAATCGTAGGCCGTGTGGAGAAATCAGACCACAAAAAGGTTACTATCCAAAGCGAATATGGCACTTTTAATTACTAATGACTAGTGACAAGTGACTAATTTGTTGTTAAAAAGATTTGTCACTTGTCATTTGTCACTTGTCATTATTTTCGTACTTTTGCAGCTGTTTTTAATTTAAGATGTGTCCATAACCATGGCAAAAACCAAATCCCCAGAGACTGAGAAAGAGAAAGAAAAAGGAAAAGAGAAAGAAAACAAAGGCAAACGAAACACCCTACTGGAGCGAAGAGTCTCTATAGGTGTGGTTCTTTTGTTCATATGTGTTGGCCTATGTGCTGCTTTTATGTCGTTTATTTTTTCCTGGCAAGCAGATCAAAGTCTTTTGAATGAGCTTTCTGACAGAAGTGTACAACCCCAGAATATTCTCAATAAAATAGGCGCTTATGTGGGCAACCTATTTATATACAGAGGGTTCGGCATTGCTACCTTTATCCCTCTTGCCCTTTTGGCACTTACTGCCCTAAAACTCATATTGGACACCAAGACCAAACTGCTCAACAAGTGGTTTTGGGGGATCTTATGGATGCTCTTCCTTTCGGTTTCCTTTGGCTTTTTCTCCTCCGATGCTACTATTCTCAGTGGTATAGGCGGATATGAGCTTAATTCCTTTTTGAGTGATTACATAGGCCACTTAGGAACTGCTTTGGTACTACTGGCTATACTTTGCGTATATCTGGTAGGAAGGCTTCATATCACCCCTGATAAAATCAAAAATTCGATAGATACAGGTAATAACTGGATTAAAAACCATAAAAAACCTTCCTTTTCCACTAAGGGCAGAATTGTCCCTTTAACCCCTATAGACACCCCTCCAGCTGGAGAAGAATCCTTTGTCCCTGATCCTACAGGCTTCGAGAGTGAAAGTGGAGAAGCTGCCGACAAAAAGATAGATGTCTATACTCACCGAGATGATATTCCACTCTTGCACCCCGAAGAAGAGCGCCAACCTACAGGGAAGCCCTCTACCCTTGAAGGAGAAGAAGACAGTGATTTCAAGGTAGAGATCAAGCAAGAGGCCACTGTAGATCCCGCCGATGTTGCCCGCCGCCTGGTAGAAGACTTTGGGGAGTTTGACCCTACTTTAGAACTCAAGTCCTACCAGTTCCCTCCTATAGACCTCCTTCAGGAATACAAAAATGCAGGAGTGGTACGCAACGATGAGGAATTGGAGGAAAACAAGAACACCATTATCCAGACCCTACGTGACTTTAAAATAGAAATTTCCCGTATTACCGCTGTGATAGGCCCTGCGGTTACTCTCTATGAGATACAACCTGCCAAAGGCGTTAAGGTGTCCCGTATCAAGAACTTAGAGGACGATATAGCGCTTTCTTTGGCTGCTTTGGGGATTCGTATCATAGCCCCTATCCCAGGGAAAGGTACCATAGGTATAGAGGTGCCAAATAAGAATGCTACCATGGTACCTATGCGCTCGGTAATCAGTTCTGTTAATTTCCAAAAAGCGGAAATGGAGTTACCTATTGCCTTTGGAAAGACCATTAGCAATGAAACTTTCGTAGCCGATTTGGCCAAAATGCCACATATGCTTATGGCAGGGGCTACTGGTCAAGGGAAATCGGTAGGGCTTAACGCCGTACTTACCTCCCTACTCTACAAAAAACACCCTGCTGAGCTGAAATTTGTCCTTGTAGACCCTAAAAAAGTAGAACTTACCCTCTACAACAAGATAGAAAAACATTACTTAGCCAAACTTCCTGATAGCGAAGAGGCTATTATCACCGATACCACCAAAGTAGTCAATACCCTCAACTCTCTTTGTATAGAGATGGACAACCGCTATTCGCTGCTTAAGGATGCGATGGTGCGCAATATCAAGGAATATAATGCAAAGTTCAAGGCACGACTGCTCAACCCCAACGATGGACATAGGTTCTTGCCTTATATTGTCCTAATTGTAGATGAGTTTGCCGACCTTATCATGACCGCAGGCAAGGACGTGGAGCTCCCTATAGCCCGCTTGGCACAGCTGGCACGTGCAGTAGGTATTCACTTGATTATCGCCACCCAACGTCCTTCGGTCAATGTCATTACAGGGCTTATCAAGGCCAACTTCCCCGCCCGTGTAGCCTTCAAGGTGTCACAGTCTATTGACTCCAAAACCATCTTGGACGGCCCTGGTGCGCAACGCCTTATCGGTAAGGGAGATATGCTCTATACCCAAGGTAATGACCTGATACGTATCCAATGTGCTTTTGTGGATACCCCAGAGGTAGAGCGTATTGCCAACTTTATCGGTTCCCAACGTGGTTACCCCGATGCCTTCCTACTGCCCGAATATGTAGGTGAAGGAGGTGAAAACGGCCCTATTGAAGTAGATATGAGTAAGAAAGACCCACTACTGAAGGATGCCGCTGAACTGGTTGTAAGCAGTCAGCTGGGCTCTACCTCCATGCTACAGCGCAAGTTGGAGATAGGTTTTGCTCGCGCAGGCCGTATCATGGATCAGCTCGAAGTACTCGGTGTGGTAGGTGCCAATAAGGGTAGTAAGGCACGTGATGTGAATTTCCCTGACCTTATCTCTCTACAACAATTTTTAGACGAAAAAGGTATATAATAGTATATTACAAACGCAATGAATCACCCAAAAATAGCGATTATCGGATTGGGATATGTAGGCCTCCCCTTGGCACGGCTCTTGGCTACTCGCTACCCCGTAGTGGGGTATGACAAAAAAGCCTCACGTGTGGAAGCCCTACAAAGAGGGGAAGATACCACCCTTGAGGTAGAAACAAACCTATTACGAGAAGTCCTAACCCCAACAAACCCTACTCTTGAACAAGGACAGACTGGGCTTTTCTGCACCCATATCCCCGATGATTTAGCCCAGTGTAACTACTTTATCGTTACGGTACCCACCCCTGTGGATAAGCACCATCGCCCCTTACTCACACCCCTACAGTCGGCCAGTGAAGTGGTAGGAAAATACCTCAAAGCAGGTGATATCGTTATCTACGAATCTACCGTATATCCAGGCTGTACTGAGGAAGAGTGTGTACCTATCTTAGAACAAGTCTCAGGCCTGAAGTTCAACCAAGACTTTTTCGTGGGCTACTCCCCTGAGCGTATCAATCCTGGGGATAAGCTCCATACGGTAGCACAGATTCTTAAAATCACCTCAGGCTCCACTCCTGAGACTGCTCAAAAGGTCAATGCCCTCTACCAATCGGTCATAGAAGCAGGTACTCACTTAGCCCCCTCTATCAAGGTAGCTGAAGCCGCCAAGGTGATAGAGAACTCCCAACGGGATATTAATATTGCCTTTGTCAATGAATTGGCTAAAATATGTAACCTATTGGATATTAATGTACAAGCTGTATTGGAAGCCGCAGGAACCAAGTGGAACTTCTTGCGCTTTTCCCCAGGGCTTGTAGGAGGCCATTGCACAGGGGTAGATCCCTATTACTTAGCCCAAAAAGCCCAAGAGGTAGGCTACCACCCCGAAATCATCTTAGCGGGTCGCCGTATGAACGATTCTATGGGTAAGTATGTAGCCGATCAGGTGATCAAGCTGATGATTGCTCGTGAAATCCCTATTCATAGGGCACGCGTCTTAGTACTGGGAATTACTTTTAAGGAGAATTGCCCCGATGTACGCAATACCAAGGTTACCGATGTGGTGCGTCAGCTCGAATCCTTCCATACTGAAGTGACGGTATATGATCCTTGGGCACGCCCCGAAGATGTATGGGAAGAGCACCAAATCCGCTCACTCACTACCCTACCCGATACACAACCCTATGATGCTATTGTATTGGCCGTTGCTCACAAGGAGTTCCTCTCTTTACCATGGGAGCAGCTAAGAAAGCCCCATAGTATCCTCTATGATGTAAAAGGCGTACTGCCAGAGGCAGACGGACATTTATAAAAAAAGCGTAGGAGACTACGCTTTTATTTTTTCTTTGGCCAAACGGACTATCTGAGAGACTACCTCATCAAGGGAGGTATGAGAGTTGTCTATCTCCACGGCATCGGAGGCTTTCTGTAAGGGCGATTCTTTGCGATGGGTATCTTGATAATCACGCTCTTGTATATTCTTAAGCACCTGCTCAAAAGTAACCTTTTCACCCTTCTGCTGGAGTTCCTCAAAACGTCTTTGGGCACGTATCTGCTCGGAAGCAGTCATAAAGAGTTTTAGCTCCGCATCGGGGAATACGACCGTACCTATATCACGCCCGTCCATAACCACGCCTTTCTCTTGTCCCATTTGGCGTTGTAAGGCTACCAAATAGGCACGTACTTCAGGGATTTTGGCCACTTCGCTTACATGGTCTGCTACCGAGAGACTGCGTATTTCTTTCTCAATATTTTGCCCATTGAGGTAGATTTCAGAAGCCCCTAACTGGGAATTGTACTCAAAGCGAATGCTACTCTGCTCAAGGGCTGCCAATAGGCCGTCCTTATCAATAGACGAGGAGACGAATCCTCTCTGGAGCGCTAAGAAGGTAACTGCCCTATACATAGCTCCCGTATCTATATATACATATTGTAAAGCCTTAGCTACACGCTTAGCAGTGGTACTTTTCCCTGTGGAAGAATGGCCATCTATGGCGATCATTATTTTTTTCATGATGTTTAAAAAAATAACTTACCAAAAAACAAGTGCTGCATTTCGGTAAGTTATGCTATAAAGTATGATTTTAATTATTGTTCACTATTTTACTAAAAAGGTTTGCTTTCTGCCTCAGTACGTATTTTCTTAATAAGAAGCTTAGCCATACCCACAATCGCTGTATCGTCCAAGATCACATGGTCTAAGACCTTTTTGCTCTGCAAAAGCCCAATCAGGTGTGTCTGCCCTTCATATACTAAGCATACATCATCTACTATTTTATTGGTTAGTCCCTCTGTATTTTCAAAAGAAAGTACTGCATTTCTAAAGATTTCTACCTGATAAGAACTAGCCAAACGGTTATCCACTCCAGGACGTGCTTTGTAGGCTACAATAGAACCATCAAGGGTACTTACCAATGAAACAGAGATTACCCCCGGCACGTTTGCAAAGAGCTGTGCTGCATATTCGTTTAGAAATTGTTCCATGGTTTTATATATTAGCTAAAGAATAATTTTCTGAAATGACTTTCCTTTTTAGGCGCTTCGGAGGTAACCTTGGTATAAAGTTCTGTTTGCAAGGTGTTAAAGGTAACCACTTGTGTCATAGCTGCATAGCATTGCTTATGGATTACACTCAAGACGCCATAGTTCACCTTGGTTGCATCTGTAATGATATGAATCAAGTAATCAAAATCTTTAGAGACATAGATCACATGGGTCTGCTCATTATTGGAGATTGTAATCTCGCGAAGAGAGTCCTCATTGATACTGTCTATGTACTTAATTTCCTGAAGCGCATTTTTGGCTATTTCAGCCTCAAATTTTGCTGTGGCCGAGTAATCCAATCCGCTAAAAGACTGATTGTATAAGATCTCGCCATGTTCTGTACCTATAAAGCTAACTGATAGGATACCAGAGAGTTGGGATCCCATTTGGTCAGTATATTTTTTAAATTCTTCTAAAATCATACTTTCAATTTTTAGTAGGTTACAACAATGCAAAGCTACGATGTTTTTCCCTAAATTGCAACTTTTACACCATAATATATTCAACAAAATCACTTTTCCTGTTGATATCTACACAAAACACTCTCACACAATACTTTATACAAAAACTCTATGTATCTTTTGTAAATAACTTTATCCTAAGTTAGAAACCAAAAATTTGAGCGTCTTCTTTATTCTGTTTGTCTCTGGCTTTTTTCTTTGCCTCGTACTCTATATCCTTATACCTATCATAGAAACGATAAGATAAACCAATACCGCCCATATAGCGAGTAGGAGTTGTCTTCCAGCTAGCGCCTATAGTGGCATTTATTTGAAAGTTTTCATCTATGAGATAGGAAACACCCCCTCTTAGGAGAGAATCCTTATAATAATCGCTTGTAATCCCCTCATTCTCCAGATAGATACTCCATCGGTCATCATAAAGGTTATGGGTAAGGGTAAAGATGTAGCTATATTGGGCGTGCTGTGAGGCAATATTACTTCCTATAATATTGAGCACCAAGGCTACTTCTCTGAGCGGATGGCTCTGTAGGATAATCATTGCCTTGGGTGTCGCTATGGGATAGCTCTCATTCATCACCTCATAGAGGTAACGATTTTTCTCCAAAAGATTAACCCCTGCATAGAGGGAGATAGCGGGAATGAGTTTTCTCCACTTGAACTCGGCATTGGCCTTCCAGCTATAGACATTGATATCGCTAAGAAAGACTGGGTCATAGAACATATATTTCACCCCAAAGGTCGTACGCTGGAAGCCTATTTTCCCAGAGGAAACCCCATCGGTAGAACGATTGCTATAGAGCAGAGTGCCATCGCCTATGATTTCAAACTGGTCTCTCCATACCCCATAGCGCACCATATAGTTCAGTCCCACATTCTCCTGAGAGAGTCCCAGCAGGTCATGCTTATTGGTTTCGTAATAGATATCCGACTCCACTTGTGCTACCTTTCGCCCTACTGCATAAGCCCCCATGGAGCGTCCTGGCTTGTTGGAATTGATAATATCAGTATATTGAGCCTTAGTGGTTATAGTGGATAATAACAAGAAAAAAAGTAGTGTTTTTTTCATAAAACAAACTTGTTTTTAGGTAATACATCTTATAATTGGCACTGCTCCCCTACTACTTTTTGTGCAACCAAAGTAACTTTTTTCGGGAGGTTATAGCTTAGTTTTATAAGGTACAAAATTAAAAAAAATATCATTAAAATCAAGGATTTACCTTAAAAAACTTTTTAGCAAAAACGGCAATAGGTTTCCCCATTGCCGTAAAAAATATAAACTATGAAAAAATTTTACATTTCTGTGATGATAAACTCACTACGTCTGTTTTGTTGGTGTTCTTCTTCTGTACAAGGAACGCCATTCTTACAGCCATTTACCAACTGTGTTTCTCCATATCCCTTAGCGGTAAGTCTGTTCTTAGCGATTCCTTGACTTACGATCCATGCCATAGTAGCTTTGGCACGTTTGTCAGAAAGGACAAGGTTAAACTTATCAGAACCACGGCTATCGGTATGGGAGCGGATAGCAATCTTCATGGTAGGATGATCCTTCATCGCTTCTACGATTTTAACCAATTCGGCCGCTGCATCAGGACGGATATTGTACTTACCAAGGTCAAACTTGATTTCCTTTATCTGGAAGATCTTAGCTAAGTCATCACCTTTTTGAAGTTTCTTCTTGGTGGTTTTCATCAAGATTTCTTTCTCAATAACTGTACCTTTTTCACGGATATTTACTTGTTCTTCTACCACTGCATAGTCCTCACGCTGAGCACGAAGGAAAACGAAGGTATCATCACAATTCACTGTCTTAACACCGAAGTCATAATCCCCGTTGGTCTTATTCTCTATCTTGGCCATTTCTTTTTGGTCACTATCGGAAAGAGTAAGCGTTACGTGGCCAAGTACTTCTTTGGTATCTATATCCTTAACAATCCCCTTGATAGTCTTTTTACAATCAAATTCCAAAGGTCTATTTTGTACAAAGTAGTAGATATCATCTTTTCCTTTACCTCCTGGACGGTTAGAAGAAAGGAAGCCTATACTTCTGTCTTCGTCAAGTACGAAAGCAAAGTCATCATCAGGAGTATTACCTGGACGGCCTATGTTCTGTAGTCTCTTGAGAGAGCCATCTTGCTCTATCTTTACAGCAAAAACATCCAAACCACCCAAGCCTGGAAGGCCATCGGAAGAGAAGAACAATACATTCTTAGAAGAGATAAAAGGGAAAGTCTCTCTACCTTCGGTATTGATAAGATCACCTAAATTTTCAGGTTTTCCATAGAGACCTTTCTTATGGTTGATACGTACTCTGAAGATATCAGATTTACCATGAGTACCATTGATATCGGCAGCGAAGTAGAGCCATTTTCCATCAGGCGTGATAGCTGGATGCGCCACGCTGTAGCCTGTTACGTTGAAAGGCAAACGCACTGGGTCTGTCCATTCGTTATTCTTTCTAACAGAACGATAAAGTTCCAAGAGTACTTTCTCTTCAGCTTTCTTTTTCTTTTCTTCTTTAGAAAGAGGCACTTGGTAGTTACGAGTAAAGTAGATCGTATCCATCGTTCTTGTGAATACAGGGCTGGATTCGTTCAAGAGGGAGTTGAGCTTAGAAGAGAAAGGCTCTTCTTTGGAAAGTTGTCCATTGCTGAATTTAGCTCTGAAGAGGTCATAATAGCCCTCACCAGTCCAGTTAGAGGTACCACGAGCCGATGTTTTACGGCTTGCTGTATATACTACCTCATCTTTTCCATAGAAAGCAGTACCATATTCAGAGAATTCGGTATTGATTTCTACAGGTTTAATTGTTAATCGACCTGAATTGTCTTTGATTACTTGCAAATAGTCCGCATGTTCTTCCAATTTGCGAGCGCGTAGGTCGTCTTTGCCAGTTAGTTTCACGAATTGATCCAAAATAGTCTTTGCTTCGTCATAGCGCTCTACCGATTTTAGGCATTGTGCATAACGATAGTAGTATTCTGGCATAATTTTATAGTTTTGGCTATCTTTTTTAGCATTTTCGAAGAGCTTGTCGTACCATTTCAAAGCTGTTGTATAATCAGCATTGAAATAATAAGAGTTTCCTAAGTTCTCTAAGATGTTTTGATCTACATATCCTTGTTCAGCTATACGTTCGTATATCTTGATGGCATCCACATAGGCGTATTTACCATAGAGATCATTAGCCTTTTTAATTTTACTTTCATTTTCTTTCTTCAGTTTCTCTTGGTCATCTACTTGAGCGAAAACGACAGAAGTGGAACAGAAGAGTAGAAAAATAGCGGTTATTTTTCTTATCATTTTTTATTTTTTTAATTGATTAGTTACACTATTTAGAAGAAACGAGGAGAGATAATCTTTTGAATATCTCGAACGAACTCGTAACGCAAGAAGATTTCGTGAGTACCTTTGTTATATTTACGTATATCAGTAGTCTCCATATCAAAGGCATAGCCAATGAACCAGTTTCTATCTATCTGGAAACCAGCCATAGCACTCACAGCAGCACTCCAGCGGTAAGCAGCACCTAGGACAAAGCGATCGTCGTACATAAAGTTAGCCGAAAGGTCTACCTGCAAGGGGCTACCAGAGACCATTTTCATCAGAGCCGCAGGCTTGAACTTGAAGTCAGGTGAAAGGTCAAACACATATCCCCCCATAAGGTTGTAGTGTTGTTTTTCATTGATATCAGTTATCACCTTTCGATCTTTTGATCTAGAGAATGTTTTGGTATCCAAGAGATAAGGAATAGAGAAACCTACATAGTATTTTTCTCCATAGTAAAATACTCCAGCTCCTATATTAGGTAAGAAGGTATTTGCATCTCCTTGGAATGAAAGGTCTGTTTCATCATACAGATGTAATTTGCTTCTATCAAAGTTATAGAAACCTGCTGCTGCCTTGAGACCGAAAGCCAGCTTAGATTCGTCAAATTCCAAAGTATAAGAGAAATCCACATCCACTACATTGGTAGATTGTGGCCCTATACTTTCGTGATAAATGCCTGCACCTATGCCTATATGTTTCTCCTCAAAAGGAGTGTGGAAGCTCAAAGAAGCCGTTTTAGGAGCTCCGTCCAAGCCTACCCACTGATTACGATAAAGAGCAAAGATGCTTGTACAATCACGAGAACCTGCATACGCAGGATTAATCATCATTGTGTTATACATATACTGTGTATACTGGGAATCCTGTTGCGCTGTTGCCCGATCCCCAAGCAATACCAATCCTAATAACACAATTAGTCGCATTCCTTTTTTTAACATATTCTTTTCATTTAAGAGTGTGCAAAGATACAATAAAAACCAACGATTATACAAATATTTTCTTTTTATATTTCTTATATTCTTATTGATTTTTTTAATACACATTGTAAATCAACCACTTAACCTCCAAAAAGTTATTAACAATGATAGTAATAATTATTAATTGTTAATTGTCAATTGTTAATTAGTGACTAACGACAAGTGACAAGTGACTAATCCTCTTGTGGGTATTAATCACTTGTCACTTGTCGTTAGTCACTTGTCACTATCTAACGCCATGCATCATGCGTTCTATCACCTTGTTAAGGGATACCATAAGGATACCCAAGACCATTACAAAGGCAGAGATAGAGGCAAATACTGTACTTGCACCCAACTCTACTACATAAGAGGAGATAAGTCCTGCAAGCATATTGGCAAAGGCAGCCGCCATAATCCATACGCCCATGAATAGAGAGGCAAAACGTGCTGGAGAAAGTTTGGTTACAATAGAGAGTCCCACTGGTGAGAGGGAAAGCTCCCCTATGGTGTGTAATAAGTAAGTGAGAATCATCCAAATCATACTGGCTTTGATCGTAGCATCAGCGTTGTCTATGATGTTAAGACCTCCTTGCCAAGTAGCACCTCTTTGGAAACCAGCAATGAGCATAAACCAGAAGCCTATACCAAGTACTATAAGTCCGAGCCCCATTTTCAAAGGCGTGTTAAGCGCTTGTCCTAAGCGAGTATTCCAGAAATAAGCAAATACAGGTGCTAAGACTATTACAAAGAATGGGTTAATCATCTGAAGCCAAGCGGTAGGTATCTCATGACCGAATATGGTTCTATCTATATATTTGTTAGCATATAGGTTAAAGGAAGCACCTGCTTGTTCCATACCAGCAAAGAAAAAGACAGCAAAGAAGAAGAAGATGAAGATCACCGCAATACGTTCTTTTTCTTGACGAGTAAGCGGCACTTTTACTTCCTCGGTAGAGGATTCTGCTAACTTGGCAGCACCCTTAGGCTCCATACCTATATTTCCTAAATACTTATTACTTAAGAATACGAACAAGAGTTGTCCCAAAAGCACCCCTACAGCAGCTGCTAAGAAGCCATAACGATAGCCATGTGTAATCTGAGTAACTCCATTGGCATCTACGAAAGTAGTAGCGAATACATTATCGGCCAAAAGTCCTACGATCAGTGGAGCGATTACCGCACCCAAGTTGATCCCCATATAGAAGATAGAAAAGGCTGAATCCAAGCGTCTGTCTCCTGGCTCGTACAAATCCCCTACTATAGAAGAGATATTAGGCTTGAAGAAACCATTCCCGATAATCAGTAAGAAAAGACCAGCAAAAAGGCCTACCCTACCAATAAACTCATTGTGTGCCAATTGCTCAGGGGTCATATTGGGGGAAACAGTAGTGAAAAGCTCAGGTGCAAAGAGCAGGAACTGCGCCAATACCATAATAAAGCCCCCTATAAGGATAGACTTGCGTTGGCCTAAGTACCTGTCGGAAAGCCAACCTCCGAAGAGTGGTGTGAAATAACAGAGCCCTGTGGCTAAACCATAGACGGTTGTACTGAACTTTTCATCATAACCAAGCCCACCATTAAGCCAAGTAGCTGTTAGGTAAAGCACCAAGATACCGCGCATCGCATAGTAGCTGAAACGCTCCCACATTCCTGTAAAAAACACGAGGTAAAGCCCCGCAGGATGTCCTTTTTTTTCTGTATTCATTATCTGTCTAATTAAATTATGTTATGTGTTATAAATTATTCAATATGAATTGGGTCATCTTCTCATATAGGTGATGACGTGTATTTCCTCCGTAGATACCATGATCCTTATCTGGATAGATTGCCCAGTCGAACTGCTTATCGTACTGTACTAAGGATTCTATCAGGCGCATGGAGTTCTGTACGTGTACATTGTCATCGGCTGTCCCATGTACCAAGAGGAATTTCTTATTGAGGTTCTTGGCATAAGTAAGAGGGGAATTGTTATCATATCCCTCAGGGTTTTCCTGTGGCGTCTGCATATAACGTTCGGTATAAACAGTGTCATAAAAACGCCAATTAGTTACAGGTGCCACCGCTATGGACATCTTGAACACCTCGCCTTTTAGAATACAGTTGGAGGCCATAAATCCACCAAAGCTCCAGCCCCAAATACCTATACGATTCTTATCTATATACTTGTAATTACCGACAATCTTAGCGGCTTCCACTTGGTCTTCCAATTCATATTTACCCAATTGTTTGTAAGTACATTTCTTAAAGGCGGCACCCTTATAGCCTGTACCACGTCCGTCTACACAGAGAACGATATACCCCTTTTGAGCCAACATATAATACCAAAAATCATCGAAGCCTGAGAAGGAGTTGCTCACTTGTTGAGAACCAGGACCTGAATATTGGCACATGAAGAGTGGATATTGCTTGTTTTCATCAAAATCGGCAGGCTTGATCATCCAAGCATTGAGTTTGTCTCCATTTTTGGTAGTAATCTCAAAGAATTCCTTAGTTGATTTCTTATAAGTAGCGATTTTCTGTTCTAACTCATTATTGTTGAGTATTTCCTTGACTACCTTTCCTGTTTTACTATCATTAAGGGTATAGAGGTTGGGCTTCTTCACACTTGAGTACTCATTGATAAACAAGGAGAAATCAGGGCTAAAGGTAGCCTCATTAGTACCAGCCTCCACAGCCAAGGCTTGCTTGTCCTTGCCTGAAAGCGCGATGCTATAGATACCACGATTAATAGAGCCAGGTTCAGTAGATTGGTAATAGATACGTTTGGCCTTAGGATTATAGCCATAGTACTCGGTTACCTCCCACTTTCCTTGGGTAATTTGTCTTAAAAGCTTACCTGTTTTGTCATAGTGGTAGAGGTGATTATAGCCATCTTTCTCAGAGGTAATGATAAAGCTATTGTCGTCCAAGAAAGTAAGATCATCTGTAATACTTACATAGGCCTTATCCACTTCGTGGTATACGGACTTAAATTGCTTAGTGGCAGCATCTACAAAGAGGATATTGAAATCGTTCTGATGCCTATTGAGCGTTTGGATACTTAGCACATTAGCCTCATTTGTCCATTGGATACGAGGGATATAGTAAGCATCCACAGGGATTTGGGTGTCCTTCTGCTCATTTACATCATAAAGATAAAGGCTTACCACTGAATTCTTTTCCCCCGCTTTAGGATACTTGAAAGTATTTTGGGTAGGATAGAGTTTAGTGCCAAAGACATCCATAGAAAATTCAGGTACTTCGCGTTCATCAAAACGGATATAAGCTAAAAAAGTACCGTCAGCATTCCAATCAAAGGTTCTTACAATGCTGAACTCTTCTTCGTATACCCAGTCGCTAGTACCATTGATAATCTTGTTTTTCTCCCCATCAAAAGTTACTTGTTTTTCTTTTTTGGATTGGGTATCATATATATAGATATTGTTCTGATACACATAAGCCACCTTATCCCCCTTAGGAGAGAAGAGTGGTTCTTGGATCTTCTTATCAGTTAACTTAGAGAGTTCTTGTTTTTTAAGGTCAAAGACATAGAAATCTGCTGAAAAGGAACGCCTAAAGATAGATTCCTTATTGGTTGCAATTAGGATTTTATCCTCCTGTTGGTTAAAAGTATAGCTATTGATACGCTGGATTTGGGGATAGTTTTTGGTATCAAAAAGCGTTTTTTCCTTTTGCAAGGTCGCAAAATTATACAAATCAATAGTATAATTGAGGTTTGTATAATCATAATTGAGCACTGTATACTGGTTGGTATGCTTCAGTGCGGAGAGATTAGTCATTCCACTAGGATAGAAAGCGTAATCTGTCCAAATGTCTTTTAAAGTAATCAGCTTGTTTTGTGCACTCACATTCAATGAGATAGCCAGCAAAAACAGCCAAAAATAATTCATTTTAGTTCTCATCTTTAATATATTTTTCGTAGCTACAATTTTACGTTTTTTTTCTGATATAACCACAACTTTTTTGTTTTTTTTAATTCTAACAAAAAAGCGACCTGTTTTCAAGTCGCTTGATAGAATAATTCAGTCCCTTATACTTATATACTTAGTTATTTAAAGAAAGAATGAGCGGTAACATCTACGCGTTCGGTTCCTTCTTTTGAGAATTTAATCAATTGTTTTACCCAATAGAAGAAAAAGCCAAATAGCACTACGAGCATAATCCATGTAGCAATATTGGCTCCCCACCAAGAAGAAAGCTCTAAATGTCTTAGATAGTCATAAGGCGCAAAAGCAATTTCTTCAAAAAAATACTTGATTCCTTTAAAAAATGCTGTCATAATCTTTTCTTTTTTAATGGTGCAAATATACAACTTTTTTTATTAACTTTCTATCTTTAAGCAAACTTTTTTTTCTTTCTCTATTTTTTCAGTATGTTTTACATATACACGTCCCTCTACTGTCCTACACACTAGCAGGTAATACGCCCCCTGAAAGTAGCAACCCTCCACGGTTGCTTGCCATGGAGATTGAGCTACCACTCTTAGTTGGTGAGGGTAATACAATCGCCACTGTCCTGCTACTTGTACCTTATTGACCAAATCAAAAAGCGAAGCTACATATTCGTTTTGAGAATAATAAACCCTTTCAGGGGTATCTATCAGCAGCTGCTTGCCCTCTCTGAGGATCATAATCCTATCGGAAAAGCCTAAGGATTCTTGGCTCTCATGGGTAGCGACAAGAGTGGTAATCTGGTGTGCTTTGACGAAGGCAAATAGATTCTGGCGTATATTATTCTTAAGGAAACTATCGGTTTGGCTAAAAGGTTCGTCCAAGAGCAGCACTTCAGGCGCCTGTGCCAAGGCCTGCGCCAAGCCTACCCGCTGTTGTTGGCCACCACTGAGCAAGACAGGCTTTACCTTGGCATAGTCCTGCATCAGGGTCATCTCCAGCAACTCCTGCACACGAGCGCGCTTTTTACGCAAGTCAAGGTTAGAGAGGTACTTCCCTACATTTTCCTCCACTGTCATATAAGGCATCAGGCCGAAATCCTGCGCTAAGTACTTCATCTTAGCAAAACCAGGCACCAGATTGTGCGAAGGGCCTAAGACTGCTGTCCCTCTCCAAGAAATCTTACCTTGCTTAAGGTCAAATAAGCCATAGATAGCCTTGAGCAAGGTCGACTTGCCCGAACCACTTGCGCCCACTATGGAGAGTACTTCCCCTGGGGCAAGGGAGAAGTGAATACTGTCAAGTACCTTAGTATCGGTATAAGTATAAGATAGATTTTCAACGATAAGCATCTGCAGACTATTTGGTGGGGCAAAAATAAGAATTATTTTCAAGATAGCCACTTATTCATTTGTTTGTTGTATCTTTGCCAAAAATTTTTCTTTATGAAAGCATGGCTCAGTAGGCTCAAACCATTCTTGTATGTAGGTGGTTTGTATATAGTTATCTCTTTTATCCTTAGAATCATCTTTATGGGGCACCCCATTACCAGCACCTCCTTTTCTTGGGGTCAGGTCTTGGGTATGCTTCTGGTGGGCACCTTGAACGATGTATTTATCATCAGTTTAGCTCTTGGTATCTTGGTGCTCTACTTCCTTTTTATTGCCAATGTGAAGTACCAAAAGCCCTATGGCTATATTATCCTTGGAGCAATGCTCTTGCTCTTGGGCTATATACAGTTTGTACCTAATAATATATTCTATCAGTATGGGGGTTCGGTAGAGGAAATCGCCTTGTACTTCTTTGGGGCAAAGACCCTTTGCTTTGCTGCGATGCTCTTTGCGGGTAAGTGGCGCAAGCAAGTGCGTAATGTACTCTATTTCATTACCTTATTTATCTATACCTTTGCTATAGTGATGAATGCCGTTAGCGAATATTTCTTTTGGAATGAGTTCGGTATACGGTACAACTTTATCGCGGTGGATTACCTCATCTACACCACGGAGGTCATTGGCAATATTATGGAGAGCTACCCTGTGGTACCGCTCTTCTCTGGGGTGTTTATAGTGGTACTTGCGCTGACTATTTTCCTCTATAAAAAAACAATAGCTACCCTTGAGACCATCCCTAGCCTTAAAGAAAAAGGCTTGTTCTTGGGGGGCTATGTGGCATTGTTCCTTTTGAGCTTGTGGGCTACCCCCAAGTTTGACGATATCAAGTCCAACAACGTGTTCGTTCAGGAGATACGCGCCAATGGGGTCTATAAGTTCTATTACGCTTTCACCCATAGCGAGCTGGATTTCTTCCAGTTCTACCCTACCCTACCCGAAGAGGAAGCAAGAACCACCTTTTTGAAGCATTTTATGACATTGATGGGAAAGCCCCCTGTACCCAGCTGTGGCGTACGAGACTATGTTTCTGTTAAAAAACTCCCTTATTCTGTAGAAGGAGAAGATGACGAACAACATAAGAATGTGGTGCTTATCTCGGTAGAGAGTCTTTCGGCCGAATATATGGCCGCTTATGGCAATACTGAGGGCATCACTCCTTTCCTTGATAGCTTAGCGCAAAAGAGTATTTTCCTGACCAACTTATACGCTACGGGCAACCGTACTGTACGAGGTTTGGAGGCTCTGACCCTTTGCCTGCCGCCTACCCCAGGAGAAAGTATCGTTAAGCGCAAGGATAACAAGGACAAATTCACCACGGGGAGTGTCTTCAAGTCCAAAGGGTATAGTGTCAAATACCTCTATGGGGGGTATAGCTATTTTGACAATATGAAAGACTTCTTCGCTGGTAACGGCTACGATATCATAGATAGAGACAACTTTACTCCTGAGGAGATTACCTTTGCCAACATCTGGGGAGTAAGTGATGAGGATATGGCGCGCAAAGCCATTAAGGAAATGAACGCCCAAGCAAAAACAGGCAAACCTTTCTTTAACCACTGGATGACCGTAAGCAATCACCGCCCTTTTACCTATCCAGAAGGTCGCATTGATATCCCTGGTACGGCTAAGTCGCGTAGTGGTGGGGTTAAGTATACCGACTATTCCCTCAAACTGTTCTTTGAGTTGGCTAAAAAAGAAACGTGGTTCAAGGATACCGTCTTTGTCATTGTTGCTGACCACTGTGCCTCCAGTGCTGGACGTACTGAATTACCTTTGGATAGGTATCGTATTCCCTGCCTTATCTATGCTGACTTCTTAGAAGCCGAACAGATAGATAAACTCGCTTCTCAAATAGATGTAATGCCTACCGTAATGGGACTCTTAAACTTTTCTTATGAGAGCAAGTTCTTAGGTCAGAATATTCGCACATGGTATTACCAACCGCGTGCCTATATAGCTACCTACCGAGAGCTGGGATACCTTACCCCTGACACTCTTTCCATTATCAAGCCTTTGCGTGAGCAGATACAATATAAAATTGTTCCAGAGGCGGAGCAACCCACAACAGAACTACCTATATTCTATGAACAGCGAAAGGTGCCGCATCCTGATGAAAAGCTGATGAAAGAATGTATTTCCGCTTACGAAACTACCTATTTCTTACTAAAGAACGGAAAACTGAATAATTAATGAGTCGATTTGCCGATTTGGCAATGAGTTGATGAGTTGATGAATTGAGATATGATTTATTACCAATTGAACAATGTGTCAATGGATTTAGAACTAAGTACTTTTATCCCTATCATCAAGGAGATGGTATACCATATCTCTATTGATGATTATGCTTCCATAGAGCGCAAGGGGCAAAATGGAGATATCCTTGTAGAGGATTTGGCGTATGTAATTCACCTATACCCATATAAGATAATCCCTTTGCCTGATGAAGCCTTTGACCTAGCGGAAAGTTATTTTATTGAGAAGAAAAAGAGCCTTGATGTATATATTCCTTTCTGGACAAAAGAAGAGGGCAGAAGTGACCTGATGCTTGCACTTTCCTGCTATATAAATGATGGGGCTGAGGAGGTGGTCATTTATGATGTATATGTACCTTAGAAAAGTCTTTGTATAACCATGTTTCGAGCGCTATGAGAAGGTAATATTGTTTTACATGTTCCGACAACTCTAATTATAAAAATATGAGGTTCTTTATTTGTGCAGCACAAGTATATGCTTATAAAAAATATGAGGTCTTCTACGAAAGTATCCACTACATAAGGGATTATTTAGATGGAGACTGGCAAGATGCTATAGGAGGTATCCTTATAAAAGAATGGAAAGATAAGGATAAGATACTCAGACCTGCTGAAGAATATCCTGATGAAATCTTTGTACAATATCCTGATAAGGTATATGATATAATGAAATTTAATTACTTTAAGAAGGTAAGCCTAGCTATAAGGGTATTCCCTAGAGTTACCCAATGTAAGACTTATGCCCGTTATTACAAAAAGGAAGAAGTCATTAGGGAATATACCATAAAAAAAGAATACCTACATATAGACCCTGTATTTATAGCTGAGGACTATGAGGAACTGAGCAATGAGGAAATACATAGGAAATTCTGTGATGATCTTTATGACCTCTTAGCGTACTATCTACTAAAGTATAAGAAACGTTTTACAGATTTTGATGCAGAAGCATTTCTCCCTTTTCTTAAAGAGAGACTTCTTTCTATCAAGGAACGTAAATTTCCTACTTGGGAAGAAGAAAAAGCCCTTAGAGCACAGCAACCTAAAGTAGAAGTAATCCCTGACAAAGGAAATATTTTCGAGAACAAAAAGAAAAAGAAGACCTCAAAACCTTAATACTTTTGAAGTTATAAAGCCATTTTATGCCTACTACCACTATGACAAAGGTAGCTTCTACTAATAACTCTGATATACTCAGGCCTATCGGGTTATAGTCAATCATATTTAGAATGCGAATAAAATACGAATAAATAAGGCAAGGGATTCATTCCTAATTCGTTCTCTTTCAAGGGCTAATTGCCATTAGCCCCTACACCTGCTCATGCTAATTTTTCGCAAACCATTTCTGTTTGACTATAAAATACTCTAAATAAATTACTTTTTAGATTATGGACTTAGATGGCTTTTGAATAAAAAATGAAAATAGAATTATACTACTGATAAAAACTCCCGTCCCAGCTTATGGAAACCTTGTATGATTTTTTCTCTTTGTTGGGGGCGAGGGGTACGTATTCCTTGTGCATAATGACCTAACTGGCGTTGGTTAATTCCTGTGACCTTTGCCAATGCTGCACGAGTAAGTATTCCATCATATATATGTAATAAAGCAGAGATTTGTAATTCATATTCAAGCGTATAATCCCCTTCCTTAAGTGCTTGGGGTAGTTCGTCCCCATCCTTTATACTTTCTTCTATATGAAAAGTCAATGCTTGAGCAAATTCCTCCTTAAGCGTTTCAAAATTCTTATGAGTAACCACAACTACTCCATTAACCTCCGCCACTGCTGAGTAATTTTTCTCTTCCCAGCCTACAAGTACTTTTATCTTTTGCATATTATTTAGTTTTTTATTTCCAACCTGCTTGTTTAAAGATACTATTGAGAATCTCTTGACTTAATGTATCACTTGGTTTTCCATTGACTGTTACTTTCCCTGTTTTTTCAGGGTGTTTAAACTGTCTATGACTTCCTTTTTGGGAATGTAAATACCAACCATCCTCAAGTAGCATTCTAATAATATCAGATACTTTGTACCGTTTCATAATTGTAATAAACTTGTACTTCCGAAAATGCAAAGATAGTATATTTACTATTATCATACAATACTTTTTGTCAGAAAATTATCGTATCTTTGCCCAATAGATGTATCCCAAAAGAACTATCACTTAATGATTGATTTTGAACCCTTTACAAAACTATTTTATGCCTATCATCAGAGAACTCAGGGGGAAAGCTCCCATTATAGGAAAGAACGTATTTATAGCCGAAACAGCTGTCCTTATTGGCGAGGTTACCCTCGGAGAGGATTGTAGTGTATGGTACAATGCCGTCCTTAGGGGCGATGTGAATGCTATTGTCATCGGCAACAAAGTGAATATACAGGACAATGTCATGGTACATTGCACCTACCAGAAAACCTCTACTACCATCGGTAACAATGTTTCCATAGGACACAATGCCATCATACATGGCTGTACCCTCAAGGATAATGTGCTTATCGGTATGGGCGCGATTGTCTTGGACGGCTGTGTGGTGGAGAGCAACTCTATCGTAGCGGCAGGGGCAGTGGTTACCAAAGGCACCCATATAGGCGCAGGTGAAGTATGGGCTGGTGTCCCCGCTAAGAAGATTAACGACATATCCCCTGAACTCACCGAAGGAGAAATCAATCGTATCGCCAATGCTTATGTAAAGTATGCACAGTGGTACCAAGAAAGTGAAGAGTGAAGCGTGAAAAATGAATAGTGAAAAGTAAAAAAAATGAAAGAAGAACAAATCCTTATCAAAGGAGCTAAATTACATAATCTTAAAAATATCAGTGTGGCTATTCCCAAGGGGAAATTGGTCGTAGTAACGGGGCTTTCAGGCTCTGGGAAATCTACTTTAGCTTTTGATACTCTCTATGCGGAGGGACAACGCCGCTATGTGGAAAGCCTGAGTTCCTATGCCCGCCAGTTCTTGGGTAGGTTAGACAAGCCTAAGGTGGATTTCATTGAGAACATCTCCCCTGCTATTGCTATTGAACAGAAAGTCAATACTAGCAATCCTCGCTCCACTGTGGGTACCTCCACTGAAGTGTATGACTACCTAAAGCTACTCTTTGCACGAGTGGGGCATACCTTTTCCCCTATATCGGGCAGAGAGGTCAAGAAAGATACCGTCTCCGATGTAGTGGATTTTATCCTTTCTTTTCCCAATGAGCACAAGCTATTGCTCCTCTCCCCTATTACCCTTAGTGCTGGGCGTACCTACGAGCAAACCCTTCGCCTATTAGAAGAGCAGGGATATGCCCGTATTAAGTACCAAGGGGAAGTCGTGCGCCTTAGTGATTTGGATTTCAAGAAGGTCAAAAGCGACTTTCAATTAGTCATAGAGCGTATCATAGTGGATCACGAAGAAGAGACCGCCCAACGCTTGGCCGACTCGGTAAGTACCGCTTTCTTTGAAGGAAAAGGCGTTTGCTCTGTGGAAGACTTGACCACAGGAGAGGAACACCACTTTTCCAACCAGTTCGAAGCCGATGGGATTACCTTCTTGGAGCCTAATGTACATCTGTTTAGCTTCAACAATCCTTATGGAGCTTGCCCTGTGTGTGAGGGTTATGGTGATACCATAGGGCTTGATGAGACCCTCATCGTACCCAACACCTCCCTTTCGGTATATGACAACGCGATTTATCCTTGGCGTGGTGAGACCATGTCGTGGTTCAGAGATCAGTTGGTCAATAATGCCTATAAGTTTGATTTTCCTATTCACCGCCCTTGGTACGAGCTTACTGAAGCCCAAAAGCAGCTTATATGGGACGGCAATGAGTACTTTACAGGGCTTACTGCCTTTTTCAAAGAATTGGAGGAAAAGAACTATAAGATACAAAACCGCGTACTCCTTGCTCGCTACCGTGGTAAGACTACCTGCTATGCCTGTGGAGGCAAGCGACTCCGCCCTGAAGCCAATTATGTACGCGTAGGGGGCAAATCCATTTCTGATTTGGTTTCTATGCCGATCTCCGATTTGGTGATTTTCTTTGACAAGCTCACCCTCAGCCCATACGAACAAAAGGTCGCTGAACGTCTCTTGAGGGAAATACACAACCGCCTACACTACTTATTGGACGTTGGTTTGGGCTATCTTACCCTCAACCGCAAGTCCAATAGCCTATCAGGGGGAGAGAGTCAGCGTATCAACTTGGCTACCTCCTTGGGGAGCAGTTTGGTAGGCTCCATGTATATCTTGGACGAACCAAGCATCGGGCTACACCCTAAAGATACCGAACGCCTTATTCACGTACTTGAAACACTTAGAGACTTGGGCAACACCGTCATCGTGGTAGAACACGATGAGGATATTATGAAAGCCGCCGATTATATCATAGATATAGGCCCCGAAGCGGGTACCCTTGGCGGAGAAGTGGTTGCCACAGGTACCTATGAGGAGATCCTCAAGGCTCCTACCCTTACCGGAGAATACCTCAGCGGCAGGCGCACTATAGAAATGCCTAAGAAAGCACGTACCTCCAAGCACTTTATCGAAATCAAAGGCGCCCGTGCCAATAACCTAAAGAATATAGATGTTACCTTCCCCCTGGATATGCTCACCGTAGTGACCGGTGTATCAGGTAGTGGGAAGAGTACCTTAGTGAAGCATATCCTCTACCCTGCCCTTTTGCGCAAGCTCGACCAACCTACGGACAAGATAGGCGAGTACAGCAGCATGGACGGAAAGTTCTCCCACATCAAGCGGGTTGAGTTTGTCGACCAAAATCCCATAGGAAAGTCTACTCGTTCCAATCCTGTGACCTATATCAAGGCTTACGATGATATTCGTCAGCTCTTTGCCTCCCAGAAGCTCGCCAAGATGCGTGGCTATACGGCCAAACACTTCTCTTTCAATACCGAAGGAGGCCGCTGTGAGACCTGCAAAGGCGAAGGAGAGGTAACCATAGAAATGCAGTTTATGGCCGATGTACATCTGACTTGTGAGGCCTGTGATGGCAAGCGATTCAAGCCTGAGATTTTGGAAGTTACTTTCCAAGGGAAGAATATACACGACCTACTGGAGACCACTATCGATGATGCCGTGGCTTTCTTTACCGAACACAAGCAGGAAAAAATTGCCCAAAAGCTCCTTCCCTTGCAGGAAGTAGGCTTAGGTTATGTAACACTAGGGCAACCCTCCTCGACCCTCTCTGGCGGGGAAGCGCAACGTATCAAGCTAGCCTCTTTCTTAGTAAAATCATACCAAGAAACCCCTACCCTCTTTATCTTTGACGAGCCTACCACAGGGCTTCACTTCCATGATATAGGCAAGCTGCTACGTTCCTTCAATGCTCTGATCGAGCGCGGGCACTCTATTATCGTGATAGAACACAATGTAGAGGTCATTCGCCGTGCTGACTATATCATAGACTTAGGCCGAGAAGGCGGAGCACAGGGAGGAAACCTCGTAGCCACAGGTACCCCAGAGGAAATTAAGAAGAACAAAAATAGCTATACAGGACAATATATATGAACAAGAAAGCCCTCCGCACCCTCTACAAGCAAAAGAGGGCAGCCATTCCCGCTGAGCAACAAGCCCTCCTGAGCCAGCAGATAGCTCTGCAAACACTACAGCTTCCTATTTGGGATAAGCAGGTTTTCCATAGCTTCCTTTCTATCACCTCGTTTGGAGAAGTGGATACCAGCTACCTTATCCGCCTTTTGCAGGAGCGTGAAAAGACCTTGGTCGTTTCTCGCACCCTAATGGAGACCGTACGTATGGAGCATTTTTTATATGATCCTACCCAGATAGAGGCCAATAACAAATGGCATATCCCTGAACCACAAGGAGGTATCCCCATAAAGAGCGAAGAGATAGAGGTCGCTTTTGTCCCTCTCTTAGCCTATGATACCACAGGCAACCGCATAGGCTATGGCAAGGGGTTTTATGATAATTTCTTAGCCAAGTGCAAGGCAAATACCCTCAAGATTGGACTATCTTTCTTCCCGCCTGAACCTCTTATAGAAGACGTAAGAGAAGGCGATATTCCTTTGGACTATGTAGTAACACCAGAAGGAGTTTTTGAGTTTTGAGGTTTGAGTTAAGGAATAGAAGCGTATAGGGTTTTTGCTAAAGTTCTATACTAACCCATGAAATCTCTGACTTCTAACAAAAAAGCCCTAAGTCTTACAACTTAGGGCTTTCAAGAGATGTCTTCTCATGTACTTATTATCCTTAGAGACAAAGTTATAGATTGAGGTTCTCCCTTTAATCACTAAAAACCTTGATTTCTAAGAAATAAATTCGTACATTTGTGTTGTCATTGAAAATCGGTGATGCCGACATCAAGGACGGCTGGGTTCCTTGAAACCTAAAACAAAAGAGATGCGCTTAGAACTCCAAATTAAGTGTAAATCCTTTAGATTAGTCTTAAAAGTTTTGATTAGAAAACTAAGACTTCTTTAGTGATTTATGAGTTGAGGGTTGGCGCCCTCAACTCACATCTCTTTTTGTTTTCGGGGCAAAGATATGAATAATTTTTTGAACTAACAACTAAAAACCAAAATTATACTTATGAGAAAAATGTTACTATTTTTAGGAGCTATAACCTTTCTAAGTTCCTGTAGTCCATTGAAATTCCAAGTGTATACTGTAACTCCTACCAAAGAAGATGTACAATTGGGAAATAATGAATTGAGTTTCGAGAACGAAGACTGTAAAGTAAGTTATCGCTTCTGGAGACTCTATGGAGATGCATCCTTTGTAGTGTATAACAAAACTAACAAAGACTTAGTCTTAGATCTGAATAAGTCCTTCTTTGTGAAGAATGACCAAGCCTTTGATTATGTGAATTATAATGGACAAATCCATCCCATATCGGTCATTCCTCCCAAGACCTTCAAGATAATTGCTACCAAAAGTATCATAGATATGCCCTTCTCTTCTTGTGATTTTCCTTTCAAAATAAGCGGAAGAATAGAGAGAAGGGAGAAGTCTTTTACCCTAGATAATTCCCCTCTTAGGTTCAACAACATTATTACCTACACCATTGACAATCAAGAAAAAAGGATTAACAATGACTTTTATGTCTCAAAAATAGGTAATTATGGTCAAAAAGAAGTCATCACCTCTGTTAGAGATGAAGTGTGTGGTAGAAGAAGAGGTTATAAGGATGTTTTCAAAGATGAAGCACCTAACAGATTCTTCTATTTTGAGAAAAATGAAAAAGCAACAGCTCCTATAAATCTGATAGGTGTGCTTATAGAAGAGACTAGCAAGATCAAATAAGTTGGCCATATTGCCTACATACTTCTGCTCGCATAGGCTTTGCCCTTACTAAGAACATAATAGAAAAGCTCCCACGGATTTCACTGATTTCCACAAACATAGAAAATCAGTTAAATCCGTGGGAGGCTCTTGTTATATCAAATTCATGTTATTCTATCAGCGTATTATAACAGATATATCTACTCTTCGCGCTTTTTCTTTATCCACTGAATCGTCTATTCCTCGAAAAGCGGTAAGTATCCGTTGCAATGCGATTCCTTGCTTTTGAAGTAAACGCGCTACACTTTCTGAACGCTTCATTGACAACTGATTATTATACTCGGCTGTACCCACATTGCTCGCATATCCTTCCAATAGAATGGATAGTTCTGGATTATTGCGGAGCATAGTTACTATTTGATCCATAGCATTCGTATCATGTGGCAAAGGTACATACGCATTGTTTGCAAAGTAAATAGGTGTCTTTTTATTTCCATACTTAGCCAATAAATCTTCTAATGTACGCCTTCTTTCTTCTGAAATAACCAAATTTCCTCCATTATGCTCTGGTGTTTTTACATTTTCTACAGGAGCTACTATTTCTTTATTGTTTTGTACATTATCATGCGCTGCTTGCTTTTTAGAAGCCAACAAAATAGAGTCTATACTCTGTTGGATTTTGTCAAGCTTATCCTTGTTGTTCAATGTTGCTAATGGAACCATCGCAGCTGCCAATAGTTTTTGCTGATCACTTAAATCTTTTATTGATTTAGTCATCATATCTAATTGCTTCTGTAATAAAATATCCTTATCGGAATTATTTGCTACAGATTTTGCTGCATCAGGATTATTTTTAGCTACATAATTTGCCCTATTAGGATCAGGCTTTGCTATAGGCTTTGCTGCATTAGGATTATTTTTAGCCACATAATTTGCCCTATTAGGATCAGGCTTTGCTACAGGCTTTGCTGCATTAGGATTATTTTTAGCTACATAATTTGCCCTATTGAGATTACTACTAGCCACATACTTTACTGTATCTGTCAAATGAATAACCGATATACTGTCTTTTTTCATCATATAAGCCAATAGGATATCCAATTTTCTATTTACTTGCTCTATGTTTGTATATGTAGAGTCCATATTTTGAGCTAAATAGTAAAAGTTTTTTACCTCATTGGATTCATATATGTTTGAAACAGCCTTTTTCTGTTGAGATTTATGCAAATTAGCTAGTTTCTCTCCTCTTATTTTTCTCATTTTAGCCTCTGCAACCTTTTGTAAGAGTAATTGTAGTTCCTCTTTGGATAAGACAATCTCTTTCTGCTGATTGTATAGTTTATCTTGAGCAAAAATAATAGTTGGAACAAACACTAATATAAATATAATCCCTTTTTTTATGACATTATTCATATTTTTGGGGCTTTTTTATTTAGTTCCATTTATTGTTGTATTCGTTTTTTGTCCTGTAGGCACAACGACATTTGTTTTTTGGATATTTCCTTCCAAATTCTTAACCGCTTCAAGTATAGACTGATTCATTTTTTGTTGTTCCTCTATATTTTTATTATCCTTATTAATCTCTAGCAACAATTTTTCGAGTCTATCAATACGTTGGTCTGGTGTTTTTCCTTCGCCTTCTTCTATTTTATTAACTATTTCAGAAATCAAAGTTTGTAATTGTTCTGGCGTCATTCTCACCAAGTTTGCTTGATTCTCGGAAGGATAAGGAATATGCTCTGCCACGTAATTATTGCGTAACTCTTCCCATTTTTCCTTTTCTTTTAGCAATGAAGAAGCGTTATTTATATCATTCTGACGATAAGCAAGCTGTATTTGTTTTTCAACAGTTGCAATCTGTGCATTGAAATAATCTATATCTTTTTGTTTTTGAGATATAGGTGTTGCTTTTGTATCGTTTTGAACCTTTGCTTGTTCTTTTCCTTCCTTCATTTCTGTAGTCTGAAGTTCGTTAACAAGGTCTTGATAAGTATATTTTTCGTTTTCTTTAGCAAACTTAATACGAATACCTGCATTGTAAAAGACATTGCTTTGCAACTTATTAGGTGATTTTAGTGCATTATCTGCACTCTCATTACCTGTGGTATATAAGAGATTAGCCACTCCAAACAGCTCTAAATGTTTGCTTAATGGGATAGCCAGACCAAGCCCTCCTTTGGCAAAAATACTTGATTTGTTCTCAGCAGTGGAGACTTTACCTTGATAGTCTTTGCTTACGTTAAGATATCCTGCCCCAACAGTAATATAAGGAACCACTCCGTTAGAGACATTGAGTCGTGCTGAGAATTCTGCACCATACAATGAGAGTTTATCAAAGTCTAATGATACCTTCTCTTCCTTCATTGCTTGATAATAGAATCCTCTTACTCCTATGTATTCTGTAAAGTCAAAACCTAATGAAGCACCTGCTAAATAAGTGTTACGGAAGTTATTATCATCGTCAAAATCAATATATCCAATTGCAGGAGCCACTACAACCTTGAAATTCTTAAGATTCGTATAAGAATTGTCCAATTCTGTAAGCTCATTAGGATTACGACCGCCCAGATACAATTGTAATCCCGCCTGAAGAGACCAATTTAACATCTTCTCATTAGAGATATTATCTGTTATCCATTGGTTATAAGTACTTGTTCTCGCTTCAGAAGGCTTATAAAGGATATTAGAGGCATCAGAGTTAAAATAAGTTCCCTTTGCCTGAAGATTGAGCGTAAAGCGTCTTGTCAAATTGAATTTAGTCCCTAAACCAAAAGCATAATAAATGGCATCTTGTTTTGTTTCATTTGCTTTTATTGTTTGTATCCCAGCCCCCAAGGTAACATAAGGCTGAAAGGAGTAAGTCATCGGTATATTACCCTTGAGTTCTCCTCCCCAACGATGAACATCTACATCAGAGGAAGTAAATGCATCCATTATATTATCTGGTACAGAAAAACCGTCAATTCTCGATTTCAATCCTAACGATTGGCTATACGAACCGAGCAATTCTAAGTTTTTACCAAAACCAAAACCTACATACCCGCCAACCATAAAACCATTTTGAATGGCTGATTTTTTATTCCACAACACATATTCCACTGTGGGGGCTATGGCAAAACTAATATCCTTAACTTGTGCTACAGCATTGAAACCTAATGTAATAGCAAAAAAACTTGTGAAAATTTTTCTTTTCATAAAATAATAATTCTTTCTATTTTCTTATAATAGATTATTTCTATTAATCGGGGGCAAAAGTACAAAAATATTTATATATACAATAAAAAAATATACTATATATTAGCACTCTCCAAAATTAACAATTAGCCCTTTACAATTAACAATTAAAAGTTGTATTTTTGCCGCTTGTAAGCCACAAGTGGCAAAATGCAACTTTTATGTTATTAGATGATTTGAAAAAGCGCAGTGGGAACTGTTGCGAACTATGTGGAAGCACTACTTCCCTGAGTATCTACCAAGTACCTCCTTCCAAAGTAGGAGGCGTAGATGATAGTCTTTTGGCCTGTGAAACCTGTATCAGCCAAATCAATAACCCTGAGACTATGGACAGCAATCATTGGCGTTGCCTCAATGATAGTATGTGGAGTGAGCACCTGCCTGTAAAGGTCATGGCTTGGCGTATGCTCAACCGTCTCAAAGCAGAAGGCTGGTCATTGGACTTACTCAATATGCTGTACCTTACGGATGAGGAATTGGCTTTTGCTCAAGCGCTTAATGACCACTTGGAGGAAGGTGAAAAAGTCATCCACAAAGATAGCAACGGAGCTATACTTTCCGCTGGGGACAATGTGGTACTTATCAAAGACTTAAAGGTAAAGGGCAGCAGTATGGTCGCCAAGCAAGGTACCATTGTGCGCAAAATTGCCTTAGACCCTGAAAACGCCCAATATATAGAAGGGAAAGTAGAAGGGCAACAGATTGTAATCCTTACCCAATATGTCAAGAAAACTACTTAACCCCTTTCAAGTGGTAAGGTAGCCTTTTTCATTGTATATCCAAATGAGACAAACCCTACTCCTATTCTTTCTTATAGGCAGCTTACTCTCCTGCGAACAACGTAAAAAGACAGACGTATCCCAGAGACAAGAGGCCAAAAGTGTATATATCAAGAAATACACCTATCCTGAACTGAGCGAAGAAGCCGCCCAGAATATACGTAATTGGTATGAACTGAAAACCATTTACCAAATACTACTGAGTATTTCCCCAGAGCGACAGACTGTTCCTATACTAAAGAATACCAACCCTGACTCGCTCTATGTATATAAGCGGCTCTATGCTACCGCCAAAGAAAATATCCAAACCAATGGGAGTATCATGCAGGATTGGCGCGACTTAGAAAGTAAGTCCGACACCGCTTACAAGTTTGTCAAGCGCAAGACAGACGAGGGGGCATCCTTTGCTTGGGAAGCGATTTTGCTTAAAGATCTTCCCTATACTTTCTCTGTACATATGTTCCCCTCCTCTGGCATCAAAAAGGTAAAGCTGGAAATCATACGCCAAAAGGATCAGAAGGTTATACGTGAACAGTTTCTACACTTGGACAGCCTCTCTCTCAATACCTTAGCCCCCTATACCAAGCTCACCACAGAAGACGATGGTTGGCTCAAGGTAGATATGCAGGTAGAGACACCCCTATATGGCGAATACTCCTTTGCTATCAACTATGATGAGAAAGAAGTAGCCGAAGATTACATTTCCTTCTATCGTTCTGAGCTTCTTTTACCTGTAAAGTACCAGGATGAAATAGAAAAATCAAGCGAGAAGCTACTGGGAAAGGAGAAAAATATCAAAAGCTCGTATAACAGTATCTATTTTTGGCTCTTCCAGCTTGAAGATGAGCTCAGGCAGCTATGGGCAAAGGACAATTTCCCTGAAAAGCTCCGCCGAAATGAGATCAAAGCCCGTCTGAAACTCTTTGAGACCTATGTACGTCGGCTCTCTAGTGAGGTCAAAGAAAACCCCAGACTTACCAAGGAGGAAGTACAACAAGGCATCTTAGACATACGAGAGTCCTTTGCCTCAGTGATTCGTTATATCAACTTCCTTAACAAGGAAAAGTTGGACGACAAGCTCGACACCTTGCTCAATAGTTCCGATACCCTCACACTCAGCCCCAATCACCTACTCCCGCCCCAATGATACAAACCAAGGCCATAGTCCTTTCTGCTATTAAATTCCAGGAAACAAGCCTTATCGTACGTTGTTATACACAGGAAGGGGTACGCTCCTACCTGCTTAGGGGCGTACTTAAGCATAAGAAAAAAGCCATTACCCCCGCCTATTTCCAACCCTTGAGTCAGTTGGAGGTTATCACCACTGACCGTAATGATGGCACACTGGAGTATATCAAGGAAGTGAAAGTCAGTTATCCTTATAAGAACTTGCACCAAAGCGTGATCCGTAGTTCGGTATTGTTTTTCTTGGCCGAGATAGGGGGGAGTGTATTACAGGAGGAAGTACCTAATGCTGCCCTTTTTTCCTTTTGGGAGAAGAACCTACAATGGTATGACAGGGCAGAGCACTTTGCCAACTTTCACCTAAAATTCCTCACTGACCTTACTTTCTACTTAGGAGTATTACCCAATACAAGTGCTATAGAACTCCCCTTTTTTGATCTAGAAGCAGGGGTATTTGTCGCCATGCACAATGGCCATTTTCTGATGAGCGAGTCCGAGAGTCTTCTTTTGAAATTCTTCCTCACCCACTCCATGGAGGAGGTTAGCCAACTGAAAATGAGCCGAGAAGAGCGCAATGACCTCTTGGAGCAACTCTTAAACTATTACCGCTGGCACCTGCCCGCCTTCAAGACACCCCACTCATGGGAAGTGCTCAAAAGCGTGTTATAGACTTGCTTTCTAAGGAATTTTATTGTACTTTTGTGGCGTGGTTAATTTGACCCAATGATTCTATGAACGCAAACCTGAATCCAGAAAAGAGTAACCTTTCTCCCCAAGAGTTAGATATAGAACGTGCCTTGCGACCACTTTCTTTTGACGACTTTACGGGGCAGGAGGCTATTTTGGAAAACCTTAAAATATTCGTCAAGGCAGCTAATCTCCGTGGAGAAGCTCTCGACCATACCCTCTTCCATGGACCTCCTGGACTGGGAAAAACAACCCTTGCCAATATCTTGGCCAATGAACTGGGCGTAGGCATCAAAATCACCTCAGGCCCAGTGCTGGACAAGCCTGGGGATTTGGCAGGACTTCTGACCAATTTGGAGCCTCGCGATGTACTCTTTATTGACGAGATTCACCGCCTTAGCCCCATTGTGGAGGAATACCTCTATTCGGCTATGGAGGATTATAAGATAGACATCATGATAGAGTCCGGCCCCAATGCTCGTACGGTACAGATTAACCTTAACCCCTTTACCCTTATTGGGGCTACTACCCGTTCGGGCTTGCTTACCGCACCTATGCGAGCACGTTTTGGTATCCAAAGTAGGTTGCAGTACTACACTACCGAACTGTTAGCCTCTATCCTCCAGCGCAGTGCCTATATCTTGGGGACACCTATCTCCGAAGAGGCAGCCATAGAGCTGGCAGGGCGTAGCCGAGGTACCCCGCGTATTGCCAATGCACTGCTCAGACGTGTACGCGACTTTGCCCAAATCAAAGGTAATGGCAAGATAGATATAGAAATCACCCGCTTTGCCTTAAAAGCCCTCAATGTAGATGCGCACGGCTTGGACGAAATGGACAATAAGATACTCCTTACTATCATTGACAAGTTCAAGGGCGGCCCTGTGGGGATCACTACCTTGGCCACGGCTGTTTCTGAAAATGCCGAAACCCTTGAGGAAGTATATGAACCTTTCTTGATCCAACAAGGATTTATCATTCGTACCCCCCGCGGAAGAGAAGTTACCGACCTAGCTTATAAACACTTAGGAAAAGTACGCTTCCATGATGGGCAACCGACATTGTTTTAAGTGAATAGTGAATAGTAAATAATATGCAATCCAATATAAAAGTAGTTACAGAAAATTTCCGCGCCATAGGTCATGCTGCTATACAGATTAGCGGTATCACCGTGGTTGCTGGAGAAAATAGCTCAGGAAAAAGTACTATTTCCAAGCTATTGTACTACCTGTTCAATACCTCATATAACTATGAGGTGTTGGTTAAGGAAGAATTAATGCGAAATTTTCTTGATTTATTCTATTTCTTTAACATTACATATCGTACAGATATTAATGATGATGGCAATATCAATAAAAGGATTATTGATGTAAAGAAATATGACAAAATTAGAGATCTAAGAAGTAAAGAGACTTACAAAAAACTATCTCTTGAAGAAATAGAATTATACTTAATTACATTTATTGAGGAATTATACGCCAAATTAGATATACAGAACTCCAGATATAATCGCTATGTTGATGATATATTAAAAGATCAACAAAAAAAACAGAGAGGAGTTGAAGGGTTGAAGTATTTTGTTAAAGAAAAAATTAAACAAGCTGAAAATAAAATACAAAAAAGGCCTACCTCCTTATTTATAGAAAAATTATTAGATCTTTTTGAAGAAAAACTTCCTGAAATCTTTGACGTTTCAGAAGACGATGAGGTAATTGTATCTTTAAAAAAAGAAAACTTATCTCTTCCTTTTATGGTAAATAAAGCTATCTATATTGACACTCCTATGTCTATTTCCGTATCGAATTTTGATTACTGGGATGAACTTAACAAATTACTAAAGGAACAGGGAGACATAAAAAGCTATCAAAGGGAAATGCTTTCTCTTATATCTGATAATATCCATGGAGAAGCTGAATATAATATAGACTGGCCATATAGTGATTTCTCTTTTACCCGTGCCGATGGTAAAACCTTTGACCTCAATGAAGTAGCCACAGGGATTAAGGCTTTTTCAATCATTCAGCTGTTACTCAAAAACGGACATATAGATAATCGTACATTGCTAATTATAGACGAACCTGAATCACACTTACACCCCCAATGGATTGTAGAGTATGCCCGTATGATCGTGCTCTTACACAAGCATATAGGCGTAAAATTTTTCTTGGCAAGCCATAATCCTGATATGGTGAGTGCCATTCGCTATATAGCTGAAAAAGAAGGCGTATTGGATAATGTAAATTACTATTTAGCTGAAAAGACTGAAGAAGACTATTTGTATAATTACCGAGCTTTAGGAAGCGATATTGCGCCTATTTTTGGCTCCTTTAATATCGCTATAGATAGAATTAGTCAATATAGTATAGAGAGTGATCATGATGACCTATAATAGAATAGAAACACTAAACCACTCTATTGCAAAGGCATACCCTACTTTTGTAAAAGATTTGAATCTGATTATTCTAACAAATGACAATCAGCTAAAAACAATCCCCAACTATTTTACTGAGGTCGTAGCTCTTGATTTAGATGCTATACAAAATGAAATAGCAACCCAACTAAAGAAAAACAAAGACAGTTCTGTAGATACTTGTTTTGTAGTAAGTGATGAATTAAGGAAAAGAGTTATTTTAGTAGAAATAAAACTGAATGTAGAAAACCCCAACAATTATTTTAATGGGAATAAAAGTAGAAGAGCTTTGTGTAAAAAAATTGAGGATTCTATAAAACTATTGGGGGATACGCTCCCTATCAAAAACACCTACTATCTTGTCTTTAAGCCTTATAGCCCACAAGGGAAGCCTGTTTTAGAAATAGCAAAAAGATTATTATTCAATATTAGTCAAGAACTGCATCAGAACTACAAAGCCATTAGTATAGACGAACTAAAACAAACCTTCTTCTAGAAAAAGGACATTTACCCATAATAAAAATACTGTTAATAATTAGCCCTTTATCATTGCTCATTAATCATTATTTTGTACTTTTGCCCTCATAAATCTATATAAAATGACCGAACAAGAACTCATCCGTCGAGAGAAGCTCGCAAAGCTCAGGGAATTAGGCATCAATCCGTATCCTGCAGAGCTATTCCCTGTGAACTTCCTCGCCAAAGACATAGAAACCCAATACGAAGAAGGTAAGGAGGTAGTGGTAGCTGGCCGCCTGATGTCTTTCCGTATTCAGGGGAAAGCCTCTTTCGCTACCTTGCAGGACAGCTCTGGTCGCGTACAACTCTACTTCAAGCGTGATGACCTCTGCCCTGGGGAAGACAAGACTCTCTATAATGAGGTGTTCAAAAAACTCCTGGACTTAGGCGACTTTATCGGGGTAGAAGGTACCCTCTTCACGACCAATATGGGAGAAAAATCCATTGAGGTAAAGCAGTTCAAAGTATTGTGTAAGACCCTACGTCCGCTCCCCCTCCCTAAGGTAGATGCCCAAGGAAAGGTACACGATGAGTTCAACGATGTAGAACAGCGTTACCGCATGCGTTATGTGGATTTGGTAGTGAATCCGCAGGTGAAAGAAGTATTTCTCAAGCGTAATCGCCTATTCAACGCCATGCGTGAGTACTTCAACAATCATGGGTATATAGAAGTAGAAACCCCTATCCTTCAGGCGATTCCTGGAGGCGCTTCCGCGCGTCCGTTTATTACCCATCACAACGCTTTGGATATTCCGCTCTATATGCGTATTGCCAACGAACTCTACCTTAAGCGCCTGATCGTAGGGGGCTTTGATGGGGTATATGAGTTTGCCAAGAACTTCCGCAACGAGGGAATGGACAGAACCCACAATCCTGAATTTACAGGAATGGAGATCTATGTGGCCTACAAGGACTACAACTGGATGATGGAATTCACCGAAAACCTCTTGGAATACTGTGCTAAGGCGGTGAATGGTACTACCAAAGCAACTTTTGGCAAGCATGAAGTAGATTTTAAAGCACCTTATCCGCGTGTTACCATGACCGAAGCCATCAAACGCTTTACAGGCTTTGACATTACAGGAAAGAGCGAGGACGAACTTAGAGTTTTCGCCCAATCCATTGGTATAGAAGTAGATGATACCATGGGCAAGGGTAAACTCATTGATGAGATATTCGGAGAAAAGTGCGAAGGCAACTTTATCCAGCCTACTTTTATCACCGACTATCCTAAAGAGATGTCGCCACTTACCAAAGAACACCGCAATGACAAGAACCTTACCGAACGCTTTGAACTCATGGTATGTGGTAAGGAAATCGCCAATGCTTATTCCGAGCTAAACGACCCTATCGATCAGCGCGAACGCTTTGAGGCACAAATGGCACTCTCCGAACGTGGTGATGACGAAGCTATGTTCATAGACCAAGACTTCCTCCGCGCCTTAGAGTATGGTATGCCGCCTACTTCTGGGCTAGGTATCGGTATGGATAGGCTTATTATGTTCCTAACCAACAACGAGACCATACAGGAAGTACTCTTCTTCCCACAGATGCGCCCTGAACGCAAGGAAGTAGAACTCTCCGATGACGAAAAACTAATCCTTGACCTGCTTAAAAAGGATAACAAATTACCTTTGGAAGACCTCAAGGCTAAGACCGAATTTTCCAATAAGAAATGGGATAAGGCGATCAAGGGACTTACCACTAAGAAAGTAGCGGCTGTCAGCAAAGAGGGGGAAACACTTTTTGTTTCTATTAATGGCTAGTGATTAGACTACCAACTGATTAACATAACAAAGCCCCAAGCTTTACAGCTTGGGGCTTTTGTTTTTAGAAGGTTATAGTCAATCATATTTAACGTGAGTTCGATATAACGAAAGCTCCCACAGATTTTCACAGATTTCACAGATTTTCTATGTTTGTGTAATTGTGCTGTTGCGATTTACACAGATT
>ERZ773056.117-NODE-117-length-37296-cov-62.027738_pt1 | contig 37296 bp, 43 predicted proteins | sample MGYA00580857_ERZ773056 | MGnify/ENA primary metagenome ERZ773056 (study PRJEB29015, sample SAMEA2737996) | human oral metagenome | biome: human oral; feature: human-associated habitat; material: dental | place: China | collected 2114 ... | reverse complement strand
AACTAGCTTCAAAAGCGAAAGAAGTTGCTGAAGACGCAAAAGGCGCTGTTGAAGGTGCCATCGCAGGCGTTAAAAACATTATCAAAAAAGACGAAGAATAATCATCGTCTATCGTTCTTATAGAAAAAACACTCTTATCCTATGCTTCTAGCAGAACTAGGGACAAGGGTGTTTTTCTATATTGTTAAAGCATTGATTTTTCAAAATATAATAAAAATATCTCATTAATGTTAAACTAAGATTTTTTTCTACGATCCTCTTATAAATCGAGATACACAAGGGCCATGTTAACAAAACAAGCTGGAGTCTCACTACGGCCTATTTCTAAAACCTTAGCTCATAGTGATAAAGAAATCACAAAAGCATATGTAATTACAGCTGATTCGCTAATCAAACAGTTGGTGAAAATTCTTGAATGCCTGCAAAGATTGATGAGTCCATTGGTCCTGTCACTAAACTGGGAATGATGATGTTATCGATTCATTATCTCAAATACCGCTGTATGAACCCACTCATTATTCATTTGTAGGTCATTTTCTATGATCCTACTAAAGGTGAAACCATTTTTTAAAAGCACTCTCTTAGAGGCAAGATTATCCGTTGCCGCTCCCGCAATGATTCTATTTAAACCATAAGTATGAAATGCCTTGTCTAAAACAAGTTTAACCGCTTCGCTTGCATAGCCTAAATTAGTAACATTTTCTCCAATCCTATATCCAAGTTCTGCTGTTTTTCTATCGCTCCCTAAAACACTTAAATTGATTCTTCCGACCATCATGCCTTGCGAATCTCTAATAAGATGCATGTAGGTGTCATGATTTTCTTGTTCCATTAACAATTCCGCTGTAATTTTTTTAAAACCTTCTAGATCAAAATAGTTAGCTGGTCTGGGAGGTAAATTTCGCTCAAAATACTCCCGATTTTCTTTTTCAAAAGAATAGACATCTAGACTATTTTCTTCAGACAGCAACTCTAAACCTATTCTGTTCATTGCCCTCAATCCTTGTCTGCTTCATTTTCTTTTACGAGATCTTTTTGTGAATCTTTTTCAGAGAGTTTTTGATCGATATACTTGTTAATGATTTCATAAAATTCCTTGGTCGCTTCACTATCTAATGTTGGCGAGTTCTGAACTTGATTCACTTTCAATTGAACAGATTGAATACCGTAAGAGGCTTGTTTTTGGTGGAGTGTTTCTAATTCTTCTTCTGAAATCGGATCTCCAACAACCGTCAAGACCAATTCATTGTTACTTGACTTGTAGACTTGATTAATAACCGTATAATTGGCGAACTCTTTTCCTACAAACTGTTTGATCCCTTCTTTGCGCGCTTGTTCTATTGTCAGAGTAACTGCCGAATAGCTAGCTGGAAGAATCAACAATACAATCAAAGAAATCAAGCCAATTCTCATTTTAATGCTCAGCTCTTTAAATGAAGTTAAAGGAGATTTTCTCATCAAAATTCTTGTTCCAACAATGTTGGCTAGCATGATAAAGACACAGTTGATCAAGAAAAGATAGAGAGCCCCCAATAAAAATCGTACATTCCCATTAGCTAAACCATAGCCAGCAGTACAGATAGGCGGCATCAAAGCTGTAGCAATGGCTACTCCTGGCACGATATTGTTTGCTTCTTTTTTCCTTGAACCGATCACACCAGCAATCCCACCAGCAATAGCAATGAGAACATCCCAAATGGTTGGAGAGGTTCGTGCGATCAACTCGCTACTTGCATAAGACAAGGGAGAAATCCAGAAATACAGAGTCGAGACAAGCAAACTGACCAACACTTGAGTCAATAAAACCTCTAGAGATTGCTTGATTAAACGCGTATCAAAAATAGCTAAACCGAATCCCAGTCCAACAATCGGTGTCATGAGAGGTGAAATTAACATGGCTCCAATAATAACAGCTGTTGAATTCATATTTAGACCGATAGAGGCAATAAAAATTGCACACATCAAAATCGCTGTATCTCTCAATCGAACATGAAGGTCATCGTATAATTTCTCACGGTATTCCCGTGTTGAATAATTGGCAGTCATTTGTCCTCTCCTCTTTCCTTATTTAAATCGGTATAATAATTAATAATAACAGCTGATAAACAGCCAAAAAATATGAGCCCATAAATCGTCAAGAAGACACTGGTAATCCTTCCAATCAAGGTCACAGCTAGGAGATCCCCGTAGCCGACAGTCGTCGAAGTCACAAAAGCATACCAAAGACCGTCTCCGTAATTTGTGATAGCAGGTTCAACTAGGAAAAGCACGCCTCCTGACCCAAAAACAAAGGTCACAAAACTCAGAGCAAACCGAGTAAAACCCGTAACCTGTATAATATGCCATAACATTTTTAAACGTCTCATTTGTTCTCCTTATTCATACTAGCTCCTGACCGAGCCGTTTTTTCCAATAATCAAAGTGAAGATAGGACATGATCTCCATCAGAGAAAGATAGACAAACTGATAGATCTGATTTAAGCTGATTATCAACTGATATTGTTTGAAAAATGACTGGAAGAAAGACCAGATATGACTGTCTTGAATCAGTCCCTTCTTAACATCAGACAGGATATTAGCTAAAGCTCCCAAGGACTGAAACGGTAAATCCTTGACATTTATATAGATCCGGTCCACCACATCATTCAGACTGGTATCTTGGATGGCATGAAATTCTCCAAAGAGAACTCCTGCCGCTCCAAGAGTAGAAACAAATTCCACCAAATAATTTCTGAGGAAATTTTCTCAACCTTTTCCCATAATGTGTTTAGTGCCATCCATAACGATCCCAACCAGAAAAAGGAAAGAAAACAAGCAAAGAAATTTTGCCGTAAATCCCAAAAAGCTTCAAGACTTGGTGTTGTTGGTTTTTCTAACTCTAAAATCAAGATGGTCATAATAATTGCTAGAACAGCATCTGTCAATACAATTAATCTGTCTTTCTTCATCGGATTGCATCCCCTTTCTTTTTTGTAACATTCTATCTTATCGCATAATATTGGATATTCTTTCATAATCCGACTACAAACAAAAATAAACCAAAAAGTCTGTCCCTATTATGCTATATTTAACTCTAGAAGTATTCATCCATCTAATTAATAAATATATCATATTTCACAATAAATGAATACTATCAAAGATTCATCCCCTTTCACTTCATCATTTAGTGTTGCTTAGATTTATCAAAAACAACCAAATTTGTATTAATTTCAAGTATCACCTAGTTACAAAAATTTGGGGTGAACAGAAAAAGCATCCCGTATTTTTGATACGAAATGCTTTCAATAAGTTTAAATAAGTTTTAACGTTTACTAAATTGTGATGCTTTACGAGCTTTTTTCAAGCCTGGTTTGAACAACTTTTATTTGAATAAATATCAAAAAGCTTTAATAGCAACGTTTTTACAATTCTTCGCAACTCTAAATTTCATCTAATTTTAACTAATTTCATCTGAATGGTGTGAATTTTACCCTAAAAATCACTGAATTGAGCTAACTAATACCAAAAGTTCACACCATTATTTAGATGATTTTTTATTTGGTCTATGTTTAACGCCAAGTTTTTCTCTAATTGCATTCGAGCAGACTTCTGTTAAAGGTTCTCCAATCACTTCTTTATAATTAAATCCCAGTAGTTGCACCGTCTTTAAAGCATCTTTATTTAGTAAAGCAACCAATACACTACTTTAACCTCTAATAAAAAATTTCTCTTACCCCATTACACCACGGAGTCATATGAATTAAAACTAGATACTGCTTCTAGCTTTAATCATTCACACCATTATTTTCATTTTCTTCATTTTTATCTTCATTTTCCAAGGCTTTTTGAAAATGATTTTGTTCTCGTATTTCAGCCACAACATTTCGTGGTATTTTATAATTTAAAATATATTTAACTTTTTTCTTCTTGATGACTTTTTTATAAGGAAACAAAATTGAGGACGATTTCCTATTAAAAGAATATCTAGGTAAGCCATCAAATTCATATTCATATAGGCACTCTTGTTCTACTTCATACTCCCAAACTGCTCTCTTAAGCTCTGCAAGATACTCTTCAATAGGCAGGTCATTTTTCGCTTTTAGAATAGGTAATATAAAATCAATAATTTGAAACAATTTTGTTCCTCGTAAATCATAACAAGTTTTTAAGAATGTTTGGTCAGTCTGATTCATCACTGCATTCCAAAAATTTTCAAAATAATATTCATTGAACAATTCTTCAGTAGCAGGAAAGTCTCGAAAAATTTCAAAATATTTTTCTGGTAAGCCCTTTTTCAACTTCTTATTTCGCCACCTTCTGAATGTTTTTTCATCTAACTTAATACATTTAGGTTCAAAAAATTCCTCCTTTAATTGTAAATAAAAATCCATCCTGCTAATAGCAATACCTGATTCTTTATCCATCGTATATTGTCTTTCCAATATCTCAGAATAGTATTCTTTAATAAATCCATTTATTGATTCAACTGTATAATTACTATTCAATTTTGCTATTAATTTTTGAAAATATTGAAAGTGTTCCATAATCCCTCCAAATTGGACATTTTCTTTGCCCAGTGAATATAGTGCATTGATTATATAATAAAACCATTGAGATAACAAGTTGCAACTCGAAATATCTTTTTCGTTTTAGATGCTGATTCTATTATTACTTTCCAATTCAGCAGGTACCATACCTATTTGGAGAATGCGAATGCCAAGGAGATGACATCATGGCTCTAAAAAATTTATCACATTTCACAGTGTTCAACGCTTCTCAGTTTCTTGCTCACAAAGAGCTACGCTTTATCACTGCTACTCAGTGGGTAGAAAAAAGTGATAGCGGTTCTGAACTTACAAAAGGTGTAAAAGTAACACTTCTCATTTGTCAGGATAACAGTGAGTACCCAAACGATAAGACTAATCTTGGAGAGCAAATCATAGTCAAAGTCCCATTTGCCTCAATCGAAGCTTATTCAGCTTTTCAGCCAATGGTAACCCTTTGCAAGGTTACTGAAATTGAGAAAGCTGTTGTGTACGGTGAATATCGCAACCAGCTTAGTTTGACAGCTTCAGTAGTTGAAACTGATGAAATTGTAGATTTATAAATCGGAGGTTTTTTATATGTTAGTGTTCTCAATTGTACTTTTGTTAGTGTTCTCAATTGTACTTTTAATAACTATGCTTATCGCATTACCTGACTTCAGGCAGAACTGGCTTCTATCTTATCGGTTGATAGAGCAAGAATCAAGTGATGATATATTGGGAAAGACTTTTGCTTGCTTAGCTGCTACTTTTGTAGCTCCTGTGAGGACAATTTTTAATTCTATTGAAAATCAACTAGTAAAAACGCCATCACCCACTGAACCGACACCACAAGAAAGGTATAAATCTTTTGCCAATTGGTTTAATTCTGTCTTAAGTACAGACTGGAATTCAGATGAAGAGTTGAGAAATCTTCTTGCAGGTTGGAATTGGATTAATAATAAACTTGTACTTCATTTCAAATATAGACTTAAAGATAAAGAATTCTATGCACTGAAAGAGCGACTTAAGTCTTATAATATGAACTTCGGATGGGCCTTTAGTGATTTTGGTCAGATATATTTACATAATTTTGTTACATCTTCCAGTTGGTCAGTACAGGTTCTGTTTGTAGACAAAATAGTAGAGAACCAAGCCAGCAGAGTAGCAGAAATGGCTCGTGTTAATCGTGAAAGTGAACTTGATATTTTACCTTTATCTTTGCTCAATCAAAATAGAGAAAAAGCTAGAAAAAACGCACATGGAAAATTTCCTCTGTGGGCAGACCGAAAAGGTAACTATAAATTTATTGACTTAAACAGTCACGTACTCTTAGTTGGTTCGACAGGAGCAGGTAAAACTGGAGCATTGACTTATTGGTTATGGCTCATAGATGCTTTGAAGAGTGAAGATGATGAACTTTATATCCTTGATTACAAAAAAGGTAAAGACTGGGCACCATTTCACGGAGACATCAGCGGACATTATTCTTCAGCTGATGATACTAAAGATGCTTGGAACAATCTATACAGGCAATTTAAAGCTTATCAGAGTGGAAAAGATGATATTGGAGATAAGGTCATCTACATCATCATCGATGAGCTTTCTAGTCTTGTAGAAAGTTATCCAACAAAAAAAGAGCGTGACGAATTTTTGAGACAATTTAAGAACATGTTGAGGCTTTCCCGCAGTCTTGGAACAGTTCAAGGGGGCTATCGAATTATTGTAGGGCTCCAGCAAGCTGATTCAACCTATTTTGGTGGTACTGAGGGGAGGGGGAACCTTGGAGTTAAAGTAGCTCTTGGTGGGATAACTACCGAAGGCGCTCGTATGGTCTTTGAAATTACTGACGAATCAGAAAAACCAGAATCATCTCCAGTAGGTAAAGGCTTCGCTCAAGTTTATGGAGAACCAGTTCGACGCATTATGATTCCTTATATTAAGGATAGAGAACTAATGGTGGATGCCATTGCAAGGCAGTATACCAAGTTAGATTCTTAACAGAACCACTAACAGATGATTTAATTATTATGCCGTGAAAGTTGTTGACAGTAGGCTAAGATAAGATAGACTGATTGGGGCGGGGCGGTCGAACTTTGTTCGTCCGTTCCGACACAATTAGCTTAATCATCTTAGGGAACCTGTTGTCAATAAATCATGGAATAAATCTAAATTGAATCATCGTAAATTTGACGCTCTTAACTTGATAAGCGTCAAACAAAAGCACAGAGCATGTTTTTATAGGTGCAAAGTATGAAGCAAATAGAACATAGTAAAATTGTAAAAAGTTACGTGTATGGTAATACGATTGAAATGACAACCGCCAACGGTCAACAAGAACAAACTATCAAAGTGATAGAGGGTAAGCGATACGTAAATCTTGAGACTGGAGAAATTTATGACATGGATACTTCCAACAATAGTAGGTTGGATAATCTCAAATCAACAAAACAAACCATGAAAAAGTTACGCCGTATAATAGCCCATAATTTTACAGGTGGAAAAAATCAGCTCTGGATTACATTGACCTACCGTGACCATGTTACTGAGCCCGCTATAGTTTACATGGATTTCAAAGCGTTCATTCGACGCATTCGTACTAAGTTTGAAAACATTGACTACATCACGGTCATTGAACCACAGGCTACTGGATGTTGGCATTTGCATGTATTATTAAAAAACGATTCCGAACTAACCATTCCTAATAATGACCTTGCTAAGATGTGGGGGAAAGGTTTTACAAAGACTAAGCGATTAAAGAGGGCGGATAAGGTTGGCAATTATCTGATTGCTTATCTATCAAATTTGCAAATAGGTGATAGGGATTCTCAAAATAAAGCAATTGTAAAAGGTGCTCGTTTGTACATGTATCCAAAAGGGATTCGTATTTATCGTACAAGCAGAGGAATTGAAAAACCTTTGGAAATTACAACAACAAAGAGGGAACTTATGGAGACTTATAAAATTAATAGCCCACCGACTTTTTCACGTACCACAAAACATGAAACTCCATACGGTATGAAAGAATATACTACAGAGTTTTACGACAAAGTAAAAAGCCTGTCAGATACTTTTAGCGGAGCAACTGACAGACATCAAGAGTAGTGAAAATATTATCACTACTCCTATTTTACCACAGAATAGGAGTAATCCAAATGCAAGTAATTCTTCCTGATGAACAGATACATCAGATTCAGCTTTTGATTTCTGATTTAATCAAACAAGAAATTGAAAATTGTCTGAATAACAGCAACTTAGAGAGTCCATTTTTGAATAAACAGCAGACCTGTGACTATCTCGGCATTTCAAATAATACGTTAGATACTTGGATTAATAAGGGGCTGCCAATCATTCGAGTTGGAAAAACAGTTCGATTCGATAGGTTTGAACTCACTAAATGGATGCACAAACAATAGCAATTTTACCTTGGTTTGGTTATAATTAAGCCAAGGTATTTTTCTAGCTCAATTCACAAGGAGAATACTATGTCAATTACAAAAACAAAAAACGGAACTTATCGCCTTCGTGTTTATATCCCAGAAGAGGCTAAAACTTCACTGGGAATTGATAAGAAGGTAATTGAAAAACGTTTTAAATTAAGGAGCGATGCCAAAAAATATGAACTAGAGTTACAAAATAAAATCGATAGAATACTAAGCGGAGGTTCTGTTTCATCACTTGAAAAAACTGGCTCTATTCAATTCAAAGAATTTTACCAGCAAGTTTGGTGGGATTCCTATATTGCAGGACAAACAACCACAACAAATAGACCACCCTCTCAAGCAACAATTAGCGGTACTGAAATAGTGTTTAGAAAACATATCTTACCACTATTAGGAAACTACTCTATTGATTTTCTCAATCAAAACAAACAAGTGGTTTTGAATTTACTTACTCAAAAAGCTGAAGAGTATGCCAATTTCAAGGTAATCAGAAGCTATGTCAATTCTATCTTTGATTGGGCGGAGGAACTCGAATATATAGAGACCAACCGTATCTCTAAAACTATCAAGCGAATTAAAGCTACTAAGAAAATAAAATTGCAGGATGCTAAACGTAACGAGGATTTATATCTCACACAAGAAGAACTCCAAGCATGGTTCACCGCATTTGAAGAGGATTTAGAAAATGAAAAACTCTCGTTCAAAGACTATGTACTATTTTACACAACGTTTTTCTTGGGGGATAGAAAGTCTGAGAGTTATGGTCTCCAATGGAAACACATCAACCTAAAACATCAGGAAATTCAGCTAATACAGGCATTAGATAAATACAAGAATCCAAAATCTACAAAAGGAAATAAAAAGACTACTTTTGGAATTCCTGCTGAACTAACGGACTTATTAATTGCATGGAAAAAACAACAACGGTCAGAATTAGCTAAGTTCGGTATTATCCAATCTGATGAACAATATGTCTTTACCTACATCGACATGAAAGGTAACGTGAACAGCCCCCTACATGCAGATTACCTCAATAATAAGATGAAATCTGTTAAAAGGAGACACAAGGAACTGACACACGCTACACCTCACAAATTACGCCATACAGGCGCAACTCTTGCTAAACAAGCAGGAACATCACTGGAAGCCATTTCTGAAGCTCTCACACATAGCGACACTCTCACTACAAAAACTTACGTTAATACCTCAAATGTCATTCCAATGGCTGTTGGGGAAATTGCCTACCGCAATCTTAAAAAGTAATGGTGTGAATTTGGCGTGAAAAGTGGTGTGAATTTTGTTAAAAAACGTCAAAAAAACACCCCATGGTGTGAACCATGAAGTGTTGATAAATGCTGTATTGTAGCCGTTTCTTAACGTTTTGAGAACTGGCTAGCTTTACGAGCTTTCTTAAGACCTGGTTTCTTACGTTCTACCATACGGGCATCACGAGTAAGAAGGCCTGCGCGTTTCAATGAATCGCGGAAGTCTGGGTCTACTTGAAGAAGGGCACGAGCGATACCGTGACGGATAGCGCCTGATTGACCAGCGTAGCCACCACCATCAACGTTTACAAAAACGTCGTATTGACCAACAGTTGAAGTAACTGCGAATGGTTGGTTGATAACCAAACGAAGGTCAGCGTGTGGGATGTACTCTTCAACATCTTTTTTGTTTACAGTGATTTTACCAGTTCCTGGAACAAGGCGAACGCGTGCAACAGCGTTTTTACGACGTCCAGTACCTGCATATTGTGCTTGTGACATACTTTATTGTTCCTTTCCTTAGATAAGTCCTGAAATATCAAGAACTTCTGGTTGTTGTGCAGCATGAGTGTGCTCAGCGCCTACAAATACTTTCAACTTCATACCTTGAGCACGGCCAAGAGTATTGTGTGGAAGCATACCTTTAACTGATTTTTCGATCAAACGAACAGCGTTCTTAGAGCGAAGTTCACCAGCAGTGATAGACTTCAAACCACCTGGGTACATTGAGTGAGTGTAGTAAACTTTATCAGTTGCTTTTTTACCAGTCAATTTAACTTTTTCAGCGTTGATAACGATTACGAAGTCACCTGTATCAGTATGTGGTGTGAATGTTGGTTTGTTTTTTCCACGAAGTACGCTTGCTACAACTGCAGAAAGGCGTCCAAGAGGTACATCAGTAGCGTCTACTACATACCATTTGCGTTCAACTTCACCTGGCTTAGCCATGTATGTTGTTTTGTTCATGATTTCTCCTATAATGAATATCGTTTTTGTTTACAGGGCGGATGTTCCGGTCCGCGGGTTATTTGAAAGGTTCCGGGGCCTTACAAATGGGGTAAACAATACCGCCTACTATCATACCAAATTTTCTAACCAAAAGTCAATATATTTGATGCATTTATTTATAAAATAACGATTTCATTTCTATTTAGTCCGAAAGTTCACTGCCAATGCTAAAGAGTCCTAGAGTACCTGGGCCAGTATGCGTCGAAATAACCGGACCAAGAGGCAGGATAAGGACTTCTGTGACCTCCCCAGAAGCCAAAAGCTGCTCCTTGACATTCTCAGCAACTTCTTTTTCGCCTGCATAGGCAATCACTACAAGTGGCTCAGAAATCGTCTCTAGAGTCATCCGAACTACCTCAGCTTGCGCCTTCTTCTTACCGCGAACCTTAGCGACCGAATCCAGACTTCCATCAGCTGTGACTGCAATGATTGGCTTGATATTGACCAAGCTTCCCATGAGAGCCGCTGCCTTGGAAATGCGACCACCCCGCATAAGATGGTTGAGGTCATCTACTAAGAAATAGGTCTTTACTCTAGGCACTAGACTTTGAAGCAAAGCTGCCGTCTGCTCTAGGCTCTGACCTGCCGCTCTAGCTTCTACAGCCTTCATGACCAAGAGCCCTTCACCCATCGAAGCTGCCTTGCTATCAAGGATTGTGATGATTGCCTCAGGGTAATCCTCTAAGACCATCTCCCGCGCCATAACTGCACTTTGGTAGGTACCAGACAGGGCGGAAGCAAAAGCCACATAGAGAACTGCTGTGCCCTCCTGAGCATACTGGCGGAAAACATCTTCAAATTGGCCGACATTGATCTGGCTTGTAGTTGGCTTGCTGCCAGACTCCATCTTGGCTAAAAGCTGCTCACTAGTCAGCTTATCCGGTCCGACAGTCTCGTAGGTTTGGCCATCCAGCTGAATGGTCAAGCCCAGAACCTGCACATCATGTTCTTGAGTCCAGCTTTCTGGCAGGTCTGCCGTCGAATCCGTTAAAATTTTAAAGGTCATCTTTTTTCTCCATCATCTTTTAGTGGCCACAGAGAAGACTTCTCCATAGACATAAGCGGGTTATTCCTGGTGATTTGCCTACCACCCTATCGGGACAAGCTATTAGAAATTTCTTGCTTTTTAGGAAAGCTATTTCGCTCGGTCAGTCTAGAACAGGACTGACTCCTTGAAAACCTTTCAAATCAAAAATATATTGGAAATATTCATCTTGTGAATTTTTTAAAATCAAGTTTGCCTTACCATCAAGCAATTCAATACAGGTCCATTCCCCATCTAAACACTCAACATCATATTTTTTATCTTCTAAAAATAAATTTGTTAATTGTCCTTCTGGATATATATTTTGAAAAGAAACCATCCCAGAGTTGTCACTTCGGTAAGCAAGGACAGGAACTTCCACTTTTTGGTTTCCCATATAAAAGGAACTCATACATCTCTTTTCAGCAAGGCACTCATATTTTCCTTTTACATAATTCACAATCTCTTTATTTAAAATTGTAGAAAAATTTAAAATACTGATGAAATCCGCCTTATCAGTGGATAAGGTTTCTACCTCAACCAGATATTTCCAAGCGCCATTTACCTGACTTCCTTGACCGTATAAATCTGTGCAATTCAAGGAATATTGGTTCAATAGGTCCTCTAAGGGATACTGGTCTGCTTCCTCAATGATTTCAAAGCAAAAGCAATAATTATCTTCTCTTTTATTATGGTAGATAGCATAAATGATTGGCTCAAACTTTTCTGTTTGATATTTTTCTAACGCATAAGCTCCTAGTACTTGCATTAGCCCACCCGATTTCTAAAGACTTCATACATGAGAATGGCCGCTGCAACGCTGGCATTGAGGCTTTGGACATGCCCATTCATGGGAATGGTCAGCATTTCGTCCACCTGCTTCTTGATATTGCTGGAAATCCCCTTGCCTTCGTTGCCGATGATAAGGGCCAGCTTGCCTGCCGTATTCCACTTATGAACAGGCGTCCCCTGCATATCCGTCCCAAAAATCCAGAAGCCAGCTTCCTTGAGCTTGTCCAGAGTCTGGCTGAGATTGGTCACACGGGCAATAGGAATGTGCTCGATAGCACCCGTAGAGGTCTTGGCCACAACTGGTGTCACGCCAACCGCTCGGTGCTTGGGAATGATCACTCCCGTGACATTGGTAGCGTCAGCCGTGCGCAAGATAGAGCCTAGATTATGCGGGTCTGTCAAGCCATCTAAAATCAATAGCAGAGGATTCTCTTCCTGCTCTGCTTTTTTCAAAACATCCACCAAATCTGCATAGGCAAACTCCGATACCCGCAAGACAAAACCTTGGTGAACGGCTCCATCCGTCATCTCCTGCAAGGTTTTCTTGGGTGTCCAAGAGATGGAGACCTTCTTTTCTGCCGCCAAATCTTTCAGCTTGCTCACGTTTTTGCCACGCAAGTCGTCCTGAATGTAAAGTTTATTTCCTGTATTGGCCATCAAGGCCTCGGTCACAGCATGCACGCCGTAAACAATATCATTTTTTTCCATACTAACAGTATATCACAAGCTCCCCCAAAAAATCTGTCTAAAAGCTAAATATCTCTCTATGACAGCCTAGCATTTCTCAGCAATCAGCTAAAAACTGCTTTTTGTTATCCTATTTGTTTTTGAAATAATTGCTTATTTGAGACCTAGAAACAAGCTAGACTAGCCAGTTCCTCTAGCCGTTTTCCAAACAGAAAGAAATACCTCTCGTCAGACACTTACTTTTGACCAACGGCTATCTCAAGTATCATTTACCTTAAAAACTAAAGAAAAGTGACCGACCGAGGTCTAGATTACCATGAATCTATAGGAAAAGTGACCAGCCGAGACCTAGATTGCCATGAATCTATAGGAAAAGTAATCAGCCGACGCCTAGATTGCCACAAAACTATAGGAAAAGTGACTAGCCGAGGCCTAGATTGCCATGAATCTATAGGAAAAGTGGCCAGCCGAAGCCTAAGCTAGACTCACTTTCTCTAAGCAGTCACACCAAGAGATTAAAGTTCTTATCCTAGAGGCAAATAACTAAACATGCGACAAGAAGAGTTTGGGACAAAAAGATTTCAATTTTTAAAAATCTTAATTATTAAGCCCTTCAAATCTATAATTAAATGCGAAAAGCGAACAAAACAGAATTCTGATTACCAGAAAAACTAGTCTTGTTCGCTTTTTATATTTGAGGTCAGACTTTTGTCCCACTCTCTTTCTCTCTAATTCAACAACCAGCAATCAACAACAGAAAGTTGTATGATTTAGTTATTCTTAAGTGCTTCTTTGATTTCACCAACTGTTGCAGCAACACTTTTATCTTGGAAAGATTTTAATTCTTTATTGCCATTCTCATCAGTTGTCTCTACTGGATTACTGTAGTCATCTGTAGAGCTAGTTGTAAAACCACCTGATTTGTCTGCAATGATCAGTTTACTGTCTGATAAACCTGAAAAGTAGTCATTAATTTCTTTTTCAGATTTACCTTTTAGTAAATTCTTATAAATTGAAATCGTCTGATTTTCGTTTGTTTTACCGATTGTTGTTTCTGCAATAACTGGTTTCAGCAAAGCATATGAAGCAATTCCTAATGCTACGACTGATAAAGTTAACAGCATCTTTTTCTTAGCCATTTTTTGACCTACTTTCTTATTTCTAAATTCCATATCCTACACAATTCTCTAGCCTAACATAGAGTTTAGTAAGAATATATAAGAAGATGACACAACATAATTTACGACTTGAAATTTTTATATTTCTTTGCATTCCTCCTTACTAAATTATATAATGTAGTCAGAATCATGTAGTATTGTTTTAACTATTTTCAAGTTTTTTTGGAGATTATGATATGAGATATGATTTTGGAAAAGTTTATAAAGAAATTAGAAAGTCTAAAAACCTCACTCAGTCAGATGTGTGTGGCAATGTACTGTCTCCTACAACACTCTCTAAGATAGAGAATGGACTTGTCGTTCCAAAGTATGAAAACATGGCTTTTTTACTTCAACAAATTAATATGAGCTTTGATGAATTTGATTATATTTGTAATCTTTACCATCCTAGTGAGCATACCGAAATATTAAATCAAATCAGCAATATTCATTCAATTAGTGGAGTAAGAGAACTTGAAGCTATTCATAAACAATGTGGATCTTATCTAAAAACTCATTGTGATATCTCTATCCAAAAATTGCACCAATCTTTGACCGTTGTACTTCAAATTAGAAAGAATGGAATTTTAAATATAGATAAAGTGACACAAGATATCGTTGATATTCTATGGAGCGATTTAAAAAAACATGATACATGGTACGCATCAGATTTCAACATTTTAAACTCCATTCTTTTTGTCCTTCCTACGGAGACTATTCTAGATACCACTCAATTAATTCTTCACAGACTAGAAAAATACTCTGACTTCCAAAATATCCTTCCTATAAAGTTAACCCTTCTATCAAATTTATCCACCTTTTATTTTTATTATAAACACTTTCCTATGTGCAGTCATATTTGTTCGATTGTTATTAAAACAGCAAGATTACTTAAACGGTATGATGCAATTGCATTTCATTCGGCCAGAATCGGAATTTGTGATGCTGATGAAGAACTAATACAAAAAAATCTTGAAATATTACGTTTACTAGAGGAGGATGAGTTATTAAAAATTATTGAAAACGAAATAGCTGCATTTCATGCTACTAAAGCATCAAACGAAATGGGTATGCCATGGATGTTGTGATATGAGCTCTATAATTTCTACAGTGGTTAACTCCTTGTAGGAATTGTAGAGCTTATTTTAATTTAGAGATTAGCTTTCCTATTTTAAAACTATCCTTCCAACATCAAAAAAGAGAGAACAAATCGTTCTCTCTTGTGCTTGCATTTGTCATCCACTGAGGCTGACTGGAAGCTATTATTTTACTTTAGCAGTGCTTGTGATGACTTCAACTGCTTTCTTAACAGCGATATCATGTTTAAGCATTTCTTCTGAAAGCAATTGGCGAACGCGGTCTGCTTCCATGTTGTAGTCTGTTGCCAATGAAGTGATTTCTGCTTCAACTTCTTCAGCGCTCGCTTCAAAGCCTTCTGCTTTCGCAACTGCCTCTACAACAAGGTTCGTCTTAGTGCGTGCTGCAGCATCTGCTTCATATTGTTTGTGAAGGTCTTCTTGAGTTGTACCAGTGATTTGGAAGTACATATCAGGAGAGATACCTTGACGTTGCATGTTGCCGAGGAATTCGTTCACAGCGCGATGAACTTCTTCGTGAATCATTTCTTCTGGAAGGTCAACGATTTCTGCATTTTCTACTGCAAGGTCAATCGCTGCTGCTTCAACTGCATCGTTGTAAGCTGCTTCTTTCGCTTCTGCTAATTCTTTACGGTATTTTTCTTTCAATTCAGCAAGAGTTTCAACTTCTTCGTCGATGTCTTTTGCAAGTTCATCATCAAGAGCTGGAACTTCTTTTTCTTTTACTTCATGAATTGTTGTAACGAATTTTGCTTCTTTACCAGCAAGGTCAGCTGCTTGGTAGTCTTCTGGGAAGGTTACAACAACGTCTACTGTTTCACCAGCTGAGTGACCAACCAATTGGTCTTCGAAGCCTGGGATGAATTGACCTGAACCAAGTCCAAGTGAGAAGTTATCGCCTTTTCCGCCGTCAAATTCAACACCGTCAACAGAGCCAACAAAGTCGATGACAACTGTATCACCTTCAGCTGCTGCTCCATCTTTCAGAACCAATTCAGCCAAGTTGTTGCGTTCACGCTCAATGCGCTCATCAACTTCAGCGTCAGTAACTTCCTTAGAAACTTCTACAGATACTTCAAGGTCTTTGTAAGCACCCAATTTCACTTCAGGTTTTGTCACAACTTCAGCAGTGATCACCCATTCTTGACCTTTTTCCATTGAAGTCACATCAATTTTTGGTTGTGCAACCACTTCAAGACCAGCTTCTTTTACAGCTGCTTCATAAGCTGCTGGAAGCAATGCATTCAAGACATCTTGATAAAGTGACTCTTCACCAAAACGTTGGTTGAAGACTGGACGAGGAATATGACCTTTACGGAAACCTGGTACAGCGATATTTTTCTTAACTGCATTAAAAGCACGATCCAAAGCAGGTTTGATTTGGTCTTGACCGATAGTAAAAGTCAATACACCACGATTTGTTTCTTTGTTTTCAAATGATACAGACATTCTGTCAGTTCTCCTTCAAATTTTTTGCATACAATCCATTATAACATAAGTAGCAGTTTTTTCAAGCGACACCTTTTATTTTTCGCCTTTTTCCCCTTTCATACGCTGAAATCTTAGTCACTTTTTGCTCTTTTTTGACCATTTGCCCAGCTCTCAGCAGACAATATTCTCCTATCACTGTGGATTTACCTTTCTCTCTAGTGCGAGAATCGACTAGCAAAATCTGCCATTTTGGAAAAGAGAGTGGGACAGAAATCGGTAATTCGTTAGAATTCGATTTCGTCGTCCCACCTCCGCACAGTTGAGTAGGGCTGTAAAAGCTGATGAAATCAGCGTAGTAGAGCCCACTCAACCACTGCGTCTTGCTCGACAATCCAAAGACAATTGAGAGGCTAGGACTTTTGTCCCAGCCTCTTCTCCTCTTCTACTAGGATTTCCGAATCCTATCTTCAATATAAGACGCTCTAGCTCCGCCAATTAACTTGGGACGACTGGCAAGGGCGGTAACGTGAGCCTGGCCCAAACTGCGCAGTTGAGGGCGAATCGGAACCTGAACATGCTTGACATGCATTCCGATTGACGTATCTCCCACATCCAAGCCAGCATGGGCTGTGATAAACTCAACCTCCACAGGATCTTTCATATAGTCAAAAGCCGCTAGCTGGCCACTCCCGCCTGCATGTAGGCTGGGCAGGACATTGACAATTTCTAGGTCTTTCTTTTCTGCCAATTCTCGCTCTACGACTAGGGCACGATTGAGGTGCTCGCAACCTTGAACGGCCAAGTAAATCCTCCGAGCTTGCAGGATATCTAACAGGGTCTTGACAATGACCTGACCGACTTCCCTACTGGAATGCTGGCCAATGTGTCCCCCCATGACTTCGCTAGAAGATAGACCTAGGACAAAAATATTTCCCTTGACCAAACCCGCCTTGTCCAAGACATCTGTAGCGATCTGTCTGGTCTCCTTTTCAAGCTTCTCTAAATCCATCTCTTACCTCACTTACTCTGGCTGAACGGCTCTTTTCAAGACAAGGGGAAAAGCTCTGTAAAGGGCATAGCCGACCACCAAACCAAAAATATTTTGCATGACATTGCCCCAAATAGCTGCGATAGCTGCACCTGGTCCACTCAAGATGCTACCAAAGAGAGCATAGCCGCCGACCATGGCAAGTCCAGCCAAGAGCAAACCGATATAACGCTGCTTGCCAGTGAAGCCGGCAAAGTAGCCTTGAAGGCCATGGCAAATGAGGCTAAAGACCATCCACTGAGGATATCCCGCCACCAAGTCAATCAAGAGACCAGACAAGCCACCAACCAAGGCTCCTTCCTTACGACCAAAATAAAATGCGGTAAAGTAAATCCCTGCATCTAGCAAGGTTAGAAAACCAGTGGGCGTAGGGATTTTGAAAAAATTCCCCAAAACAATGGATAGGGCTGTAATGACAGCCAGCAAAGCGATTTTTCTTGTCTGATTATTTTTCATATTGAATAACTCCATATTGATCTGAGCGCTGGATAGCGCGGTAAACAAAATCTTTTGAATAGTTGACGGCTTCAAGAGGAGATTGGCCTGCCAGAAGCTGGCTAGCGATGCTAGAAGCGAAAGTACAGCCGGCTCCTGTATTATTATTTGGTAAAACAGGGCTTTCCAACAACACAAAGTCTCTGCCATCGTAAAATAAATCAAGGGCCTGATCTTGGCTGAAACGATTTCCTCCCTTGATGACGACATTTTGAGCTCCTAGTTCATGGAGAGTCACAGCCGCAGCCTTGAGGTCATCCAAAGTCCTTATCTCCGACTGAGTCAAGATCTCTGCTTCTGGTAGATTGGGCGTGATAATGGTCGTATAAGGGAAAAATTTGATCAATTCATCTCGGAGGGCCGAAACTTCCACATCGTGGGTTTCCTTGCAGACTAAGACAGGGTCTAGCACGACTGGTATGCCCGTTTGCTTTTTGATGAACTCCAGAGCCTGATCTGCAATGGCAACCGTTGGTAACAAGCCCAACTTGATAGCCGAAAACGGCACATCTTTGAGCGAAGAGAGTTGCTGAGCAAAGACCTGCTCGTCGGTCGGAAGAACTTCAAAGCCCTTGTCCATCATAGCGGTCAAGCAAGTCACCGCTACAAAACCATGCAGGCCATGGACCGTATAAGTAGCCAGATCCGCATGAAGACCACCACCACTAAAAATATCATTGCCAGAAAGGGCTAAAATCAACTTATTCTTCATAAATAATCTCCTTTAGATAAAGACCATTAGGCGCTGCGGTTGGCCCAGCTAGTTGCCGATCCTTTTCTTCTAAAATCCGTTCGATTTGGTTGACTGGCATCCGCTTGTTTCCAATCTTAAGCAGGGTTCCCACCATGTTGCGGATTTGCTTATAGAGAAAGCCATTGCCAGAAAAAGTAAAGACTAGAAAATTGCGTTGCGCATCAAAAGTCAGACTGGCCTTTGTAATCGTACGAACCTTATTTTCCACACTGGTACCCGAGGCTGTAAAGCCTGTAAAATCGTGTGTCCCCTCCAAGGCTTTAATGGCTTGCTCCATCAGAGGAATCTCCAAAGGATAGGGATAATGGGTCGCATAGTGGCGCATCATTGGATTTTTGGGGCGACCAATATCCACCAGAAACTCATAGGTCTTGCTGTGTGGCTTGTAACGGGCATGAAAATCTTCCGTCACTTCCTCCACAGAAATGACATCAATATCTTCTGGCGTCTGGGTATCTAAAGCAAACCGCAGCTTTTCTTCATCTCTAGCTGACGGGAGGTCAAAGTGAATGACCTGCCCAAGCGCATGAACGCCGCTGTCGGTCCGACCAGCTCCGTGGATGACAATGGGCTGGCCTTTGTTAATACGAGTTAAGGTTTTTTCGATTTCTTCCTGAACGCTCCGAGCATGAGGCTGGCGCTGAAAGCCAGCAAATTCATGTCCGTCGTAGGAAATAAGGGCTTTATAACGAGTCATGTCATTATTTTAACAAGAAAAAAAGCCTGTCGCAAGAGAGAAAGAGTAGAACTGTCTGGGTACAGAAAGTATTGACAGGAAGCTCTAAATCAAGTAAACTAAAAAACGCAAGGAGGATACTATGGCAAAGGATATTTCTTATAGGCAAGGACAGGAGCGCTTTCGCTATCGGGCTGCTGCACTCATCATTGAGGAGGAAGCCCTCTGTGTCATATCTTCTCCTAGCGAGGACTATTTCTATTCAGTGGGAGGGGCAGTCAGATTTGGAGAGACCTCCAAAGAAGCTGTCCAGCGAGAAGTTTTCGAAGAGACAGGACAAAAGTACGAGATTGAAAAGCTGGCTTTTGTCCATGAAAATTTATTTTCAAACTCAACCGGCGTCCTCAAGGGACTAGAATGTCATGAGATTTGCTTCTATTACCTGATGAAGTCTCACGGTAAGCAATTTGACTACCAACATAACCAAGAACAAGTCTATTGGATTCCCCTGACAGACTTGGAAAACTACAAAGTTTTTCCAAAGGAAATCACACACATCCTCAAGCACCTCCAGACAGGTATCCAGCATATCATCAGCAAAAAAGAATGAAGTGAACAGTATCACTTCATTTTTTCTTTATTCTCCCAACATGACTTGCTTAATAGTCAGTTGATCTAGCCTCTTATTGGATAAATAGATTAAACTTTCATAGACTAAGACAAAGACTAGCAAAGTCATCAGGCAGACTCCAAAATCAAAATCATAGTCAACTTTCTGAGCTATGGATTTTTCCATCAATCTGAGTAAAAGCTGCATAATCCCGTATTGATAGCCCGTTCCTAAGACGAAGCCCAAAAAAGCAAGAATACGATAGGGAGCAAACAAACTCTTATGGCACTCATTTCTGCTATAACCAAAAACCTTCATAATAGCTAGGGTTTCTTGATTTTCCTGCAGGAGTACTCCCAGCGACAGGTAGAGGATTGCTACTGACAGGACAGTACCGATTGACATCATCATGATCTGAATGGTTTCATCTGTCAATTCTTTCATACCAAATGATAGTTGAATCATAGCTGAAAAGCACATCGAACCGAAAATGACAAAGAATATTAATAATTTTCTAGACCAGAGCAGACTGGCAGAAAGGTCTTTTAAAAAGGGGCGGTCTTTCCTTATTTTCTTTCCTGCTTTCCTTTTTGGTGACTTTTGACTAGAGCTGACCCGCTTGAGCAAGTCTAGAGCAGGCAAATGTAGACAATAACTAGCGTAGAGAACGGCTAAAGCAGCAAAGGCAAGAGTCGGCAAGACAACGAGAAACAAGAAGAGGGACCAATGTTGCCGAATGGTGATTTCAGGCAAAACTCCGCTTTGATTACGCAACTGATAAAAATGCGGCATCATGATAAACGAAGAGAAATAGCCTGTGCCTGTTCCCAAACCAATTGGAAGACTAAAAAGCCAAAACTTTCTAGCAACTTCCCAGTTTTTATAGCCCATAGCCTTTAAAATTCCTAATTCTGGCTTATGCTGGTCGATAAATTGCCGAATGTAAAAAAAGAGAAGAAGTATCGATGTTAGGGATAAAACAGCTCCGCTAATTGATGCAATCAACCAAGAAATCGCAACTTGAGCATCGTAAGCAGCTCGAATCTCAGGCAACCAATTTGTTTGATCTAGTAAACGGATATCCAGATAAAAATTTAGGAAGAGATTGGTCACAAAGACCGCACAAAAGCTAATAATTGATACAACGACTAATCTATACAAATCTTTTATTGAAAACATAGCTTACCATCCAATCTCATAGGCCGTCTTGGGCTGACTATTTGTCTCTAAGCTTTGAATCTGACCGCTATTGATATGAACAATGGTCTTAGCCATCTGAGCAATATTTGCATTGTGGGTTACCATGACCAGCGTAAAACCTAGCTCCTCTTGAAGACTTGAAATATAGGCTAGAATCTGACGACCTGTTGCTTCGTCCAAGGCTCCAGTCGGCTCGTCCAAAAAGAGGACACGCGGTCTTTTAGCTAGGGCTCGTGCAATAGCCACCCGCTGCTGTTCACCACCTGACAGCTGACTTGGATAATGCTGAAGTTTATCACCTAAACCTAAAGCCTCTAAAATACGGACATAATCTTGGTTGCCTGCTAGGTTGGCTCCCATTTTGACATTTTGCTCCACTGTGAGATTTGGAAGTAAGAAATACTGCTGAAAAATAAAGGCAATCTGCGCTCGGCGAAAAGCCGTCAATTGAGCTTCTGTCAGCTTGGATAGATCTTCCTCACCGTAGTATACATGACCACTGTCTGGTTTTTCTAGGCCTGATAAAACGTTGAGCAAGGTTGACTTTCCAGATCCAGAAGCTCCCAAAATGACCAAGTAATCTTGGTCAGCAATCTCCAAGTCGATCCCTTTTAAAACTTCTCTTCCACTGTAAGATTTACGAATTCCCTTTAATCTAATCATTCTTACTTTCCTTTCATTTCCTTTAGGAGGGCAGTAAATACTTGCGTTAAGCGTTCTGTTATTTCCTCCTGACTAAAAGAATAAATACCCGATGCTATCATGCTAGCCAAACCATGAGAATAGATAAATAAATGCTGATAAACGAACTCTGCACTTTCTATGGACATGGGATAATCCTCCACAATCGACTCTAATATCTGCTGATAACTATGGTCTTTCTGAGGTAAAAAGTCTTTGAAAGACTCAATGGGGTGCTTGTGAGGATTTAGATAGAGAATTTTAAAGAGCTGAGGTTCCTGACTGGCAAAAAGGATATAGGCCATACCAACTGCTCTGAAAGGCTTGGCTCGCTCCAAAGCCGAACGAATATATTGGACCAGAACGAATTCAGCCGCCCGAACAACCGAATGACTTAGATCCTCCATATTTTCAAACTGACCGAAAATAACCTTGGGACTAGACTGTAATCGTTCCGCTAGAGAACGAGCGGTCAAACCAGCTAAACCGTCTTCCCTGACAATCCCTAGAGCTGCTTGGATAATTTCATCACGAGTAAATTTATTTTTAGGTGGCATCAAAACTCCTTTTATATACAATCGTTGCGCAACAGTTGTTTCTTAAAATATAATATCACACAAAACATTAAAAAACAAGTATAAAAAGAAGCCTTTCGGCTTCGATTTTTTATATTTTCTAAAATATTAGTAAAGCTCTTTCAGAAGTTGAGCCAGGGAAAGTCTCCCCAGCTCGGAACTAGTTTTTTGCTTGGCTATAGCCAATGATAGAGAAGGGGCTAAAAGCCCTCCTCACCCTCTCCAAAACTAAGCATAAGGCTGCAATTCCGGATTAATTGGCGTGTTGGCCAGATTATTGGCATAATTGCAGAGGGTCGCAAGGCTGACACCCAGAACTACATCCAGAGCATTCTCATGTGTATAGCCTGCTTCTAGGAAGTCTGCCAAAGCCTCATCTCCGACCCGTCCCTTAGTATTGATGACAGCAATGGTAAACTTAGCAAGCGTATCTAGCTTCGGATCGGTGTCAATCGGAGTACGATTGCGCAGAGCCTCCAAAAGATCATCATTCATTTGAATCTGCTTGATTGAAAAGGCTGTATGGCCTGCTACACAGAAAGCACAGCCATTAGTGACCGCAGCCGTTATCTGCACTACTTCACGCTCAGTTGGTGTCAAGCTGTTTCGACGATTGATGGCTCCAACCGTCCGATAAGTTTCCAAAGCCGTTGGCGCATTGGCCAAAAGACCGATAAGATTTGGAATGTAGCCACCGTTATCTTTTTGAACCGTTTCTAAAACCTCTTTCACCTCAGCTGGCGCGGACTCAATCGTATGGATAGTAAATTCTGACATATGAAACCTCATTTCTTTTGATTAGCAACTATCTTAACATAGGTCTGACAGCTTGTATAATATATATTTTATATGACCTCTATAAAGAGAATATATTGCTACATATCAAACCAAAATATATTACCCATCTTAATTGCCTCCATACCTCTCTCAAGCAAGAAAAAGAAGCCCTAAGGCTTCTGGCTAATATTTTCTAAAACGTTGATAGCGATCTTCCAAAAGTTGCTCGAGAGAAAGTTTAGAAAGTCCCGCTAGTTCAGTACTGATCTCTTGCTTGACTGCAGCTAGGAGCTCATTTTTATTAAATCCACGTTCGGGGATGACCTTATCAACGACACCCATCTGCAAAAGCTCATGCGAGGTGATTTTCATCATCTCAGCCGCCTCCATTGCTCGGCTGCCATCTTTCCATAAAATCGAAGCAAAGCCTTCAGGACTGAGAATGGCATACATAGAGTTTTCCAGCATCCAGACCTTATCAGCAACTGCCAAGGCTAGCGCCCCACCAGAGCCACCCTCGCCGATGATAATGGCAATAATGGGCACTTTCAAATCACTCATTTCCATGAGATTACGGGCAATGGCTTCACCCTGTCCACGCTCCTCAGCACCGACGCCAGGATAGGCACCAGCCGTATTGATAAAGGTCACGACTGGACGGCCAAATTTTTCAGCCTGCTTCATGAGACGCAAGGCCTTACGATAGCCTTCTGGATGAGGCTGACCAAAGTTCCGCCGCAAATTATCCTGCAAATTGCGACCTTTTTGAATGCCGACCACTGTGACTGGCTGACCATTTAAGGTTCCGATACCGCCAATGACAGCACCATCATCACGAAAACCACGATCTCCGTGCAATTCCACAAAATCATCAAAAATTCCTTGGGCAAAATCCAGAGCCGTCAAGCGGGACTGATCACGCGCTGCTTTGATAATCTGACTGATTTTTGTCATTGGTCACCTCCATGAAATCTCAAGAGAGTAGCAATCCGATCCCGCAATTCACCACGCTTGACAATCGCATCAACAAAGCCATGCTCCAGCAAAAATTCTGCCTTTTGAAAGTCATCTGGCAACTTTTCTCGTACAGTAGACTCAATGACCCGACGACCAGCAAAGCCTACCAAGGCCTGCGCTTCTGCCAAGATAATATCCCCTTCCATAGCAAAAGAGGCTGTGACACCGCCTGTAGTCGGATCTGTCAAAACAGTCAGGTAAAAAAGACCAGCCTTTGAATGACGTTGTACAGCAGCTGAGGTTTTAGCCATTTGCATCAGGCTCATGATGCCCTCCTGCATGCGGGCACCGCCAGAAGCCGTAAACAGAACGACTGGCAACTGATGCTCTGTCGCATACTCAAAGAGACGGGTAATCTTTTCACCGACAACCGTTCCCATGGAAGCCATGATAAAGTTGGAATCCATGATCCCAAGGGCTGTTTTTTGTCCCTTGATACTAGCTATCCCCGTCAAAACGGCCTCATCTAGGCTAGTCTTTGCCCGTGTCTCCGCCAGTTTTTCTCGATAATTTGGAAAACGCAAGGGATCTGTCGTCTCAATACCAGTGAACAATTCCTCAAAGCTTCCTTGATCCACCGTCAAGCTCAGGCGCTCAAAAGCTGAAATCCGAAAAGTATAGCCACAGCTTGGACAGACACGTTCTGCCCCCAAATCTTTTTGATAAATGGTATGCTTACAACCTGGGCACTTAGAAAAAAGCTCATCTGGAACTTCTGGTTTTGGCTGAGGCAAGGCACGAGAGGAACGATTAGGATTGATTCGAATATATTTATCCTTTTTTGAAAACAAAGGCATTGCTTACTCCTTCATTAAATTTTAGAGTGATTCTGCTTCTTTCAAACAAAATCACTCTTTTTCATCTATTTTTTCTCTTGATAAGCCGGAAGGAACTTCTCCATGAGAAAGGCTGTATCATAATCACCAGCAATCACATTAGGATCTGAAATCAAATCCAACTGGAAACTACTATTGGTCACAACACCATCGATTTCTAGCTCATAGAGAGCCCGTTGCATCTTCATCAGGGCATCAAAGCGATTTTCCCCATGAACGATGATTTTGGCAATCATACTGTCATAGTAAGGAGGAATGGTATAGCCAGGATAGACCGCCGAATCCACACGCAGTCCCACTCCGCCACTTGGCAGATAAAGATTGGAAATCTTGCCTGGGCTCGGTGCAAAGTTAAAGGCTGGATTTTCAGCGTTGATCCGACATTCAATCGCATGACCGCGAATTTCAACATCTTCTTGACTGAAGGATAGCTCTTGACCATCTGCAATCTTAATCTGCTCTTTAACAATATCCACACCAGTGACAAACTCGGTCACTGGATGCTCAACCTGTACCCGAGTATTCATCTCCATAAAGTAGAATTCACACTTGGCCTCATCCAGCAGAAACTCAATCGTTCCAGCATTTTCATAGCCGACTGACTCAGCAGCCCGAACAGCTGCTTCCCCAATCTTCTGACGCAAGGTTTTCCCAATCGCCACAGATGGACTTTCTTCCAGCACCTTCTGATTATTCCGCTGCAAAGAGCAATCCCGCTCGCCCAAGTGTACCACATGCCCCTGCTGATCTGCCAAAATCTGCACTTCAATATGGCGTGCCGGATAGATGACTCGCTCCATATACATGGCACCATTCCCAAAGGCCGCTTTGGCTTCGCTAGATGCAGACTCAAAGGCCGCCACTAAATCCTCAGCCTTTTCAACCTTACGAATGCCCTTGCCACCGCCACCAGCAGAAGCTTTAAGCATGACTGGATAACCAATCTTTTCGGCGACTTCCAAGGCTTCTTCAGAGGTATGAACTTCTCCGTCAGATCCTGGGATGACCGGCACTTTGGCCTTAATCATCTGAGCCCGAGCATTGATCTTATCCCCCATCAAGTCCATAACAGCACCTGATGGCCCAATAAACTTAATGCCGACTTCTTCGCACATGGTCGCAAATTTGGAGTTTTCACTCAAAAAACCAAAACCAGGATGAATGGCTTCTGCACCTGTCAGAACAGCAGCAGATAAGACAGCGTTCATATTCAGATAAGAATCCGTAGACTTGGCTGGCCCAATACAGACTGCTTCATCAGCCAGTAAGGTATGGAGTGCTTCTTTGTCAGCCGTTGAATAGACGGCGACCGTATCGATTCCCAGCTCGCGAGCTGCACGAATAATTCTGACCGCAATTTCCCCACGGTTAGCAATTAAAATTTTACGAAACATGGTGAAATCTCCTCTTTCTTATTGACCAATCGCAAAGGTCAAGGTTCCGCTGGCTGCAAGTTTTCCGTCAACTTCGGCCTTGGCCTCTACCACTGCAATGGTGCCGCGGCGCTTGACAAACTTAGCCGTCATAATCAGCTGGTCACCTGGTACAACTTGCTTCTTGAACTTGACCTTGTCCATACCAGCATAGAAGACCAGCTTGCCCTTATTTTCTTCTTTAGATAATTCCAGCACACCAGCCGTTTGAGCCAGAGCTTCCATGATTAAGACACCTGGCATAACTGGATACTGGGGAAAATGTCCATTAAAGAAAGGCTCGTTGATTGTCACATTTTTCAAAGCAACAATCTCATCTTCACTGACTTCCAAAACACGGTCCACCAAGAGCATGGGATAACGGTGCGGAAGTGCTTCTTTTATTGCATTGATATCAATCATTTGATGCGTACCAGCCCTTTCCCAAACTCAACCATTTCTTCATTTTGGACTAAAACTTCCGTGATAACACCATCTTTAGGTGCTGGAACTTCATTCATGACCTTCATGGCTTCAATGATCATCAGAGTTTGACCTTTTTTCACTTGGTCACCTACGTTCACAAAAGCTGGTTTATCTGGACCTGCAGCCAAGTAGGCCACGCCGACCAATGGACTTTCCACAACATCGCCTTCAGCAGCAGGTGTTGGAGCCTCTGGAGCCACTTCAGGCGCTGCAGTTGGAGCTGCTTGGAGAGCTGGCTCAAGCACAGGTGCGCTTGTTGGCTGCACAGGAGCTACGATTGGAGCTGCACTGACTGCTGGAGCTGTTGCAACTGCGGCTTGCCCTTCATTCTTGCTGAAAGTCAGCTCATCACTTTGATTTTTATAAGAAAATTCACGCAGACTTGATTGGTCAAACTGAGCCATCAAGTCTTTAATTTCATTGATATTCATCTAGCCCTCCCAACGCTTGAATGCCAGAACAGCATTGTGGCCGCCGAAGCCAAATGTATTGGAAATCGCATAAGGAATCTCTTGCTCCTTGCCTTCCCCAAATACAACATTTGCTTCAATGTAATCTGACACTTCTTTTGTGCCCGCTGTTTTTGGTACAAAACTGTGGCGCATCGCTTCAATAGTCGCAATCGCTTCAACTGCACCAGCTGCACCCAGCAGGTGACCAGTGAATGATTTGGTGGATGAAACAGGGACATCCTTACCAAAAACAGCTACAATGGCACCACTTTCACCTTTTTCATTAGCAGGAGTTGAAGTTCCGTGAGCATTGATATAAGCTACATCTGACGGGCTAATTTCCGCTTCCTCAAGGGCCAATTTCATGGCTTTAATTGCACCCTGACCTTCTGGATGTGGAGAAGTCATATGGTAAGCATCACAAGTATTACCGTAGCCAACCACTTCAGCCAAGATAGTCGCTCCACGTTTTTCAGCATGTTCCAGACTTTCAAGAACCAGCATACCAGAGCCTTCTCCCATGACAAAGCCATTACGGTCTTTATCAAATGGAATAGAAGCACGAGTTGGATCTTCTGTAGTTGATAGGGCAGTCAAAGCTTGGAAACCAGCAATGGCAAATGGAGTGATAGAAGCTTCTGATCCACCAACTAACATGACATCTTGGAAGCCAAACTTGATAGAGCGGAAAGCATCTCCAATGGCATCATTTGATGAGGCACAAGCTGTATTGATTGATTTACAAATCCCGTTTGCTCCGAAGCGCATAGCAACATTTCCTGAAGCCATATTTGGCAAAGCTTTTGGAAGAGTCATTGGCTTAACGCGTTTTGGACCTTTCTCATGCAATCGGATGACTTGATCTTCGATTTCCTTGATACCACCGATACCAGAAGCAACGATGACACCAAAGCGATCTTTGTCAATTGCTTCTACATCAAGATTCGCATTTGTTACCGCTTCTTGAGCTGCATATAAGGCATACAGAGAATAATTGTCAAAACGATTGGTATCTTTCTTGATAAAGTATTTATCAAATGGAAAGTCTTGGACTTCAGCCGCATTATGAACAGCAAAATCGCTGTGATCAAACTTGGTGATGGGACCAATCCCAATCTTACCTTCTTTTAAACTATTCCAAAATTCTTCTGGTGTATTTCCGATGGGAGAGGTTAAGCCATAACCTGTCACAACAACTCGATTTAGTTTCATAGTGAACTCCTTTATGATAATTGGTAAACTGTCAAATCCAAATGCATGCAATTACTGCATAGTCAATCCGCCATCAATCGCGATGACCTGACCAGTGAGGTATTCCTGACCTGCTAAGAATAGGGTAACATCTGCTACTTCTTCGGTATTGCCGAACCGTTTCATTGGGATTTGAGCCAGAGAAGCTTCTTTGATTTTTTCAGAAAGCTCGTCTGTCATATCCGATTCGATAAAGCCTGGGGCAATCACATTGACACGGATATTGCGCCCAGCTACCTCACGAGCAACCGACTTAGAAAATCCAATCAAGCCAGCTTTAGAAGCTGCATAGTTGGCCTGGCCGACATTACCAGTCAAGCCGACAACACTTGATAGGTTAATGACTGCTCCCTGGCGAGCTTTGGTCATTGGTTTCAAGACAGCTTGCGTCATATTGAAGGCTCCAGTCAGATTGACCTTCAGCACTTGCTCGAAGTCTTCCTCTGTCATCTTGAGCATAATCTTATCGCGGGTAATTCCAGCATTGTTGACCAAGACATCTACAGAGCCCAAAGCTGCAATCGCCTCTTCAATCATTCGCTTAGCATCAGCGCCATTAGATACATCGCCTGAAATAGCCACGACTTTGATCGGATAGCCAGCGAACTCAGCCAAAACGTCGTCTGAAATTTGACCGCGACCGTTCAAGACAATATTGGCACCTGCACTTGCAAACTTATGGGCAATAGCCAGACCAATCCCACGGCTAGAGCCAGTAATAAAAACATTTTTATTCTTTAATTCCATTGGTATTCCCCATTATTTTTCCAGTAGGGCTGTCAAAGTCTCCACACTTTCAACATGATAAACAACTGCTGATTTATCAATTTTTTTCAGAAAGCCAGACAATACTTTCCCTGGACCAATCTCGATAAACTCAGTCACACCAGCTTCCTGCATTTTAGCGATACTATCGTAGAAACGAACCGGCTCCATGACCTGACGAGTTAATAATTCCCTGATTCTATCAGTTTCCATGATATCCGCCTCTGTATTGCCCACTAACGGAAGCTGAAATTCAGCAAATTCTGTTTCAGCCAAAACCCGAGCTAATTGCTCACTGGCTGGTTTCAAGAGAGCTGTATGGAACGGACCAGAAACGTTTAGCGGAATCAAGCGTTTCACACCTGCTTCCTTGAGGAGTTCCACCGCTTTATCCACCGCTGCCACATCTCCTCCAATGACGATTTGACCTGGAGTGTTGTAATTGGCAGGAGAGACGACTCCTAGCTGACTAGCTGTCTGACAGGCTTCCTCTATAAGAGCCACGTCCGCATTTAGGACCGCAACCATCTTTCCAGAGCCAGCAGGAGCTGCTTTCTCCATGAAAGCTCCGCGTTTAGCGACTAGAGCTACCGCTGTTTTGAAGTCCAGCGCACCAGCAGCTACCAAGGCAGAGTATTCGCCCAGAGAAAGACCAGCCACCATATCAGGCTGGATTCCTTTTTCAGCCAGCAGGCGATAAATAGCAAGAGAAGTTGTCAAAATTGCTGGTTGAGTATAGCGAGTTTGGTTGAGTTTTTCTTCATCTTGGTCAATCAATGCCCGAACATCATAGACCAGGACCTGACTCGCTTCCTCAAAAGTCCCCTTAACCACATCATACTGCTCATAGAGGTCACGAGCCATTCCCAGATATTGGGCTCCCTGACCAGCAAATAGAAAGGCTGTCTTAGTCATTTCTAGTTACTCCTGCCCAACGTTTTGCTTCTTGCTGAATCTTCTCAGCAGCGCCATAATAGATATCCTTGAGGATTTCTTCGACTGTTTCTTCCTTGCTGACCAAGCCGGCAATCTGACCGGACATGACGGAACCATTTTCCACATCGCCGCGAACAACCGCATTGGCCAAGGCACCAGCACCCAGATTTTCAAAAACAGTCAAGTCTGGATTTTCTTGCTTGAAGGCTTCTTTTTCAGCCTTTTCAAAATCGCGAGTCAGCTTATTCTTGAGCGCACGAACCGCATGACCGAAGTGCTGAGCAGAAATTGTTGTATCGATATCACGAGCTTTCAAAATCATATCTTTATAATTTTGATGAGCATTGGATTCCTTAGCTACGACGAAGCGTGTGCCGACCTGAACCGCTTCTGCTCCTAACATAAAGCCAGCCGCAGCACCAGATCCATCCGCAATACCACCAGCCGCAATAACTGGAATGTTAACTGCTTCTACAACCTGGCGAACCAAGGTCATGGTTGTTAACTTACCGATGTGACCACCGGCTTCCATTCCTTCAGCAATGACGGCATCTGCTCCGATTTTTTCCATCCGTTTAGCCAAAGCCACACTTGGTACAACAGGAATCACCGTAATACCTGCTTCATGGAAACGAGCCATGTACTTACTTGGATTGCCCGCACCAGTCGTTACCACTTTTACACCCTCTTCAATCACCAAATCCACGATGTCATCTACAAAAGGCGACAAAAGCATGATATTGACGCCGAAAGGACGATCCGTCAAAGACTTAATCTTATCAATATTGGCTTTAACTACTTCCTTAGGCGCATTTCCGCCACCGATGATCCCAAGACCACCAGCCTTTGAAACAGCACCAGCCAAGTCACCATCTGCGACCCAAGCCATACCACCTTGGAAAATAGGATATTTAATATCTAATAATTCTGTAATTCGTGTTTGCATAATACCTTCCTCATAATCATTGCTTAAGTAATAGCTTGAGCCCAAACCGCTAGATAGCAACCTTTTTACTTTGAAATTCAAACTATTACCTAAACAAGAGAGAATATCTTGCGATACTCTCAAATCTTTATTATTTTGTTTTTTCTTCTACGTAGGCAACCAAGTCACCAACTGTTTTCAAGCCTTCTTCAGTTTCGATTTGGATGTCAAATGCATCTTCGATTTCTGAAATTACTTGGAACAAATCCAATGAATCTGCTTCAAGATCATCGAAAGTTGACTCAAGTGTAACTTCTGATGGCTCTTTACCAAGTTCCTCAACGATAATTTCTTGTACTTTTTCAAATACTGCCATGGATAGACTCCTTTAAAAAATATATTTTTTATCTATGTGTTTCCACATGATTAACTAAATTGTAACAATAAGCGTGCCCCATGTCAAACCTCCACCGAAACCTGACAATAAAATAGTCTGATCTCCGTTCAGCTTAATCAAGTCCTGTTGGACACACTCAGATAATAAAATCGGGATGCTAGCTGCACTAGTATTGCCATATTCCATCATATTAGCAGGTAGTTTTTCCCGAGAAACTCCGAGTTTCTTAGCCATTTTATCTAAAATTCGGATATTGGCTTGATGCAAGAGCAGATAATCAAGCTCCTCCACTGAAAATGGACTCTCTCCAATGGTATTTTTGATAGACTGTGCCACATCACGAATAGCGAAATCAAAGATTGCTCGGCCTTCCATTTTCAAATAGCGATCATCAACTTGCTTTTCCGAAAACGGAGAGGACAAACCAAGTCCACCACAAGTCAGACTCTGACCTCTCAAGCCATCAGTAAACTGACTTTCAGCCCAAAAATGCTGCTTTTCTGCCGCTTCAAGCAAGACTCCTCCAGCCCCATCACCAAACAAGACTGACGTCGCACGATCCGACCAATCAACGACTTTCGAAAGCGTTTCGCTACCGATGACCAAACCTCTTTGATAGCGACCAGAGGAAATGAACTTTTCTCCAGTTGATAAGGCAAAGATAAAGCCACTGCAAGCTGCCGTCAAGTCAAAAGCAAAAGCCTTGGTAGCTCCAATATTGGCCTGCACTCTAGCTGCAGTTGACGGCATCATAGAATCCGGAGTGATCGTCGCAACAATGATAAAATCAAGCTGATCAGCAGATAATTGAGCCTTTTCTAGCAATTGCTCAGCGACCTTTGTAGCTAAATCACTTGTTGACTCAGTCCGAGATAAATGTCGCTGTTTGATACCTGTTCGACTTGAGATCCATTCATCACTTGTATCCATCATCTTGGCTAGATCATCATTTGTGACAATCTGCTCTGGAGCATAATGAGCTACTTGAGTAATTCTTGCATAGTTCATTATTTCAACTCCTCTAAAAAATTATACAAGTTCTGCAAACCTTTTTGCATTGCATTTTTTTCTTCTGGGGACATTCCTTCCACTACTTGCATGACCATGCGATTGTGGAAACGTTTATGGAGGCGATACAAGAGCCTCCCCTTCTTAGTCAAACTCAGATGAACTACACGACGGTCAATGGATGAACGGCGGCGCTCGATATACCCTTTACGCTCCAAGTTATTCAAGCTAGTTGTGACAGTCCCCAAAGTGACTAACAATTCCTTTGAAATATCGCTTGGAGTCGCATTAGGCATGGTACCAATAACATCAATAGTGTGCATTTCTTTAATGGAGACGTCTTTAAATTGACTGCCTCGGAGGCTGGACTCTTCAATAACCAAAACATTATTAAAAATGGATGTTAAATAATCATTGACTAATTGATAATTCAAACCAACACCTCCTTCATAAATACTTTGACATTCAAATTTTATCAGATCTCAAAATAATTTGCAAGTCCTTTTGAAAATTTATTTGATTTTCAAACAATTTCTTATCCTGCAAACCGTTACTTACCTGTAAATTGTGGACGACGCTTCTCAGTATAAGCTTGGACACCTTCTTTGAAGTCCTCAGTGAAAGCAAGAGACTTCTGTAAAGATAACTCCAACTCCGCATATTCTTTCCAACCGCTGAAAAGGCTCTTCCAAACCATTTCTTTCATAGCTCTGTAAGAATTCAGCGAACCGCGTTTTAGCTTCTTCAGCAACTGTTCCGTTGTTTTTTCCAGTTTTTCTACTTCACAAACTTTATAGAGCAAACCATAATCCAGAGCCTTCTCTGCTGTCAGGGCCTCTCCCGTCATGACCAAATGAGTCGCCCGAGTCACACCAATTGCCCGAGTCAGAAGATAAAGTCCACCGGCATCTGGCGCTAAGCCCACTCCCACAAAAGCTTGAATGAAGCGAGATTTTTCCGTTGCAATACAGAAATCTGCAGCCACGACCATATTGGCAGCTGCACCAGCAACAGGGCCATCCACACTCATAATAACTGGCTTGGGTAGCCGTTTCATGGCAAAGGAAATGTCATTGACCAGCTCTGCAATTTTAACCAAGGATTGAATATCGTCAGCACTGACAGCTCTTTGCATCTCAGCTAGGTCGCCACCGACAGAAAATACCTTCCCATTAGCATTGATCACTAAAAACTTCACTGCTTCATCATTTGCGGCCAGCTCAATCGCTTGTAAAATCTCCTCACACATGGGGATATTGAAACCATTTGAAACTTCAGGGCGATTGAAGGTAATAGTTGCCACTTCATCAACTACCTTATAAAGAATACCATTAAAAGTCATTCTAACTCCATTCCAGACTGGGTACTTACAGTCATTTTGTTTTACAATTAAATAATTTGATGGTCAAATTACATTTATTCTAGCATAAAAGATGTAAGAAAGAAAACAAAAACTGGAAAATTTGATTTTATATTCGTTTTTTGCTTATTTTTGCAACAAATTTACATAAAGCAGTACTTCTGATAGATTTGCAAAATTTTCAGAATTTTGTTATAATTTTTCCTAAATCATGTTTAGGAGTTTCTATGAAAGTTGTAAAATTTGGCGGAAGTTCACTTGCTTCTGCTTCACAATTAGAAAAAGTCTTACATATTGTAAAGTCTGATGCTGAGCGTCGCTTCGTTGTCGTTTCTGCACCAGGAAAAAGAGATGACCAGGATACAAAAGTCACCGATGCCTTGATTAAGTATTATCGCCAGTACATTGCAGGAAATGATGTCTCCAAGGAGCAAAATTGGATTATTAAGCGCTACTCCGATATGGTCTCTGAGCTAGGCCTGAAATCTGCAATTATTGAAAAAATCTCTAAGAGCATCATCTCCCTAGCTACTCTGCCAATTGAAAATAATGAATTTCTTTACGATACTTTCCTAGCAGCTGGTGAAAACAACAATGCTAAGCTCATCGCAGCTTACTTTAACCACAATGGCATTCCGGCTCGCTACGTCCATCCCAGAGAAGCTGGACTAGTGGTTTCAAGCGAACCAGGAAACGCTCGGATCCTTCCTTCAAGCTATGATAAATTGGAAGAACTAATTCATTCCGATGAAGTCCTTGTCATCCCTGGCTTCTTTGGTGTCACTCAAGATGGACAGATCTGTACTTTTTCTCGTGGCGGGTCGGATATTACAGGATCAATTATTGCAGCTGGTGTCAAAGCTGATGTCTATGAGAACTTCACTGATGTGGACGGCATCTTTGCTGCCCACCCTGGGATTATTCATAAGCCACGCTCCATCGCTGAGCTTACTTACCGTGAAATGCGAGAATTAGCCTATGCAGGTTTTACTGTCCTTCACGATGAAGCCCTGCTTCCAGCCTATCGCGGAAAAATTCCACTCGTTATCAAAAATACCAACAATCCAGAGCACCCTGGTACGCGCATCGTCCATAAACATAGCGAAGATCATCCCCCTGTTGTAGGAATCGCTGGTGATTCTGGCTTCGTAAGCATTAACATGTCCAAGTATCTCATGAACCGAGAAGTTGGATTTGGCCGAAAGGCGCTTCAGATTTTGGAAGATCTAAATATCGGTTGGGAGCATATGCCAACAGGAATTGATGATCTTTCCATCATTCTTCGTGAACGTGAATTAACTCCCATCAAAGAAGAAGAAATTTTGCGCCAACTTGTACAAAAAGCAGAAGTAGACTACGCTGAGATTGAGCATGACCTCTCTATTATCATGATTGTCGGCGAAAAAATGAAAAGTCATATCGGGGTGACGGCTACTGCGACTAGAGCTCTTTCTGACAACAAAATCAATATCCAAATGATGTCACAAGGTTCTAGTGAAGTTTCTATCATGTTTGTTGTCAATAAGAACCAAGAAAAAGAGGCCATCCGTGCTCTGTACAAAGCATTCTTTGGCAGCTCAGAAAGCGATAAATAAACCGAATAAGTAAACAACAAAGACCTAGCTCTATATGGAGCCAGGTCTTTCCTTATTCTTTCTTGCTTATAATAAACCTTTTTTCTTTTCCAAGATTAAGTCCTTGACAGATATCAATAGGACAGCTAGCAAAATCATGCCCATACCTACAAAATCAAGCAGATAAAAGCGTTCATTCATAATGACAAAGGCAAAGAAGACCGCTGAAATAGGCTCAATCGAAGCTAAAAGACTAGATTTAACAGGACCGACCAAGCTTGTTCCCTTCAAAAAGACGGTGTAAGCAAAGATTGTTCCGATGACAATAATGCCGACCAAGGCTAGAAGGATATCCAAACGGACTTGCCACTGATGTTGGAAAATACCGCTGAAAGGAAGGAGCAAGATACCTGCAATGGTCATCCCAATCCCGATAACCAGCATGCTTCCCCACCTTTTGATGAACTCAATCGGCAAAAGAATATATAGCGCGTATGTAAAGGCTGAGAAAATACCTAAAAATAAGCCTTTTGGCGTCATCGAGAGCTGATTGACCTGACCGTGGGTCGCAATCAGAAAGGTTCCACCGATAGCCAAAATCATAGAGCAAACCTGAGCCACAGTCGGTGTTACTCTGTCTTTGATACAAGTGTATGCCAAAACTCCCACTGGACAGAGATATTGTAAGACCGTTGCTGTTCCTGCATTCGTCTCATGAATGGCCGCTAAATAAGCATATTGATTGATGAATAAGCCTAGAACTGCAAAAATTAAAATGTGTAGCAGAGAGCTCTTATCTTTCCAAATCTCTTTAAAAGAATCTTTATTTGTCGCATAAGCCAACATCATCAAGACCAAACCCGCTAGCAACAAGCGCACATTGGTCAAGCTCAGTGCGGAAAAACCATGCTCCATCAGATATTGACCACTTGTTCCCGACAACCCCCAAGCAATCCCCGCGGCCAAGGTATAAAGGGTTCCCCTTAAAACTTTTGACATCCCAAACCTCTTTCTGTTAGCTTTGATCATTATAACATAAACCATAAAGAAAAATCAGTCTGTTTTGACTGATTTTTTATGATTTAGCTGAGCTTAAAGATGTTTAATCCTCTATCTCAAGAAGTAGATAAGGCAAACCTAAGATATGCCCAATAATCCCTAGCATAGCCCGCATTCCAGAAGCTGTAACAAGTACCTTTTGACCATCTTTTACCTGAATCTTATGCGATTTCATAAAACTTTGTCCAACCTGTAGTTCAACACTGTTTCCCTCAAAAGTCAACGTTTTACTTTCATCATTCGCAAGTTTATCCACAAGTTCACCATTTAGATATACTGCAACATGTTGAGCTACTCCGACCATACCCGTAGCACGCGTAATGGTAAATTTTGGCATCAGAAACCCCTTTATTTTAACCCAGCCTATCAACAAAAATTCTTCAGTTTATTCTTCAATCCTAGCTGAGTAAAAAGGCAGAAGAAACATTAAAGCCATAGCAAGAAGCAATAAAATCGCACGCACTAGGCCACCAAAGAACAGGCCCAGCAACAAAACTCCTAGACAGATAGAAAAATTAGTAAAATTTGTTTCAACCAGCAAGGTTTGCCCTGCTTTAACTGTCACTGGCTTGGTTCTCATAGGAGCTGCTCCTACA
>ERZ773056.113-NODE-113-length-38019-cov-9.614451_pt1 | contig 38019 bp, 33 predicted proteins | sample MGYA00580857_ERZ773056 | MGnify/ENA primary metagenome ERZ773056 (study PRJEB29015, sample SAMEA2737996) | human oral metagenome | biome: human oral; feature: human-associated habitat; material: dental | place: China | collected 2114 ... | reverse complement strand
TGATGAGTTGATGAGTTGAAGAGTTGGTGAGTTAATGAGTTGATGAGTTAGTGAGTTAGTGAGTTGGTGAGTTGGTGAGTTAATGAGTTGGCGAGTTAGTGGGTTGATGAGTTGGTGAGTTGATGGAAGATGCACTCGTACGTCTTGAAACTTGGGTGAAGAACGACGATACAGCTGTCTTAATCCTTGTTTTAATGGAAGATGCACTCGCACCACCAAGTTCATGGGTAAGGGGTATGTACATAGCAAGAGTCTTAATCCTTGTTGTAATGGAAGATGCACTCGCACATACATGGGGGCTGAATTATGAACCTAGAAGAAAAAAGTCTTAATCCTTGTTGTAATGGAAGGTGCACTCGCTCATAAGGCAGGCTACAAACGTGCCATCACTGCCAAACTGTCTTAATCCTTGTTGTAATGGAAGATGCACTCGCACGATCAAGTATGGTGGCCTAACGGCTGCCGCCATCGGGTCTTAATCCTTGTTGTAATGGAAGATGCACTCGCACCCGTGATTATCTAAGCAAGAGGGAACTTAGCATAAAAGTCTTAATCCTTGTTGTAATGGAAGATGCACTCGCACTGAGCGTATGGAGAAGATATATCAGACTTCGTCAAGTCTTAATCCTTGTTGTAATGGAAGATGCACTCGCACTTGTGGGCTCGCCGTGGCACGATACATAAACCATGTCTTAATCCTTGTTGTAATGGAAGATGCACTCGCACTCACATATAAAAATAAATATAATAAAATCGCTTTCAGGTCTTAATCCTTGTTGTAATGGAAGATGCACTCGCACATCTGAAAGCGGTCTACTTGAATATCACATATAGTCTTAATCCTTGTTGTAATGGAAGATGCACTCGCACAACTCATTATCGAAGGAGTTGTTCGAGCTGTTTCGTCTTAATCCTTGTTGTAATGGAAGATGCACTCGCACGAAATGCTCGCAATGCTTGAAAACTACAAAGAGATTTTGTCTTAATCCTTGTTGTAATGGAAGATGCACTCGCACTATTGAGGACGATAAGCCAAACGGCAAACTACATGGGGTCTTAATCCTTGTTGTAATGGAAGATGCACTCGCACAACTAATGGCAAGCCAACGGCCGAGTTTGACAAGTCTTAATCCTTGTTGTAATGGAAGATGCACTCGCACTCTATATAAACTGGTTTGTCTGGGCATTTCACTTGCGTCTTAATCCTTGTTGTAATGGAAGATGCACTCGCACTGATAAAAAAAAATCGGGTCGAAGATCCAAAAGCCTGTCTTAATCCTTGTTGTAATGGAAGATGCACTCGCACACCAAGTGTTTCGGCAAACTGATTGAGCTCACTGAAAGGTCTTAATCCTTGTTGTAATGGAAGATGCACTCGCACTCTTATAACATCTACGAGAGAGATCTAGTAGTCGAGTCTTAATCCTTGTTGTAATGGAAGATGCACTCGCACTTGGTTCTTTTCTTTCTATCAGGGGAATAGGCAACCAGTCTTAATCCTTGTTGTAATGGAAGATGCACTCGCACTATGGGTAATCTCTTAAATGTTATTGGCCGAGGTGTCTTAATCCTTGTTGTAATGGAAGATGCACTCGCACGCCACTTTCTTGAATTAGGCCGAAACGAGGATGTTGTCTTAATCCTTGTTGTAATGGAAGATGCACTCGCACAAGAAAAGAAAGAAAAGAAGAGTGTCCTGAAGAAGGGTCTTAATCCTTGTTGTAATGGAAGATGCACTCGCACGCGTGGCTTTTGAAAGTGTTTCACACGGAAAACTGAGTCTTAATCCTTGTTGTAATGGAAGATGCACTCGCACCTTCGTGTGGAGGTTTAATCCTCCACATCAACTTGTCTTAATCCTTGTTGTAATGGAAGATGCACTCGCACCTTCGGAAATCTAAATATTTCAAGGCCGAAGTGAAGAGTCTTAATCCTTGTTGTAATGGAAGATGCACTCGCACTGGACATAACGGACGAGGTCTATTCACTATTGTATAGTCTTAATCCTTGTTGTAATGGAAGATGCACTCGCACCCTGAAGGTTTTTCCTTTAAGTACTTGAAGGTGACGTCTTAATCCTTGTTGTAATGGAAGATGCACTCGCACAAGAAGAAGAAGAAAAGGATGGAGGAACTGAGTGAGTCTTAATCCTTGTTGTAATGGAAGATGCACTCGCACATCTGAAAGAGGACATGAAGTTCTCCAAGGGTCTAGTCTTAATCCTTGTTGTAATGGAAGATGCACTCGCACTGCCGAACCAAGGTACTCACTGGTTGATGTACCTAGGTCTTAATCCTTGTTGTAATGGAAGATGCACTCGCACTCTCCGAAAGTAGAAATAAAAGGTCTTGCAGTAAAAGTCTTAATCCTTGTTGTAATGGAAGATGCACTCGCACCTTATTATTATCGTTCGTATATGTTTGATTATCAATAGTCTTAATCCTTGTTGTAATGGAAGATGCACTCGCACCGTATGGCGGTGACTTTATCGGCATACAACTGGACGTCTTAATCCTTGTTGTAATGGAAGATGCACTCGCACAAAAGTATGGATAAGGATAATGTTAGATTAGTATAGTCTTAATCCTTGTTGTAATGGAAGATGCACTCGCACGGGTAGGCAGATGCCCTTATGTGGCGTGCGCATTTTCCGTCTTAATCCTTGTTGTAATGGAAGATGCACTCGCACAACAACAGCAATATTGCTGTTGGTGACAGCGTTAATCTGTCTTAATCCTTGTTGTAATGGAAGATGCACTCGCACGTTTATCGTTAGAATTACAGAAGACAGCAAAAACGTCTTAATCCTTGTTGTAATGGAAGATGCACTCGCACAGTCCTTAACCTAAAGCTAAACAGTCAAGATGATGTGTCTTAATCCTTGTTGTAATGGAAGATGCACTCGCACACTGTCTTGCCTTTGAAAAGGAGAATGGGGATTTGAGTCTTAATCCTTGTTGTAATGGAAGATGCACTCGCACAAGGCATCGGGGCAGGGAACAGCCTTCACGTATCGTGTCTTAATCCTTGTTGTAATGGAAGATGCACTCGCACCGCAAAACTTGGGTTATGCTTTGTTTAAGCGCATTGTAAGACTTGATTGTGCATCGTAAGACATGTTTTTAACAAATATTACGTACCTTTTAAGCGAGTGCAAAATTACGAAGAATTAATGAGACGGACAAACATTTAGCGTTAAATCAAACAAAACGAAAACACAATCAACAGCATGTAAACCACGGGGAGACATTCGGCATGCCACCATTCGCCTTATCTCCAAACAACAAATTGCGGATGCAGAACCTTTGCTGTTGCGACAAACCTTAAATTCACCCTGTCTATGTAGCCGCTTCTCGCGCACGCGCGCGTTCCTATTTTATATAGAGGCATTTTTTAGTTTGGTTCTAGACCGACGAGAAGGCAAGTGGACGAAGGGGTAAGTAGACAAGTTAACGAGTGGACAAGTTAATACGTGCAGTCATCTTTTCACCTTTTTATCTTTAGGAGTTAAGGAGTTAAGGAGTTATGGAGTTATGGAGTTAAGGAGTTAAGCCAAATGCCTTGTTGGCGTTAGCCATTTTTTCACCCTTTCACCTTTTCACCTTTCCACCCTTTCACCTTTTCACCTTTCCACCCTTTCACCATTAAAAGGCGCAGCCATTTTTTCACCCTTTCACCCTTTCACCTTTAAAAAACTCCTTTTCATGTCGATAGAAAGAATTACATCGCTCACACACCCAGGTGTTGAAGTATTTAGCGCATTAACCGAAACACAGTTGCGCAATAGACTTCAACCAGACAAGGGCGTATTTATTGCCGAAAGTCCCAAGGTTATACGTGTGGCGCTTGATGCAGGTTACGAGCCGCTGTCGATGATGTGCGAAGAACGACATATTGTAGGCGATGCCGCAGACATCATATTGCGGTGTGGCGACATACCTGTATATACGGGCGAACGCGCGCTGTTGGCTCAGCTAACAGGTTATACGCTAACGCGCGGCGTGTTGTGCGCCATGCGCCGAAAGCCAATGCGCAGTGTGGCCGAGGTGTGCGCTGATGCCACGCGTGTATGCGTGATTGACGGCGTTACCGACACAACCAACATCGGGGCCATATTCCGTTCGGCTGCGGCATTGGGTATTGATGCCGTTGTTTTGGCTAAAAACGCGTGCGACCCGCTTAATCGCCGTGCCGTGCGCGTGTCTATGGGTTCGGTGTTTCTTGTGCCGTGGACATGGTCTGAACAACCTTTGGCCGAACTTTCTGCCTTAGGGTTTCGTACGGCTGCAATGGCTTTAACTCATAATTCCGTTTCGCTAGACGATGCCAAACTGAAAGCCGAACCGCGTTTGGCCGTTGTTATGGGTACAGAAGGCGACGGATTGCCACGCAGCGTGATTGCACAAGCCGATTATGTGGTGCGTATCCCCATGGCGCATGGCGTAGATTCGCTCAACGTTGCAGCAGCATCGGCCGTGGCCTTTTGGGAATTGCGGGTTGACAAGTAAGCAACTTGAATCAAGTAAACAAATAGACGAAAAAACAGTTGACGAATTAACAGGGCAGCAAATAAACAAAAGGCTGCGCCCTGTTAATTCGTCAACTAGTTGTGTAAAAGCGTATTTTTTCTATTCAATCGTCACTTCATCCACGAACAACCAGCCTGGTTTGCCCGTGTGGGGATGCCATGCAGGCATGCTCTTTTCGGATAGCATCTTGATGCGCACATAGCGAGCTTCCTTCGCCATAGGCAAAAGCACGTTTTCGGTGTCGATATAGTCGGGCTTGTTTGCAGGCATCGGGTCGGCCGGTAGGTCGTAAATGTCCTCGAAGTTCTTGCCGTCGGTACTCACCCAAACGTATAATCCGCGATGGGGCATAATCCATTGCGCCGAACTAATCAACGTACGAACACTGATAAGGCGAATGGGTTTCACCTCGCCAAGGTCGATTGTGAGGTCTAAATCCTTGCCAACGTAACCCACCCAGCGGCCAGAATTGAAGATAACACTACCTTGTAGGCCATTAGTAAGTTCGCGTGGCGACAGGCCGGGGTATTTGGCATCTGGCTCAACATTGTATTTTACCTCGCCCATCGTGGCCTTACTGATGAGCAAATCCTCCGAGTTCTCGTTGCTCGTGAAGGCGGGATAAACGGCGATGGCGCGCAACTTGCACGACTTTTGCACGGTAATTGGCTGCGTATAGCGAAGCGATTTGGCCGTGGGTGCCGTTCCATCGAGGGTGTAATAGATGGTTGCGCCCTTGCGTGCGGTGAGTGTTGCGATAAGGCTACCAGGCTTTTGGGCTGGCGACACCGCGATATTAACGTTGAAAAGATGTCGGCCGTAGCGGTATTTGTTCAAGTTATAGATGTTCAGCAGTTGTGGCATGCGGTTGGCAAAGTCGTCGAAGTTCTTCTTTTCGGGCATTGTCCATTGCACCTCGCTTGCAGCGGCCAGTCGTGGCAGTGCCATATACTGCACGTGGGGGAAGTTATCCATGTGCTCGGTCCAGAGGTTTGCCTGCACGCCGATGATGTGTTTGGCCTCTTCGGCCGTGAGTTTAGGCGACACGGGGTTGAAATCGTAGGTTCTTTCGATGGGTATGAAACCGTTGAAAGCCAGCGGTTCGTGTTCGCGAGCGTTGGTTTGGTAATAGTCTAGGTAGAGATGCGACACAGGGCACATAATGGCATCGTGGCCCAAGCGTGCAGCCTCGATGCCGCCTTCCATGCCGCGCCACGACAGCACCGTGGCATTGGGAGCTATTCCACCTTCCAAAATCTCGTCCCAGCCACCTACCTTGCGACCGCGAGCGGTGATAAAGTTGGCAATGTCGCTCATAAAGTAACTTTGCAAACGCTCTTCGGCCGTGTGCTTGCCGTCGGCGGCCAAGCCTTTCTCCTTGATGAGTGCCTGGCAACGCGGACATTTGGCCCAGCTAACCTTCGGGCATTCATCGCCGCCAATGTACACATACTCGGCAGGGAAGATGTCCATCACCTCCGAAAGCACGTCTTTGGCAAACTGCAAAGTGCGTTCGTTGCCTGCGCACAGCACCTCTTCGGCAATGCCCCACGTGGTGCGAACCTTGTAAGGGCCGCCTGTACAGCCCAATTCTGGGTAAGCTGCCAGTGCTGCAACCATATGTCCGGGCATGTCTATTTCGGGAATAACCATGATATGGCGGTCGGCAGCGTACTTAACAATGGCTTTTGCCTGTTCTTGGGTATAGAAACCGCCATGCGGTTTGCCGTCGAACTTGCTTGCATCGTGGCCAACCATCGTTTCGGGGCGCATAGACGACACCTCGGTTAGTCGGGGATACTTCTTTATTTCGATGCGCCAACCTTGGTCGTCTGTAAGGTGCATGTGAAAGCGGTTGATGTTGTGCAGGGCCAATATGTCGATAAACGTCTTCACGTCTTCGAACGAGAAGAAGTGGCGAGCCACGTCGAGCATCGCGCCGCGATAGCCAAAGCGGGGTTGGTCGGCAATGGTTACGCTTGGGAAACTAAGCCTTTGCGCTCCCGTTTGCGGTATGGCCTTGCGCAAAGTCTGTATGCCGTAGAACGTTCCTGCGGCCGATGCGCCGTTGATGTTAATGCGGTCTTTGGTTACTTCTAGGCGGTAGGCCTCCTTGTTGTTGTTTTTCAGTGTGGCCGAAAGCACAATGAGGTTGCGCCCTTGTGCTGCGGTGGTTAGGGCAGGGCGCACCTTGGTGGCTGCAAAGAGATATTGCGCCAGCAGTTCGGCATCTTTTTGCAGGGCAGCATTGCCTTTGGGGTAGGCAATACGCGTCTGGGCGTTGAGCGAAAAGGCACCAGCCGATGTGTTGGTTATTTCTTGTGGAAGTGGCACAACGCGATAGTTGGCCTTTGTTGTTGGGGTTTGCGCCTGGGCAACGGTTGTGGTAAGCAGACCTAATGCGCCGAGGATAAATTGTTTAAAGTACATTTTTCTTATTATATTAACAGGTTTGTTTATCGTTTTATGGGTGTGTGCGATGGTTGTTGTGGCTGCCAGCTGTGGGCTGAATGCGCTTTAATGGGGGCGTGAGGCGGGCTGTTGGAGGGGGTGGGGGAGTGTCAGTACGTTTTAAGAATACGTTCGTTCATCTCGCGTTCTTTTTTCGAAGGCCGCCTTGTGCGCTTGTCGAACATCCTAAAAAAGTCGAACCCAAATCCGCCTGGCGCCATACTTGCCCCTATTCTCGCACTTTGCCTAGCTGCCTCTTGCACGTCGAACCCCGGCTTTGGTGCCTTTCCGTATATCACCACCTCGTTAAGCATGGTGGGAAGTAGCAGCACCGTGTCGGTTAATTCCTCCTTGTTCATCTTTCGGCGCATATATCCATAAGACACAAACGTGAGCGACTTGAACGTGGCAGGCAAGATGCACGTTCCCGTATAGTCGGTTTCGGTGGTGGCATTGGTATCGGTTGTCACTCGCACACCCCTCAGTGGGCGGTGTGTTTCCATGTCGGCCACCACGCATCGGGTTTGTGCCCAGGCAGTATTCGCCCATGTTATGGCCACCCAACATAATGCAGCTGCACATCTTTTCATCTCTCAACATTGTTTCTTCCGAATGCTTTTTGATGCACCGAATAGCTGTTTTGCACCACAAAGATAGCAAATTGTTATTTATTTAACAAAAATGTAGCCAAGTTTTCGTTGCGTGTGGTATTGGTATTGGGGTGTTCTTTCCTATCAATAATGCCCACATCAGTGGTCTGCAAGGATAAAGTTGTCATACTATTCATGGAGAGTTAGCCTATTATTTTGGCTATCGCCTAATTCAATTTCCTTTTGTTCACCTTCATTTTTCATTCAATATCATTACAAAATTTAAATATCATGAAAATAATTTAAGGCTTATTGCAGGGTGTTTATTTATTTCCTAACTTCGCAAATGAGAGCGCTGTGAGTGTGCCATTAAGCTATTTTATACGGAAATCGGACATTTTGAGAAGAAGAGAGAAACGCCGCATTAGGCGCAAACCAAAGAAGAACAGCGCAACGCAAAACTGTAAGAAACTTGTTATTTGATTTGTTTTTACTGGCCAAGCACGCCCAAGCGCATGAGCAAATGGGCGCGTTAGTGGCGTTGGAGTGTTGTGAAAGCGAGTAAAAACATCTAAGGAACAATTGCCAACCGGGGCAAACCTAAGGCATATCGCCTTACACACACCATCGTAAAGACCATCTTTCGGCCGTAAGTGTACGGTCTACGAAAGCCTAAATAGATGCGTGTTCATGCTGTATGGACGGCTCGGAGTGTTGTGGGTTCTCGCATTCAACCCCACCAACTAGCGAACTCGCAAATGCAATAGCGCATGAACTTGCAATTTAAGAACCTAACATTATTGTTTTAACCTAAAAACAACTTTCGTATGAGGAAAGCAGCATTAGCCCTCGCCGCAGCACTTTCTGTTGGCTGTTGGGCGCAAGTTTTCAACGTCGCAAGCCTTGTCCCTGTGGAACTTCCGTCGGATGTGGGGAGCAAGGTGGTGGCAATTAGTGGGCAAGGAGATTTTATTTTGCTCACAACCGACAACAACAGCGGACTTACTAAGCTAGACCTAAGCACAGGAAAAGCCCAAAACATTACGCAGGCAGCAGGTGCGGGCTACGATGCACGTGTGTCGCCCGACGGCAAACGCGTGGTGTATCGAGAAAATTCGTTCACACCTGGTCATCTAAGGATGGTGTCGTTGCGTAGCGTTAACCTCGAATCGGGACAGCATAATGAATTGGTTGCCCCCACGAGAAGTCTGCAAGGGATGGCACTAAACAATCAGGCTGCCCTGCCCGTTACGCGTGGACAGGTGGCTGCCAAGGGCTTCGAGGGCAAGGTTTCGGCCAAGAACGCCGTGGTGTTGAGCATCAACAACAGGCAACTGATGATTTCGCGCAACGGAAAAACCCGCAATCTCTCGCCCAATGGTAAAGACAAGAGTTATCTTTGGCCATCGCTTTCGCCCGACGGAACCAAGATTTTGTATTACGTGGGTGCCGAAGGGGCATTTGTTTGCAACCTCGATGGCGGCGATGTAAAGCCGCTTGGCATGATGCGCGCTCCCCAATGGTGGGACGATGCCACAGTGGTAGGCATGTACGATCAAGACGATGGCGAGTTTGTTTACGCATCGCGCATCGTGGCAACCAACCTCAAAGGCGACAAACAGACACTCACGCCCGACTCGCTCATAGCGATGTACCCCAAAGTGTCGGCTCAGACGGGCAAGATTGCATTCTCAACGCCCGACGGAAAGGCATATATCATCAACGTAACTAAAAGCCAACAGCCATGAAGAAGATATTACTTTTTATAGCAATGGCCTTTACTGCCCTTGCGCAAGCACAGACAAAAGACGCAAGCAAGTTGCGTATCTACCTCAATCCTGGGCATGGATGCTACGGACCTAACGACCGTCCGATGCCTACCATACCTTATCCCAACCTGCCAGAAACAGGTAGGCCAGATAAGAAAGGCTTCTACGAGTCGTCTACCGTGCTGATGCGAACCCTCCCTATGGTAGACAAGCTGGTGAAGATGGGCGTTAAACGCGATAACATCATGCTTTCGCGAACAGAGAACGGCCCGTATCCCTATGTTACTGGTGACCCAGAGAACGATAAATACGACCGACCATTGTCGGAGATTTGCGAAGAGGTGGATGCCAACAACATGGACTTTTTTATCTCGGTACACTCTAACGCCGCCACCGATGGGGGAAACACCAACTATCCCCTTATCCTTTATCGTGGCAGAGATAAAGAGGGCAACGACCTTGTACCAGGCAGCAGAGACATGGCCATAAAGATGTGGGAACCCCATTATATGGACGAACTAGACCCGCAAAGCTATTACAGCCGAACGGACATGAACGTTCGGGGCGACATTTCGTTTTATCATAGCTCGTCCGTTCGTCACGGAACGCATGGCGATTACGAGGGTTACCTAGGCGTTTTGAAACATGGCGTGCCCGGTTTTCTTATCGAAGGCTATTTCCACACCTATCAACCTGCTCGACATCGCGCCCTAAATCCCGACTATTGCAAGCAGGATGCCATCAGGATGTCGCGCGGATTGGCCGAGATATTTAACCTCCCTGGCGAAAAAACGGGCTACATTATGGGTACGGTGAAAGACCTTCACGAGCGTATCGTTAACCCCGTGTTCCACTATGCACCGCGTACCAACGACCAATGGCTGCCCCTGAACGGAGCCACCGTTACGCTTTTTAAGGGCGATAAGGCCGTGAAGACCTATCAGGTAGACACGCTTTACAACGGTATCTTTGTGTTCGAAGACCTAGAACCAGGCGAATACACCGTGCGAGCCACCCTTAAAGGTTATAAGGAACAAGGCAAATTCACTGCCGATGCCACGTCTACCGAGTATCAAAACCTCGTGGCACAGAGCATGGAAAAGCTGGTGGTAAAGGCAAATCAAACGACTTACACCAAGCTATACCTTGAAGTTGAGGGCTACGAACCGCCCGCCGACACCTATCATAACTATCCCGACCCTGAGCAACCGGCCTACTTAACCATGCCAGAGGCTATGAACATGAAGGCAGAAGAGCCCGTTACACTGGCCATAAAGGGCGAAGTTAAACGTGCCATCACGCGCGAAGGCAAGACGGTTATATTGACCAACGACAACGGAACGCCACAGCTTTACTTGGTGAACAACGCCACGAGGAAGATAGAAAAGCAGTTGAGCACCAACGGACTGCCAGCAGCCGAAACCGATAACAAGGGTTTCCATAGCCGTTTGAACGACATCGCCTTTACTGCCGACGGACAATTGGTGGGCGTAAACAGCGTGGAATGCCAGTTTAACGATGGAGAAGTGGAAACGGACAAAGGTTACAAACGTGGCACGTTGCGCATCTTTAAATGGCAAGACATGGATGCCGACCCCATTGAGTGGCTCACAACGCAAAGCTCGGCCAACTTCCTTAACGCTGATATGGGCAAGACGGTGGCCGTAAGCGGTGCTGCCAAGAGCTGCAAAGTGATTGTTGGCGGAACCAATGCCAATGGTGTTGCCAAGGGTGTGAGAAACTTAGTGCTCTATGTTGAGAACAACACCATCACCTCTTCGCTCTTTACCGAGAAAACCATCAACGCCAGCAGCAACTTCACCGAGGTGAAATTGGGCAACGATTACAAACTGTGCGCATCGCCCTTTGCCGACGATCAGTGGATGGTAGACGGCAGCGTAACCTCGCCGATGGAGTTTAAGCCCGCAACAACATCTAATGTAGACAGCGAGATACTTGGCCGTTTGCCTGCCGACATATTGGGCAACGAGGGCGAAGTGGCTGCAGCATCGGGTGCCGTATTCTTTAAATATGCCAAGCATACACTCTTGGCTACGCCTTATCTCAAAGATGCAAAAGTGGCCGGACTGCGCTTGTTCGACGTGAGCGAGGGCCTGGCAAAGGCCCAATTGATAAAGGCAACCACGCTAGACCTTGCCAAACCGATAGAAAAGGTGGGCTTTATGGCAGCCGCTGCCGCGGTGAACGGTGCCGACATTACGCTTACGCTCGTAACAGACAGCGTGCTGACCAACTTCACCACCAAGGGTGTAGACCAGCCAGCAGTGAAAGGTGTGTATGCCTACAACCTGCGTTTGGCACAAACTGGCGAACGTTACACCTTCTCGTTCGATGCCAACGACGAACCCACAGCCGCTAAACTAGTGTTTACTGATGCCAAAACAAACGCTGCCGTGGGCGAACTGCCACTCACTGGCGTGAAAGCAGGCCGAAATAGCTTTGACTTTGCCACCGACCAATTGCCTGGCCATTTGCAACAAGAACTGAATTGGGCCGTGAGCCTAACGGGAAATCGCATAGCCAGCATCAACCGCATCAACCCCGAAGCGGCTTCCACCGTGTACAATCGTGCAACAGTGGCCATCGACAAGAGCACCGAGAGCGACTTCTTTGGCCGCATGTATGTGGGCGAAGCTAATAAGAAACAACTTGACGTGACGGGCGTTTACGTGTGCGATGCCAACGGCGCGCGCACCAATGCAGCTCCGTATAAGGGCGGACAAAAGCTGATGGGGAATTACAGAATGAGTGTTGACGCAACAGGTAAACTCTATATTGCCGAGTTTAGCGACGAAAATCCGGGCGTGTTTATTGCTAACCCTGCTCAGATGGACGGCAAGTTCGAGCAGTTCTTCGTTGGTCAGCCTGATGAAGACGGACTAATCACCAACGATGGACAAAGCGTTGGCTCGTCGGCCTCGATGGTTTTGCCAACGGGTAGCGGCAGTAATGCCAAGCTATACGTTTGCTTAGAAGACATGAAGGCGGCCATTGGCGTGTACAACATTGGGCAACCAGATGGCTCTGTGCTTACATCGTGGAACAAGGCACCTAGCCTGACGCTTAAAGTTAGTGGGCTTATCAATGCCGACGACAACCTGGCAGCCGGTCCTGATGGTGGACTTTGGGTGGTGCAATATCGCGGAGCAGGCAACAACACCAAGGGTGTGCCTTCGCTGATGTACGTAGATAAGGACGGAAAAGTAACCTTTAACTCTGGCAATGCCGATTGGGTAGAGAATCTCAATGGGTCGCGTAGGTCGGGATTTGCCGTTAGCGACGATGGAAAGACCCTCGTTATATGCGATGGCAGCTTGGCATTGCAGTTCTTCAACGTTGCATGGAACGGCTCTACGCCCACGCTTACCAAGAAGTATAGCTACGAAGGCTTGGGCAAAGAGATATACCAAATGGCCTTCGACCCTGCAGGCAACTTGGTATGTGCAGGCAAGGAGGTTTGCATCTTGAGTATTCCCACCGAGCATAACCAAACGCTTACGCCTGCCAAACGCTCCTTAACGGTGAAACGACAGCCCACAACGGGCGTTGAACAGCCCGTCGCAGGCAAACGCGTGGTTAGCGTTCGCTATTACAATGCAGCTGGTTTGCAGTCGGCACAACCCTTCGATGGTGTTAACATCGTTGTTACTACGTATGCCGATGGTAGCAAGAAAACCGAGAAAGTTATTCGTAAATAGCGACTTGAAGCGTTATTATTAATGCCTGTAAGCATAATTAATATCGCCTATAAGTGTAATTAATATCGCCTAGAAGTGTAGTTAATATCGTCTAGAAGCGTAGTTAATATCGTCTAGAAGCGTAGTTAATATCGTCTAGAAGTGTAATTAACTTCGCCTATAAGCGTTATAAATACCGTCTAGAAATTTATCATTGTCCCACCCCAGCTCCCTTTCGAGGGTGGCATGGGGTGGGCTTTTTTGTGACTCAAAGCTAATCGGTGAATGGTTAAACCCAATCGGTCGTTAGACCGCTTACCTGTTATTTTTATGTTGTTTCCATCACTTCCTGTTCATCTTTCGTTTGCTTGTCGGCATCTTGCCTGTCTTATTCTCTTGACGTAGCGAGCTACGTCAAGAGAACAAGGTAGACGATATGCTCAACAATACACAAAATCTGCACAGACTCTAACGACCGATTTGGAATAAATTGAGAGAGGTTCATTATCTTTGTGTTGTAAAAAGCGGATAAACATCATGCTCATGTACGAAGTGCCAGATGAAGATACGATGAAACATGAAATTATTCTCATTTGTCTGTGGTAAAACGTGGCTATGACTCAATATATAATCAGGTGGAAGTTGTTCAATGCAGTCTCCACAATCTGAAAATCGCATGTCAATGAGGGTGTGTCATATTAGGCACACCCTTTTTTTATCTTTCTCTATGGCGGCTTACTTCCGCCTTTCTGCGATGCAGTTGCCGTTGGCTGTGAACAGCATGCACTGCAATTGCTCGCACTGGCCGTTGCAACCCGCATGTTTTGCGTGTCGTTACCATGCGTGTTTATGCGGAACAATTATTCTTTTTGTCTATTTCTAGAAATAAATTTAACATTAAAAGAGCCCTTTCTGCGCACCAATCGCTCACCTTGCTGCAAAAAATCGATTCTCACGGAGGTTTGTTTGGATGCAAAAAAGGGGGGTATGTGAATGTTGGCAAAATGAATATTTATTTGAGGAGCCCGCCATTTGCACTTTTTTCGGGACTATTTGGTGCAAAATGGAGTGCGTTTTGGTGCTAAATGGGTTGCATTTTGGTGCTAAATAGCGTGCGTTTTGGTGCTAAATGGCGTGCGTTTTGGTGCTAAATGCACTGCATTTTGGTGCTAAACGCATGGTAAAGTGCCGCAAAATGCGAGACAAAAAGCATAAATATCCACAGCATTTGTATAAACAAAACCTTCTAGAACCATGAAACGCATGGCTGAAAAGGGCGAAATAGCCGTTAAAAAGTGGGGTTTTAGGCGCAAAAAGTGGATAATTGCAGTTCAAAAATCATGGGTTGGAAACCAAACTAGAAAGGCAAAATGGTGCAAAATGCAGGTTTTAGGCTTAAAAATAGACAAACCACAAGGCATGATTGGGTAGAAATAGTAGGTTTTTACCTGCTTTTTAACCAATTATATCGCTAGAACTGAACGAAATTTTGAGCACTGTTGTAAAATAATAGGTAATAATTTAAGGTTTTTGGTTGATGATTTGATGAGTTGGTTAGTTGGTTGGTTCGTGAGTTTATGTCTTCGTGGGTAGTTGGTATTTCGTGTGATTTCAATCCTGTGAGTTGCCTCGTTCTGTACTCCTCTCAATTTTGAGAAATAGTAAAAGTCAAGACGACTTCTCCCTCAAATATGCAATTTTTCTGGCCACATTGCGTTATACTTGCAATGAACCGTTACGTTATATTGATTTGTGCGACTTTCATGTCGCTGTTGTGTACGAGCCTGAACGCCCAGACGTTTACGCTGCAAGGACGTGTCACCGACGAGAAAATGTCGCCCATTGAGCTGGCCACTGTCTCGGTGTTGAGCCAGGGCAAAGTGACTCTTACCTCCTTGAAAGGCGAGTTTAGCCTTACTTTGCACTCGGCCGACTCGGTGGTGGTGAAGTTCTCTATGATTGGCTATAAAACCAAAACACGCGTGTTGAGAAACCCACGCGGCAAACAGACTTTGCACGTTGTGTTGCACGAGGGCGACAACACGTTGGGCGAGGTGAGCATTACCGAGATGCGCCGACAGACGGGACAGACACAAGAGCTGAAAAAGGATGTAAATAAGCTTGCCCCAACTGCTAGCGGCAATGCCGTGGAAGAGTTGATACAAGCACAAGCAGGCGTATCAACGCATAACGAGCTTTCTTCTCAATATAATGTTCGTGGAGGAGCGTTCGATGAAAACAGCGTATATATTAATAATGTAGAGGTGTATCGCCCATTCTTAGTGCGAAGCGGACAGCAAGAAGGCCTATCGGTTATCAACCCCGACTTGGTGGAGAAGATTGGATTTTCAACGGGAGGTTACGCCGCTAAGTACGGCGATAAGATGTCGTCGGCGCTAGATATTACCTACAAACGCCCCACACAGTTTGAGGGTTCTTTGTCGTTAAGCCTGTTAGGAGGGTCGGCTTACGTGGCATTAGGCAGTAAAACGTTTTCGTGGAGCAACGCCGTGAGGTACAAAACAACCAAATATCTGCTTGGTTCGCTTGAAACAAAGGGCGAGTATAGTCCCAATTTCTTAGACTATCAAACCTATTTGAGCTATATTCCCAATAAGCGATGGCAGATAGATTTTATAGGCAACATATCCAACAACCAATTTAACTTTACGCCAGCCGACCGCGAAACCAAGTTCGGCACGATGCAAAACGTTCGTTCGTTCAAGGTTTATTTCGATGGGCAAGAGAAAGACTTGTTTCGTACTTACTTCGGTTCGTTAAGTGTTAAGCGCAACTTTGGCGATGCCACATCGCTTGCATTGGTGGCTTCGGCGTTTCAAACCAAAGAGAAAGAAACCTACGACCTGCAAGGACAATATTGGTTAACGCAGACCGAAACGAGCGAAAACCTAGGCGTTGGCACCTATTTTCAGCATGCACGCAACTTTTTGCAGGCGCGAGTAACAAGCTTAAAGTTGGTGTATGCACACAAGTCGAAACAGCACGAGGTGGAAAGTGGCGTGACATTAAAGCGCGAACACATCGAGGAACGCAGTCATGAGTACGAAATGCGCGATTCCAGTGGATATAGCATACCACACACGGGTACCGACTTACACCTTATTTATTCGCTTAGGGCAAGAAATCAGCTCGATGCAAATAGGGTAGAGGCCTATGCGCAAGACACTTATCGCTTTGGCGGCAAAAACGAGAACACACGATATACCCTTAATTACGGCATCAGGATGAGCCATTGGGGATTTAATAAGGAAACAATCGTTAGTCCGCGCGTGTCTTTGGGCATCGTTCCTGCTTTTAACACCAATCTTACATTGCGCCTTGCAGCAGGTCTTTATTATCAAGCCCCATTCTTTAAGGAACTGCGCGACACCTCGACCGTGAACAACGAGACACGCGTAACGCTCAATAAAAAGATAAAAAGCCAGCGTTCGTTGCATCTCATTGCGGGTCTGGACTATCGGTTTAACGTCTCTGGGCGTCCCTTTAAGCTTACGGGCGAATTGTATTATAAGGCATTGGGCAACCTTGTTCCTTACAGTGTGAACAATGTGAAGGTGGTTTACTATGGCGATAACTTGAGCAACGGACATGCGGCAGGTATCGACTTAAAACTCTATGGCGAGTTTGTACCAGGCACCGACTCGTGGATTAGTCTCTCGTTGATGGATACGCGCATGACACTCAACGGAAAATCGTTGCCACTTCCAACCGACCAACGCTACTCGGTAAATATGTTTTTCACCGACTATTTCCCTGGAACCGACCGTTGGAAGATGTCGTTGAAGTTGGCTTTTGCCGATGGTCTGCCGTTCTCTGCACCACATAGGCAATTGGAAAGCCACTCGTTTAGGGCGCCTGCCTATAAGCGAGCCGACATCGGTATGAGTTATCGCCTGCTGAACAACGAGCGAAGAGAAAAAAAATCGCCGTTTAAGAACATTTGGTTGGGCGTGGATTGCCTAAACCTCTTTGGCATAAACAACGTAAATAGCTATTTTTGGATTACCGATGTAACCAACCAGCAGTATGCCGTGCCTAATTATCTTACTGGTAGGTTGATAAATGTACGTGCGATTTTCGAGTTCTAATGCGACATCAGAAAACTACGAATGCTTGTCCGACAAGCAGAAAAATATACTCGGCAAAACATGAAAAGGACAACAAAAGGGGCATAAAATTAGATTATTACGTTCCTTTTGTCTAACTTTGCAGATATTTTTGAGAATAAGGAAACAATTAAATAACTTATGAGCAAACAAATAGAAAAAATCAAGGAGCTTATCGCAAAGCGCGAACAAGCCCGTCTTGGTGGTGGCGAGAAAGCTATCGAAAAACAACACGCACGTGGCAAATACACCGCTCGCGAGCGTATAGACATGCTTGTAGACGAAGGTAGCTTTGAAGAATACGACATGTTTAAGTTGCACCGCTGCCACAACTTCGGTATGGAAAAGAAACAATACCTTGGCGACGGCGTGGTTGCTGGCTCGGCAACTGTTGATGGAAGGCTCGTGTATGTGTATGCACAAGACTTCACGGTGAACGGTGGTTCGCTGTCGGAAACAATGTCGCAGAAGATATGTAAGATAATGGACATGGCCATGACGATGGGCGCACCCGTTATTTGCATGAACGACTCGGGAGGCGCACGTATACAAGAAGGTATCAACGCACTTGCTGGCTATGGCGAAATATTTGAGCGCAACATCCTTGCAAGTGGTGTAATACCCCAAATATCAGGCATCTTTGGTCCGTGTGCAGGCGGCGCAGTTTACTCGCCAGCACTTACCGACTTCACGCTGATGATGGAAAACACATCGTATATGTTCCTTACTGGCCCAAAAGTTGTTAAGTCGGTAACGGGCGAAGACGTGGATTCGGAGAACCTTGGCGGCGCATCGGTACACGCAACGAAGAGTGGTGTAACCCACTTCACGGCCAAAACCGAAGAAGAGGCGATGGACATGATAAAGAAGTTGCTCAGCTATATCCCCTCGAACAACACCGAGGAAGCTCCCCGTGTGGCTTGCGACGACCCCATCAACCGCATGGAAGACAGCCTGAACGACATCCTTCCCGACGATCCCAACAAGGCTTACGATATGTATAAGGTGATCACGGCCATCACCGACAACGGCGAATTCTTCGAGGTTCAGCCTAAATTTGCCAAGAACATCATCACGGGTTTTGCACGTTTCAATGGCCAAAGCGTGGGTATTGTGGCCAACCAGCCCTCAGCTTACGCAGGTGTGCTAGACGTAAACGCATCTAGAAAGGGTGCACGTTTCGTGAGATATTGCGACGCTTTCAACATTCCTATCGTTAGTTTGGTAGACGTTCCTGGTTTCCTTCCCGGTACCGGACAGGAGTACAACGCTGTTATCTTGCACGGAGCACAGCTGCTTTACGCCTACGGAGAGGCCACTGTGCCCAAGATTACCATCAACTTGCGTAAGAGCTATGGTGGTAGCCACATCGTTATGGGCTGCAAGCAACTTCGCGCCGACCTTAACTTTGCATGGCCAACGGCCGAAATCGCCGTTATGGGTGCATCGGGTGCCGTGGCAGTTCTTTGTGCTAAAGAGGCTAAGGAGAAGAAAGACGCAGGCGAAGATGTTAAGGCATTCTTAGCAGAAAAGGAAGACGAGTACACCGAGATGTTTGCTAATCCTTATCAAGCTGCACAGTATGGCTATATCGACGATGTTATCGAACCACGCAACACGCGTTTCCGCATTTGCCGCGGCTTAGCCCAACTCGCAACCAAGCGTCAGAGCTTGCCAGCCAAGAAACATGGCTGCATGCCCATGTAATAAACTAGGTAAGTTGCAATAATTATTTATCATTATCAAGTTATGGCTACGAAAGACAAGAACATCTATGCTGCCATCGCATTGGCACTTCACGAGTTCAAGGGCAATAACGTGCACGACAAAGAGCCTGGTTTTATTACTATCAAGAAACGAGACACGCTTTGGAATGCCAAATTCCTTTCAATGACACAAAAACCATAAAGAAAGTATGAAAGAATACAAATATACCATCGATGGAAAAGAGTATAAAGTGGCCATCGGTGACATCGAAGAGAACGTTGCAGAGGTAACGGTTAACGGCGAAAGTTTCAAGGTTGAGATGGAGCCGGAGGCCGAACCCGAAAAGAAAAAGGTGGTTTTGGGCGCACCCGCAGCATCGGCTGCCGCTGAAGAAAGTGCTGCTCCTGCCGCTAATGTTAACACGGCCAATGCCATTAAGGCCCCTCTGCCTGGCGTAATCACCGAGATTAAGGTGGCCGTTGGCGACACCGTTTCCGCGGGCGACACGCTCGTTGTGCTCGAAGCCATGAAGATGGCCAACAACATCGAGGCCGAAAAGGCTGGTAAAGTAACGGCTGTTTGCGTTAAGCAAGGCGAAAGCGTGCTCGAAGACACTCCGCTTGTAGTGGTGGAATAAACGGCAAACGTTTGCTTTCGCGTTGTTAACACGCGGAGGAACAACATAAAATTGAGCTTGCAAAAGGTTTAAATTCAACCTTATTTGCAAGCTCATCTTTTTTATGTAGTCAGAAAAAGGCGGCCACTTTCCCAGGCATGGGCGTTGGTCTATATCGTCATCATTCTGCTATTTGGATACCTTATTGTTTTCAGGAAACACCACGGTGGGCTTAAATTGCTTGGCCTCTTCAAAGTCCATCAGGGCATAAGACATGATGATAACCGTGTCGCCCACCAGCACTTTGCGAGCCGCTGCGCCGTTAAGGCATATTTCGCCACTTCCGCGTTGGCCCTTAATGATGTAGGTTTCAAACCTCTCACCATTATTATTGTCTACAATCTGCACCTTTTCGCCAGCAATCATATTGGCTGCATCCAGCAAATCCTCGTCGATGGTGATGCTGCCCATGTAGTTGATGTTGGCCTCAGTAACCGTCACACGGTGCAATTTTGATTTCAACACTTCGATAAGCATAATTTTTTATCCTTTATATTTAATGTGGTCGATTAGGCGAATGGGTGTTTCGCCACAATAAACGGTGATGCAACCAACCACGTATGGGCTGGCGTTCCAATTGTCGAGGTCGGCTAATGTTAATCCGTCAACGATAGAGAAGTATTCAACTTCCAACCCCTCGTGCGCGTTAATCTCATTAATAACCCACTTACGTGTTTCTTCAAGCGTAAGTGTTTCAGCCCTTTCAAGGCTTTCCTTTAAAGTCTTGTAAATGTTGGCGGCCAGCTTTCGCTCATTGGGCGTAAGCCTTTCGTTCCTCGAACTCATCGCCAATCCGCTATCTTCTCTTACGATGGGGCACTCCACAATCTCCACGTTGCTGCCCATAAACTCCACCAGACGTTTCACTACGGCAATCTGTTGCCAGTCTTTCTCACCGAAATAAGCCTTGTCGGGCTGCACGATGTCGAACAAGCGGCTCACCACTTGGCACACACCGTTGAAGTGTCCAGGGCGTTTAGCACCTTCCATCACCGTTGTTACGGGTGGAAAATCAAACACACGCGTGTCGGGAGTAGGGTAAATCTCGCTCACCGATGGGGCGAACACATAGTCTGCACCCACCTTTTCGAGCAGTTTACAATCGGCTTCCAATGTTTGTGGATAATGTTCAAGGTCGCTTTTGTCGTTAAACTGCGTGGGGTTTAGGAATATACTTACAACCGTAACGTCGTTATCCTTCACCGAACGTTCCACCAACGAGGCGTGTCCAGCATGCAAAGCCCCCATCGTAGGTACGAAACCGATGGAGGAATGTTGTTTCCTATGGCAAGACAATGCATCTTGCAGGTCTACAATCTTTGTAAAAACTTTCATTGCTATGTATCTTCTAAGCGCATGCAAAATAACTGCTTTTTTCTTAAATAAGAAAGAATATCATTAAAAATATACCAAAAAGCAATGGCCCGAACTTCAAATAGCAAGCGTTTCGCCCTGTTTCTCAATGTTTTTTTGTACCTTTGTAGTCGGTTTTAAGAAGTGGGATGCAAGTTGTCCCAGCAAAACAAAGTCAAGTATGTCAAAAAAAATCTTATTCATTAATCAAGAGATAACCCCGTATGTTCCCGAAACGGAAATGTCTCTAATGGGCTACAATGTGCCGCTTAACATCCAAGAAGCTGGGTACGAGATACGTACGTTCATGCCTAAGTGGGGAAACATTAACGAACGACGCGGACAATTACACGAGGTGATACGCCTATCGGGTGTCAATCTCATCATCGACGAAACAGACCACCCACTGATTATCAAGGTGGCGTCTATTCCCTCGACAAGAATTCAGGTGTATTTCATTGACAACGACGACTATTTCATGAAACGCCAAATGGCTCTCGACGAAAATGGGGCACTCTATTCCGACAACGGACAGCGCGCAATATTCTTCGCAAGAGGGGTTTTGGAAACCGTTAAGAAACTGCGTTGGAACCCCGACATCATTCATTGCCAAGGCTGGATGGCCGCATATATCCCCGTGCTTATCAAGAAAGCCTTCAAAGACGAACCCACTTTCGCCAACACAAAGGTAGTAACCTCGCTCTTTAACCACGGCTTGGAAGGACAGCTTGGCCACAACTTCAAGAAGACTTTGGAGTATAAGTCGATAAAGGCAGCCACACTTTCCGAGTTCAACGCCGAGTTCGATTACAACGAACTGGAAAAGTTGGCTATTGCTTTTAGCGACGGTGTGATTGAAGGCGGTGAGGGAATAAAACAAGAACTGCTGGATTATGCAGACAAGAAGGGCGTGCCCGTGTTGAAAAATCCAGGTCAAGACTTTACCGAGTCTTATAAAAAGTTTTACGACACCGTATATCCCGAAAAGTAATATAGGCCTATCCCATTCTATACACTGAACGAACATGAACTTAAAAGCAATTATCCCCATCGCCTGCATGGCATTAGCCATTGTTGGTTGCGACGATAACACCGACACCTTGGGCGGCTCGCTCATCAAGGAAGGCAGCTTTGTTGTGGCCACCGACTCGTTTCCTGTGGCCAGTAACACTGTGGCCGTAGACTCATTGTTGTCTAAAAACACCATCGCTTACCTTGGAAAAGTGCGCGATCCAGAAACAGGTTCGTACATTACAGGCGACGCAATGATTCAGTTGCACAGCTTGGCCAACCTTGGTTTGCCTGTTAAAGACAGCATCGTTAGCAAGCAAGGCAATGAGATTTATGCCGACTCGTGCGAATTGTTCTTGCCTTTTGACAAGTCGTACGGCGACTCTACTGTGGTGACTACCCTCAACATGCGCGAGATGGAGAAACCCATGTTGGAGAAAAGAGCCTTTTATACCAACTTCGACGTCGAGGCTGGTGGCTATCTACGCACCTCAAACGCCATCAACAAGGATGTGAGCTACACACTTACTTCGGCTGCGGGTAAAACAAAAGGCATTCTTATCCGCATGAACGAACAATATGTGGCCAAAGACGGAACCCCTTATAAGAACTTCGGTACGTACTTGTTGCAAACCTACGACAAACATCCCGAATACTTCAAAAACACGTACACCTTCCTCAATAAGGTTCTTCCTGGTTTCTACTTCAAGTATAAAAGTGGGCTAGGTGCAATGGCGCATGTAGAGGGGTGTTTGCTCAATGTGTTCTACCGTTCGAAGATAAAGGGCAAGGATTCTACTACTTGGGTGTCGTTTGCAGGAACAGAAGAGGTGCTGCAATACACGAAGATAACCAATACGGCAGACAACGCCGCATTGCTTAGCGACAGCAAGTACACTTATCTGAAAACGCCCGCAGGCTTTTTCACGCAGCTTACCATCCCCGTGGAGCAGCTGACGCGAGGACACGAGGGCGAGAACATCAACCAAGTGAAGTTAACGGTGCCTCGTGCCAACAACTCCACTAAGAGCAAGAACGCGCTTGATGCCGCCAACAACGTACTGCTGTTGCCCGTAGATAGTGTGGATAGTTTCTTTAAGCAAGACATATTGATGGACAACAAAACGTCGTTCTTGGGTTCGCTTGCGGCAAACACCTACACGTTTGACAATATTGCCAACGTGGTGAACGTGATGAAAAAGGCCGATCGCACCAAACCCAATTGGAACAAACTGATGATTGTGCCTGTAACCGTAACCACTGTTACACGTCAAAACCAGTCGGGCGGCAAGGAAACTGTAATCACGAAGATTGTACACAACATGTCGCTAACCAGCACCAAGCTGCTTAAAGGCACCGATACAGCGGGTAGCCCCATCAAGCTTAGCGTGATTTACACCAAGGTTCAATAACGCAAAGGTGTTAAGTATGGCCGACAATTATATTGAAAACAAGAACCAAGCGTACGAGGAACGGAAAAAGAAATGGCTTAAAAGCCAACAACGTTACCCCGTAAACTTGTCTGGCAACAGGAAGAAAACATAAACAGAGGCTACATTTCAAAGAAGGGTGCACATAACGCCTGCTTAGGAAAGATGCCTACGTAAAAAGGAGGATCGAAATAAGCGTTTCCTCCTTTTTACGTTTATCACTTAAAACAAGAAACCCTCATGGCAGTATCGTCTGTACAACTAGATTTGATGGAGTTTGTAGAACGAAACATACTTCCACGTTACAATCAGTTCGACCGCGCCCACAACATGGCACATGTTATGCGCGTAATTAAGCGTGCTTTGGTGTTGGCCGAGAAGATTGGGGCCGATGTTAACATGGCTTACGTGGCTGCTGCCTATCACGATTTAGGCCTTGAAGGGCCAAGAGCCATACACCATATCACTAGCGGAAAGATACTAATGGCCGACCAACGCCTGCGAAAATGGTTTACTAAGGAGCAAATCGTAACGTTGAAAGAGGCCGTTGAAGACCATCGGGCCTCTAGTTCGCGTTCGCCACGAAGTGTGTATGGCAAGATAACTGCCGAGGCAGATAGGGATTTAGAGCCTGAAATGGTGTTCAGGCGCACGGTGCAATACGGACTAACTCAGTATCCTGAGTTGAGTAGGGAGGCGCAATGGGAACGCTTTGAGCGACATCTCAACGACAAATATTCTACTTCGGGTTATATCAAGTTGTGGATTCCAGGTTCGATAAACGAACAATATCTCAACGAGATACGGAATATACTGCCCAACAAAGTATTGTTGCGGCAATGGTTCGACCGCCTATTTCAAGAAGAAACACATTGAAAGATGATGTTAAGGCTAGTTTTAAACACGGCTTAAAAGTTATTCCTTGTTTGCTATATACCAATGTGCTGTGGTCGATGAATAATGAATTACCTGTGAAAAGCAATGGTGGGCTTACATCGTTAAGGTTTCTAACACACAGCTTTCATATATTTCCTTACCCCATTTTCATACTTTGTTAGGGCGAAATTCTTTACGCTGTTTCGCTACAAAAGGGCTTGTAGTCGCGCTACAAACAAGTTGTACTGACACTACAAGCAAGTTGTAGCGGCACTACAAGCAAATTGTAGCGACACTACAAAGGGGGTTGTAGCCAACCTACCAACTCTTTGGTAGGTAACGCTATGTATGTTTTGCCGTTTTGTAGGTGGTAAATTGCCTTACGATTATTTGGTAGTATCGCTGAAAACGCTTACCTTTGCACTGCAAAAAGAGACAGATATGGGGGTTGTATCGATTTGATTGGGGTACTCTTCAAAATAAAATCGAAAACCGAGAAGAATTCTTTTGCTAATGGCGGGCCACGACCTTCGGGTTAGCTGTAAAGCCGGTGGATTACAAAGGCGGGGAACTCTCAAATCATGTATAGCTCAGAGTTTTCATCACATCATCGGTACGACCCTTTTTAATATTAGGCAGGAGTTTCTTCCTGCCTATTTTTTTAGAAGTTCGTGATTTGCATTATACAATTACAAATTAAAGAAGTTGCATTATGTTTTCAGGCATTGTAGAAGAGATGGCCACGCTTGTGGCCATGAAACGATATGAAGAGAATATCGATTTTACGTTTAAGTCTACCTTCACCAACGAGTTGAAGATAGACCAAAGCGTTGCGCACAATGGGGTTTGCCTAACGGTGGTTGACCTTGACGGCGACAACTACACGGTTACGGCTATGAAAGAAACCTTGATTAAGTCGAACCTCGGACTGTTGCAGGTGGGCGACAAGGTGAACATTGAACGCTCCATGAAGATGAACGGCCGACTAGACGGACACATTGTGCAGGGACATGTGGACACTACTGCAACATGTATAGCGATGGAAGACGCGGAGGGCTCAACCTATTTTACGTTCGAATACGCTTTCAAACCTGAACAAGTGGGGCGCGGATATTTCACGGTAGACAAAGGTTCGGTTACTGTTAATGGCGTGTCGCTTACAGTGGTTAGTCCCACTGAATGTACGTTTAAGGTGGCCATCATACCTTACACGCGAGAAAACACCAACTTTTGCGACATCAAAGTTGGCTCGGTGGTGAACTTAGAGTTTGACATCTTGGGCAAGTACATCGCCCGCATGCAAAGCCTTTCAAACAAATAAGCTTGCATTTACGGCTCACATTGAGCCGTTATCGTATATCACTTCACAATTTATGCCCGTGTTCAAGCCCTGAAACAGCTGTTGTTATTTTTTGTTTCGGGGCTTGGGTTCGGGCAATTCTTTGTGGGTTTCCTTCACAATTTCGGCTAAAACCTCGTGGTCTTCAAGGTCGGCAATGTAAAAGTAGTCTTTTGCTCCTGGATATGGAGGGCGTAAATCAATGGATTTAAGTTTCTTTTTGCCAGCCTCGGTGGGCTTGATGTAAAGGCAATCATCGCACAATAGACCGAAGATTTTGCCGTTGCAATAGATACCATAGTCGCCAAACATCTTCTTAACCGTTATTTCTCCTGCCGTAGAACATTGGTCTACAACGTACTGAACAAAGTCCGTGGTACAAGCCATGTGTGGTTTTGTTTTTGTTATTGTGGGTGATGATGTCTTTTTTACCAACAGACGTGTTGACAAGTTGACGAGAGGTAGCCCCTTATCAAGGATTTAGAGCACTCCGCTTTATATTATAGTCACTTGTCAACACGTCAATCTGAACGCTTATTCCGCTGTATTGCTCGTCAGTTTTGCCGTTCGCCGTTGAGATATACCTCGCGAATAACGGGCGTGGTATAGGCGTAGGGAATGAAGGCAATAGAGGGAATGGGGTGGGTGATGTAGAAGTTTGCCACCTTGCCAATGGCTATTGAGCCATAATCGGCACTTAGACCCATAGCGTATGCACCGTTGATGGTGGCCGCATTGAGCGCCTCTTCGGGTAGTAGTCGCATCTTGATGCAAGCCAAAGACACAACAAACTTCATGTCGCCCGATGGTGTTGACCCCGGATTATAGTCGCTTGCGATGGCAGGACCAAGGCCGGCACTAATCATTTTGCGCACGGGTGCGAAGGGAATGTTGAGGAAGAACGAGGTGCCAGGCAACGCCGTTGGCAACGTCTCGGTGCCAATCATCATGGCAATGTCTTCGTCAGTCATGCTCTCCAGATGGTCAACGGAGAGGGCGTTGTGTTTAAGTGCCACTTCAACACCGCCACTTGGTGCCAATTCTTGTCCGTGTATCTTGCCACGCATGCCGTATTTCGCACCGGCTTTCAGAATGCGCCCTGTCTCTTCGGGCGTGAAAAAGCCCTCGTCGCAGAACACGTCTACAAAGTCGGCAAGCCCTTCTGCCGCCACGGCGGGTATCATTTCGTTCACCACGAGGTCTACATAAGCACTTTGTCGGCCTGCATACGCTCTGCCCACAGCATGTGCACCAAGGAAATTCGATACCACTTTAAGTGGCGAGGTTTGTTTGATACGGCGTATAACGCGGAGCATTTTCAGCTCGTCTTCGGTGTTCAGGCCATATCCGCTCTTTATTTCCACACAGCCTGTGCCTTTGAGCATCACTTCGCGAACGCGTTTCATCGACTGTTCAAACAGTTCGTCTTCGCTCATTTCGTGCAGTTTGTCGGCACTGTTGAGTATGCCACCGCCACGTTTGGCTATTTCGGCATACGACAATCCGTTGATTTTGTCTACAAACTCACTCTCTCTGCTGCCTGCATTGACAATGTGCGTGTGCGAATCGCAGAACGATGGCATCACCGTTCCACCCTCGGCGTCTACTCTTTTCACGTCGACAGCAAGCTGTGGTAAGCTTTCCATCGAACCGAAGTCGGCTATTCTGCCATCTTTTATTAGCAGATAGGCGTTGTCTAACGTTTCGAACTGCGCCATTTCGCTGCCTTGCAAGCGCAAGTGACCCTTGCGGTCGATGCCGCCAAGGGTCGCTATGTTATAGATTAATGTGGTTGCCATCGCCTTTTATTTGCGTAAGAACTGGATGGACTCTTCGATGTGGGGGTACATCACCACGTCTACATCGATGAAAGGAACAACCTTGCGATAGGCCTCGTGTACTTTCATCAGTTCGGGAGAAGACACAAGCGGGCGACGGAAGTCGAGTGCTTGGGCTGCATTGAACAGCTCGATAGCCAGCACGCGCTCGGTATTGGCCACCACCTTGCGTAGCTTAATGGCTGCATTGGCACCCATACTAACAAGGTCTTCTTGGTCCTGGCACGAGGGAATGTTGTCGATAGACGATGGTACGGCATACGACTTGTTAAGGCTTACCACCGAGGCGGCCGTGTATTGGGCAATCATAAAGCCGCTGCTAAGGCCTGGTTTGGCCACAAGGAAACTAGGCAAATCGCGCAAACCTGACACTAAACGATAGATGCGGCGTTCGCTGATGTTGGCCAATTCGCTCATGGCAATGGAGAGATAGTCCATAGGCAGGGCGATGGGTTCGCCGTGGAAATTGCCGGCCGAGATAATAAGGTCTTCGTCGGGACAAACAGTGGGGTTGTCGGTAGCCGAATTTATCTCGGTGTCTATCACCGAATAGACGTAGCGCAAGGTGTCTTTCACTGTGCCATGAACTTGTGGCACGCAACGGAAAGAGTAGGGGTCTTGCACGTGTTGCTTGGGGCGCGCAATGAGTTGGCTGCCTTCGAGCAGTTGGCGGAAACGTGCAGCCGTTTCAATTTGTCCTTGATGGGGACGTACTGCGTGCACAGCGTGGGTGAAAGGCTCGATGCGACCATCGAAAGCATCGAGCGACATGGCGGCGATAACGTCGGCCCATTCGCTCAAACGCTGTGCGTTAAGCAAGGCCCAAACAGCTTGTGCGCTCATGTTCTGCGTGCCGTTGAGCAGTGCAAGTCCTTCTTTGCTGGCCAACTCGATGGGCTTCCAATTCATTCGGCGGTTCATTTCCTCGCCCGAAACAACTTCGCCGTTCATCTCCACTTCGCCAAGGCCTACCAAAGGAAGGCTCATGTGGGCTAGAGGAACGAGGTCGCCCGATGCACCTAGCGAGCCTTGTTCGAGTATTACGGGGTAGATGTTGTTGTTAAACATGTCGACAAGTCGTTCAACGGTGTCGAGTTTGCAACCAGAGAAACCGTAGCTTAACGACTGAACTTTAAGCAGTAGCATCATCTTAATGATGTCGTTGGGCAGACGTTCGCCCACTCCGCAGGCGTGCGACTTAATAAGATTGACTTGCAACTGCGACAATTGGTCTTTGCTAATAGACACGTTGCACAGCGAACCAAAACCGGTTGTTACGCCATAGATGGGATTTTCTTCCTTGGCAATGCGTGCATCGAGATATTCGCGACTTTTAATGATGCGCTTGCGTGCATCGTCGCTTAGTTCTATTTTGTAGTTGTTATAAATAATTTCGCCGATTTTCTCAATCGTTAGATGGTCGGCAGAGATTTGATGTGTCATGATGTTGGTCGTGATATGGGGTTTAAAAATGAATGTTGTCAATCAATTCGTCGTCAACGAGGTTGGGCAGCGTTACCTTGAAGTGGGGGGTACGCTCCATTTCGCGGCTGATAGCATCTATCGAGCCTTTGTTTCTTGCCCACGAACGACGGCTTATACCATTGTTTACATCCCAGAAAAGCATCTGCCTGATGCGTTGGTCGCAGGCCTCGCTGCCATCAAGAACCATGCCGAAACCGCCATTGATAACTTCGCCCCAGCCAACGCCGCCACCATTGTGAAGGCTTACCCACGTGGCACCACGGAACGAATCGCCGATAACATTCTGTACGGCCATGTCGGCACAGAATTGCGAACCGTCGTAGATGTTGCTTGTTTCGCGGAACGGTGAGTCGGTTCCCGAAACGTCATGATGGTCGCGCCCCAATACGATGGGTGCGCTAATGCGCCCTTCGCGTATGGCCTTGTTGAACGCCAAGGCTATGCGTATGCGCCCTTCGGAGTCGGCATAGAGGATGCGCGCTTGCGAACCAACAACCAATTTGTTGCGTCCGGCCTCACGAATCCAATGTAGGTTGTCGGCCAACTGTCCGTGTATGTCGTCGGTTGCCTTGTCCATCAGTTCGGTTAACACCTCGGTAGCAAGTTGGTCGGTTAGTTCGAGGTCGGCGGGCGAGCATGATGTGCAGGCCCATCTGAATGGTCCAAAGCCGTAATCGAAGAACATGGGTCCCATGATGTCTTGCACGTACGAGGGATAGCGGAAGTGTTGGGCATCTTTCATGATGTCGGCTCCTGCACGGCTAGACATCAATAGGAAGGCATTACCATAATCGAAGAAGTACATGCCTTGCGCCGTAAGCTTGTTAATGGCTGCCACTTGTCGGCGAAGCGAGTCGAAAACACGCTCTTTAAACGTATCGGGGTCTTCGGCCATCATCTTGTTTGATTCTTCTAGCGACATGCCAACGGGATAGTATCCGCCAGCATAGGGGTTGTGCAAAGAAGTTTGGTCGCTACCTAAGTCTACCTGCACGTTATCTTTTGCAAGGCGTTCCCAAAGGTCAACCACGTTGCCAACGTACGCCATAGAAACCACGCGGCGTTCTTCCACAGCCTTCTTAACGGCAGTAATCAGTTCGTCGAGGTTGCCATGCAGTTCGTCTACCCATCCTTGCGCATGGCGTTTCTCTGCCGCATGAGGATTAATCTCGGCCACAACACTTACTACGCCGGCGATATTTCCAGCCTTGGGTTGGGCACCAGACATGCCACCAAGACCTGATGACACAAAGAGTGGCATCTTGTGATTTTTCTCTTTGCCGAACACTTTGCGGGCTGCGTTAAGCACGGTGATGGTTGTTCCGTGCACGATACCCTGCGGACCGATGTACATGTAGCTGCCAGCGGTCATTTGTCCGTATTGACTTACGCCCAGCGCATTGAACCTTTCCCAATCGTCGGGCTTAGAATAGTTGGGGATAACCATGCCGTTTGTTACCACAACGCGCGGTGCATTAGGGTGCGAGGGGAACAAACCTAAGGGATGTCCGCTATACATTACGAGTGTTTGCTCGTCGGTCATCTCGCTAAGATACTGCATGGTGAGTCGATATTGCGCCCAGTTTTGGAATACGGCGCCATTACCTCCGTAAGTGATAAGCTCGTGTGGGTGTTGCGCCACGGCAGGGTCGAGGTTGTTTTGTATCATCATCATGATAGCTGCTGCCTGCGTGCTATGGTGCGGATAATCGTTTATGGGACGAGCGTGCATGGCATAACGCGGGCGTAGCCTGTACATGTAAATGCGGCCATAGTCTTTCAACTCTTGCGTAAATTCGGGCAAAAGCTGTGCATGTAGTTCTTTGGGGAAGTAGCGCAATGCGTTTCTTAGTGCCAATTTCTTTTCTTCTGCCGAAAGGATGTCCTTTCTTTTTGGGGCATGACTTATGCTATTGTCGTAAGCTTGTGATTCGGGCAGCACGTGGGGAATACCACCACAGAGGTCTGCTTGAAATTCTTGAAGGGTCATAGTGGTTGGTTAGTTTTATTCTTACCTACTTATATATAAGGTGTAGCGGTTACACCTTGCGCACTGTTTGGCGCATAAAGGCGAAATGCAGGCAGGCAAAAAGCCCACCTGCAAACGCATTATAGTTTTGATTCTACGATGGCAACAATCTCCGTTTCGGCAGCATTGGCCTTTGCGATAAGGTCGTTTGCCTCGGTAATCAGTTTGTTGCTCACTTCTTTGTCGACGAGCGAACCGGCGTTAATCTTCACGTTCATGCCTGCTCCCAGCACGGCTGCGCGAGCTGCCAAGGCACCAACACCAGCGTCGGACACGCTGTTGGGGTTGCCCGTTTCGGCCATAGCCTTGCACAACTCGAACACGCGGAACGACTCTTTCATCGTTTGCAGCGGCACTTGTGCAGCATAAAGTGTGGCAGCTTGTATGGCATCGGTACGTGCTTGCTTGTCGGCATCGGTCTTTTTGGGTAGTCCGAAGGCAGCTATAATGCGGTTGAAGGCCTCCGTGTCTTCGTCAACAAGGTGCAACAGGTTGCGCATCATCTCCTGTCCCTTGTCTGCCCAGTGGCTGAACTCTTCCCAACGGTCGTCCCATCCGGGCTTATGACTCGAAAGGTTGGCAACCATTGCACCCAAGGCGGCACCCAAAACGCCCATGTAAGCAGAGATGGTACCGCCACCAGGAGCAGGCGATTCGCGCGAGGTTTCTTTGGCAAAGCCCTCAACGGTGAGGTCTACCAGCTTTTTATTGCCTTCTTCTTCGCAAAGGTACTCAATCACTTTTTCGCGCGGATTGAATGGTTTGAGGTCGTCTAGTCCCATTGACTTAACGGCAATCTTGATAACATCTTCTTCGGGAATGCCGGTAGAACGATTTTGTTTTTCCAAGAAATAACGGCCAGCCTCGATAAGCGTACGTTTGGGAATAAGGCCAACAATCTCTGTTCCTGTAACCCTTACTCCGCGATTTTGTGCGCAACGACACACTTCGTCGAAAGCAATGTGGAGTGGGGTAACGTCGATATTGGTAATGTTCATTGATACTTGGGCAATGCCGTACTCATCGATAAACCAGCCAATTGCCTTTGTCGCTTTAAGCGTTCCTGGTTGGTTGATGGTCTTTCCGTTCTCGTCTTTCTTGATTTTTCCTGTTATAGGGTTTCCTTCACGAACGGGTCTGCCTTTCTCTCGCACGTCGAAAGCGATGGCATTGGCACGGCGTGTGGAGGTTGTGTTAAGGTTAAAGTTGGTTGCGATGAGGAAATTACGTGCACCAACAGCGGTAATGCCTGTACGTTGAACACGTTCGTCAACAGGGCGTGCGCCAAAGTCGGGTTGCTTTCCTTCGGTAGTCAGTTTCTCGGCGAGTGCTTCGTATTCGCCTTGTCGACATACGGCAAGATTTTGTCTTTCAGGTGTGAAGGCAGCAGCCTCGTAGCAATAGCAAGGAATTTGCAGCTCGTCGGCAATGCGTTTGGCCAACTTGCGTGCCAATTCGGCACATTCTTCGAGCGTTATTCCAGCCACGGGGATGAGTGGCAGCACGTCTGTGGCACCCATTCGTGGGTGTGCGCCGTGATGTTGGCGCATATCAATCAGTTCACCTGCTTTCTTCACGGCCAAGAATGCGGCCTCAACCACCACGTCGGGGCAACCCACAAAGGTTACCACCGTTCTGTTGGTGGCCTCTCCTGGGTCGACATCGAGCAGTTTAACACCTTTAACCTCTTTGATAACACTGGTTATCTGGTTAATGATTTCCATGTTGCGGCCTTCGCTGAAATTAGGCACACACTCTACAAGTTGCTTTACATTGTTCATGTTAGAATGTATCTGTTAAACGTTAGTATCAATATCGGTATTTTGTAAGTTAAGCACAAATATATGAATTAATTTACTAATGCGCGCCTTTTTCGGGTATTTATTTGCCTAAAAAAGTGCGGCTGTATGCAGCCGCACTTTTCTAATTGTTGTTATGTTAGCCCTAGGCGTGTCGTAATGTCTTGTATTTTGTTTTCGGCTAATCGTTTTGTTTCGCTATGCGCAATGTTGCATTCAAATTGATATGTGTTGAAAAGCGTAAATTAATTAGCCGTTCTTTGTTTGATTGTTGCTTATTTGGCCTCGTTTATGCGTTCAAGTGTAACGAGCATCAATTCTAATTTATTGGCATTGCCGTTTTTCCTTATACGGAATGTAACGCTGTTGGTTTGTCGTGTAAGGTATATGTCGCCAACGTGTACTTCACGTTTCTCTTCATTCTTGTCACCTTTTGTTGAGAACCAATCGGCAATAAGGTTTTGTCTCTGCCATATCTGTACGTCAGCTCCATGACTGTTCGACTTGTAGTTGAGCAGTAATCTGTATTTGCCTTCTGGTACATCGTCTAACGACAGCTTAACAATACCATCGCTAGGTGTGTCAATGGCCAAGCCTTTTCCGAACACGCAAACAACACCCTGTCCCAACGTGATGTTGAATTGTTGGGGGAAATAAATGTGCTTCGTAGGTGAGTAAACTGTTCGGGCTTCTTCTGTGGGTACCATGCGTTTGCTAGTCGGGGTGTTGGAATAGTAGAAAGCCAACGAAGTGTAGTTTACGGGGAAGTCGTTGTTTTGCGGGCCGTGCTCCATGCCATGATAAATATGACGTTCGAAAGGCATCTTATCGTTGAGGAACCATCGGTATCCGCCTGTTCGGGCCATCGGTAGCGAGTAGTCGAGCGAACCATGTAAGGGCAGACTAACGCCTCGGTCCCACCGGTCTAGTTGGGCGTACCATCCTCCATTAAAGTAATCTTCCGACCCAGTTCCATGTATTCTCATCTTTCCGTCTACGTAAGTGCTGTCGTCTCCTTCAAAGAATAGCGTCATTCCTGGTCGAAGTCCTTGTGCCGATAGTATGGTACCTACGTAATGACCCTTGCCCTCTGTTTCAAGGAAAGTATGATATTTGCCTAGTGGTGTTATCTCGTTCCGCCACGTGCAGTAGAGCTTTCCTTCCTTTTGAGGATTACGTTTGTTGCTAGTAAAGTGTACCTTTATGCGCGCTGTGATGGGCGATTGTTGGCTGTTACGTTTTTTATAAACCAAACTTAGCTTGGCAGAGTTGTCGTATGGCATGGGAAGGTAGCAATAGTTGGCGGTTTGCTGTCTGCCAGCTAATAGGCTACGCATGGCAGGTTTTCCGAAAGCGTAACCGAAGAAGTCGGCTAGTGGTGCATAGATGGCTTCTAACACCTCGTCGTCCCATTTCGCCGACAAGATAACGTCTTTGTTTTCGCCTTCGAAAGCCGTACCCGCATCAATCTCAAAACCAACTATTCGGCCTCCCTGATTGCTCTCGAAGAAAGGTTTGGTCTCTCCGGGTTGAATGGTGACGGTACGTTCTTCTGTTTTAAAATCCGCCGAAGCACCCATGGCAAAGAGGTTGGGAGAGTAGGAAGAGGCCGTCCAGAGGTTTTCAACAGAGCGAATCTGTTCCAATTCTACTTTTGAATTTGCTTGTGGATTGAAGGTTTCCACCTTCATTCCATCTAGTTTGCGGTATTCCACTTGAATGAATTCCAACTTTGGACCATCGTATAATATCTTGCACGACTTGGCATAAGTGATGGGTATGTAGCAGAAGTAGCCACCTATTTCGTTACCGCAGATGGGCTTGACAAAAGGAAAAACCTTTCCAGAAAATAAGTCGGAGAACTTTATTGATAAGCTTGGCTTCTTTTGTCCATCAAAATAAAAGTACAGCATATTGTCGTTAGGAGTGGGTGTCCAAATACGTTCGATAACCCCTGGGTCGTTCATTTCTGCGATGACAAGCTTTCCACCCTCCTTGCGAAGATAGGAATAGGTTCCGTCGAACCCGTCATCATTGCCGTGTTTCCTGTCATAACTCGAAAAGCTTTCAACATAAGTGCCCGTCCGATACTCGGGAAGAAGGTCTATTCGTTTTAGCGACTGTAACTCGTCTGTCCACTGATAGGGTCTTTGCGACCATGCTTCAAGTGTGGGGATAATTGCCACAAAGGCCAGTATCGCTGTTCTTATCTTTATCATGAAGTGTTGCTTTTGTTTTTAATGATTTAACTTTTTGATGGCTATTTCTCGCAAAGTGTGTTTGCGAACGAACATCCCCCATCGCCCTTTCTTCATGTTAGTAAGGGACGATGGAGTGATGCTTGCTTAAAGGGAATTCATCTCAGACGATGCCCTTCGGGAGTGATAATCATGGCATTTATTCCGAAGAACCCTGCCCAATGCGTGTTGGTTGAGCCCATTGAAAGTTCGATGTCTATTGTTCCGTCGTCTTTGGGTTCTATTCCAGAAACAACGGCCATCTTGTCTGTGTTGAAATCGTTCACAAGTTCGGCTTCCCCCTCGTTCTTTCCTATTACCTTATACTTCGTACAAGTATTGCGGTCGTTGATCGAACCATAGAAGTAGAAGGTGTATTTCATGCCCTTGTTGAGATAGGATAGCTTGAAAGCACCTTTTGGAAGCTTTTTGCCGTCGCACCAGAACATGTCTATACATGCCGTTTTGGGCAGTCCTAGGTTGTTGGTCAATTCTCGGCGAACCAGATTTTCCTCTGGTTTAGAGAAGTGTGTGGTAACCGCAAAGTTGAAATACGTGCTGTTTCCAGCCGAGTCTAGCAAGTTGGCTAGGGGTGCATCGTAGTTATGTTTATAGTTGTTAAAGGGAGCGGGTGTCTCAATAGGCCCGAAATCGATATAGATTGGGCACTTCAACACGAACTCGTTAGGCCCTTTCTCTTTGAACTCGGTAAGCTCCGTCACCTCTTGTAAGTTGGTTGCCGCAGCGTGGGCCGCTGTCTTAGCTAGCTTGTTGTCGTATTGTGAGAGTGAGGGGTTGAGGTAGCTTAATGCGGAAACATCAGTAGAGAATAGCGTTTCGTACCAAGACAAGGCTGCGATATAACGTCCTGTGATGGGGTCTAGGTTGATATCGTCTTTTAAAACTTTATCGCCAAGATAGGAAGTTCGCCCGTTTTGTATGGCAGTTCCTGTTGGTATCACCATGTCGACATGCGGTTTCCCCTGCATTACGGCATTGGTTATGCTGTCAAACATTTTCTTTTGGTCGTTACCATAAGATGCAAAGGTGGGATTACGTGCAGTTTTGGCGTAGGCCCAAGTTTGATGTAACAATACCTTGACGTTAGGATTGGTAGCCAAAGATTTGATTGCTTGTGCCAATTGGGGCAAAAACGTCTGGTATCCATTGGCCATTCCCGCCATTTCGGTAGCCTCTTCAAGTGCGATGAAGTCCCAATTCTCTTCTTCAATCACCTTCCGTAGGTCTTGATCCTTTTGCGTGTTGGAGTTCCCTTCTACTGAAACACGCTGATAAGCATAGCTGTTTGATTCTTGCTTAATATTGTTCAAGTGTGTTTTGAAGCTGGCTTGTGGGATGGAGAGGTTGCAAATCACGAGTTTCTTACCTGTGGCTGTTGCCATTTGGCTAAGTAATAGTGAGTTGGCATCAATTGCTCTGCCGCATCCAATGGTTAACAGTCGCATCGGAGCTTCGCCCTCGGCCACATTTACGTCTGCGTAATATTTTAGTCGATGGTCGCTTGTCTCAACTTTTACGACGGTTTTACCTGGTGCTAACGCTTTAATCAGCCCCTTATGTCCTGCTCGTTGTTCCACTTGGGCCACCTGGGCGTTTTCCACTTCCCACGTTAAGTTGTAGTTTTGCCCATCGTTTGCATCAACCAATGCCCTTATAATAGTTGTTTCTCCTACATTCAAGTTGAATGATGGCTGGCTAATGCGCACATAGTGGCTTACGTCCGGGCGCACCTCTTCTTTGTCTGCGCAGCCCGCAAACAAGGTTACCGCAAGGCACAACGCCTGCAATAAAATGGTTTTATGTCGTTTCATCATTTCTTGTTTTTAATATCCTGTGGGTTGTCTTAGCTTCACATTGATGTCCATTTGCTTTTGGGGAATAGGCATCAAGTACATCTTTTTAGTAAAGGTACGAGGTTTCCAAAGCGTTCGCTTATAATAGGCGTTAGGGTTATTGGCATCGTCGCTGGCCATTGTACCATTTCTATTCATGCCCCAATAGCTATGGTTGAGATACTTCTCTGCCAATTTCCAGCGGCGAAGGTCGTTTAGGCGAATGCCTTCACAGTTAAACTCCACACGTCGCTCTTGTTGGATTGCCGCCCGCATCTGCTCTTTACTTAGTCCTTGGGGCAAGTTGGGAAGTCCAGCCCTTTCTCTGATGAGGTTCACATAGTGGTATACGTTTTCGTTAGGACCGTCTTGCGACTCGTTCAAAGCCTCTGCATACCCAAGGTATGCTTCTGCAAGGCGATACAAGATGCCTGGTTGATAGCTATATTTGTTATCTCGTGGAAATACGTCGAGCGATACTTGCTTGCGAACGTTGTAGCCCGTCCAGGGTGCATCGAACGATTTACTGGCATCTTCGCCCACTCCTTGAAGGTTGTTTACGCGCCTGTTAACAACGTTGAGCCATTCGTTGTTGAAGATAACCGACACATAGAAACGAGGTTCGCGGTTTATCCACATTCTAAAGGTACCCACCTCGGTGCGCCCTGTAGTATCATCACCTGCTACTGACATACCTGTTTCAGAGTACAAAGGTGAATCTTGTATGGTTTTACCATCATTCATAAAGAAAGCATCGACAAGCTCTTGGGTAACAGCTATGCAGGCAAAACCTACTTTCTCAGTACGAGGCGTACAACGTCTGTCTACTCCTTCTCCTCCTATATTACCCCAATCATTGAAGTAAGTAGCCCAAACAATCTCTTTGTTATAAGTTTGGAAAAGGTTGTAAAGTGACTTATCAGGGTCTATAGTACCATTGTTTTTCTTTTCTTCGTACAATTCGTATTTACCTTGGCTATAGTTGATAAAATCTCTTACTGCTGCTAAAGCTTTTTGCTTTTTAGTAGCATCGTAGTCAGGGAAAAGGCGTTTGCCATCAGGATTGGTAAGCGAAAGAGCTTCAGTATACCCACCATTGAATAGTGGACTGGCTGCATATACCCATAGCTTAGCACGTACTGCTAAAGCTACCCCTTTAGTAGGCAAGAGGGCTTCGTTTTGCTCTGAATCTACTATAGTTTTTCCTGATAGGTCACTTTAC
>ERZ773056.105-NODE-105-length-39373-cov-8.279516_pt1 | contig 39373 bp, 67 predicted proteins | sample MGYA00580857_ERZ773056 | MGnify/ENA primary metagenome ERZ773056 (study PRJEB29015, sample SAMEA2737996) | human oral metagenome | biome: human oral; feature: human-associated habitat; material: dental | place: China | collected 2114 ... | reverse complement strand
CGATGGCCACTCCACCAACCCTCCGGCTCGCTACACCGAAGCCAGCCTGGTGAAAAAAATGGAGGATCTGGGCATTGGACGCCCCTCCACCTACGCCTCCATTATCAAAACCATCCAAGACCGTGGCTACGTGTACTCCCGTGGCAACGCCTTGGTGCCATCATGGGTGGCGTTCGCAGTGGTTGGGCTCATGGAATCCAGCTTTGCGTCATTAGTGGACTACGACTTCACCTCCTCCATGGAGGACGAGCTCGACGATATTGCCACCGGCAATGAAGACCGCACCGACTGGCTCACCGGATTTTATTTCGGCAATGCTGATGCCTCCGACCGGACCGCCGAAACCGTGGCCCGACTGGGCGGTTTGAAAGCCCTGGTGCGCGATAACCTGGAGCATATCGACGCCCGGTTGGTCAACTCCCTGCACCTGTTCAACGATGCCGAAGGGCGAAGCATCGTGGTACGCGTGGGGCGGTACGGTCCGTACCTAGAGCGTGTGGTGGGCGTCGATAAGAACGGCGAACCAGAGCACCAGCGGGCCAACCTGCCGGACAGCGTGACCCCCGACGAGCTGACGCTGGAGGTGGCGGAGAAGCTGTTCGCCACGCCGCAAAGCGGGCGGGAGCTGGGCGTGAACCCGGCGAACGGGCGCATGGTGGTGGCCAAAGAAGGACGCTACGGCGCGTACGTCACCGAAGTGGTGACCGATGCGGAACGTGAAAGCGCCGCCGAAGTTGCCGAGAAAAAGATCGCAGAGGAACGGGCCGCCGAGGACGCGCAGCGCGCCGGAGTAAGCGATGGACGCGGCCTTGGCGGCGGCGAGCAAGGTGACAAAGCGGGTGATTTGCGGGTGGGTAGAGGCAAATTCCAGTACCGACTCGGCCATCCCGGCGAAACCTTGCGCGCCGCTGGCAACCACCGGCAGCAGCTGGCTGCCGAGCTCTTTGGCGAGGTTGCCAATGGCAATCTGCGCCTGCTCCAGTTTCTTCTCGGTGGTGTCCATCTGCGCCGCAAACTCGTTTTGCATGGCGCCTGCTGTCCGCGTCTTGTCGCCAACGAGGCCAAGCTGGCGGTCATACTCGGCGAGCGAGCCAACCATGAGCGAGATGTCGTCGGCGTATTCCTGCCCGAACAGTTTGGTCAGCGTAATCGCACGCTGCTGGTTGTCGAGTTTTTCCAGGCTGCCTAAAAATTCGCGCAATGCCGCCTGCGGGTTGGCGCGGATGTTGTCGGCAAGGCGGTTGGCGGAAAGGCCGAGGTCTTCGAGACCTTCGGCAAAACCGCTCACCCCCTGGCCGCCGGTTTGCAGGCGGTTGAGCAGCGCGTTGATGGCGGTCGATGCGGTCTCCGGCGATTTGCCCAGCGCGATGAAGGCGGCAGAGAGGGCGGCGGTCTGCTCGGTGGCGAGACCGAACTGTTTGGCGCTGCCGCCGATGCGGGTCAAGGCTTCGACGATTTCGGATTCTTTGGCGGCGGTGTTGTTGCCGAGGGTGTTGATGGCATCGCCCAGCGCGCGCACCTCACTCAGCGGAATCTGGAAGACGTTGGCCAGTTTGGCGGCGCTGTCGCCCGCTGATTCTGCCGTCATGTCAAACGCCACCGCCATTTGCCCGGCGAGGCGGGTAAATTCCGGCAAGTCCTCAAAGGCGACGCCCAAGCGGCCACCGGCGGCGGTGATTTCGGCGACCGATTCCGGCACCATGCCGAGCTCGATTGCCAGCTCTTTCACCTGCGAGGAGAGGCGCGCCATCGCCTCCGGCGTGGCATCGACCGCTTTTTTCACCGCCGCCATCGCCGCTTCAAATTGCACAGCCTCATTGACCACGCCCGCGAGGCCGCCACCGGCGGCGACGACTTCGGCGAGGCCGGATGCCATTTCGCCAAAGCGCTCTGCCGATTCTTCGGCGGTCTCGCCCACTTCGCCGATTTGTGCGCGCAGTTCACCGACGCGCTCCGCGTGCAGCTCGGTCGCCCGTGCCAGCTCTTCTTCGGTGAGTGTGCCGCTGGCGCGCAGTTGTTCCAGCGCGTGGTCGAGTTGTTCAATCTCGCGCCGGGCGCGGTCGTCGGCGTCCAGGCCGATGGTGACGCGCGCCCCTTCCAGCGCCGAAAGTTCATGGCTGACGCTGCCAAGCTGGCGCTCAAGGTCGGCGAGCTGCGCGCGATAGAGTTCCGCCGCCCGCGCCAATTCTTCCTGCGAGAGCGTGCCGTCTTCCTGCAACGTGCGGTAGGCATCGGCAACGGCTTCGATGCGTTGTTTGATGTCTTCGTCGTTGGCGAGGCCGAGGGTGATTTTCGCTGCGGTGATTTTGCGCAGTCTTTCGGCCTCGGCGCTGGTCTCGTTGAGCTGGTCGCGCAGCCGCCCGGCATCTTCGCGCACGGCGTCCAGCCCGTTTGCCTGCGCCTCCTGCTCCAGACGGTTCAGCTCGGCGGTGAGCGCCTGCAACTGGCGTTCAAGGTCTTCGGTACTGCCGCCTGCCGCTTTCAGTTCGTCGATAGTCTTTTGCAGCGCATCAATGTCAGCCCGTGCGTCGATTTGTAGAGCGACGTTCAACTCTGTTGCCATGTTTTCTCCAATAAAAAAGCCCCCGAGGTCGGGGGCTGCTTAAAAATTCGGTTATGCCAAGATACGCGGCTTGTAGTGCTTCTGCGCGCGGCTTCTGCCTTCGTCCATCACTTCGTCGGGCAACATCAAATGGAACAGGGATTCATGCAGTCCATCCCAAATCGCACCGCTGCCGTACAAAATGTCGTTGGTCAGGTCGAGGGTGGCGCGGGTTTCGGCAAGCGCCGCTTTCAGCCTTTCATGCGCCTGTGCCGTGAGGTCGCGCAGGCGCAAGAGTGCTTTTTTCTGCTCCTCAAAGCGTAGCCGCCCGACGTGCATCAGGCTGATTGCCGACACTTGATGACGACGGATGTCGTCGGCGTTCTTGTCTTCCGGTGGCGGCAAGAGTTCACCTTCCAGCGCCAGACGGTGGATGTACTCAACTGCCTGCGGCAACTGTTCCGCCGGGATTTCTTCGATGTGGGAGACGTTGAAGCGCTGGTGAATGAGGCGGTAGGCTTCATCGTGCATCAGTCCGCGTTTGGTGGTGAGCATCGTTACCGCCTGGCGCAGTCCGGCACGTTCGTCCGGCGTGGTGCGGCGGGGATTTTCTGCCTTGCCGTTGTGCCAGTAGTCGTACAGCACTTTGAAACATTCGCGCTGGTAACGGATGAGGGTAGTGCGCGCTTCCGGGTTCTTCAGGCGGGTAACGTCCACTCCGAACAGCCAGCCGTTCAGGTATTCCAGCGGCAGGCACAACATACTGTATTCTTTGCCATCGTTGCCAGTTGTGCGTGTCATAAGCACAACTGATTTAAGCACCTCGTTACGCAGCACACGCTCACGCTGTCCGCGCCAATCAAGCCCGATATTTTCACACATGGGCTTCATGGCAACGTAATGTTTGCCGTCGTGGGAGATGGTGATAAGGGTTTGCCCGTGGAAATCCACGGTTTGCATTGTGTTTTTCATGATTTTACCTTTTGGTTATTTTGAAGTTGCCCTTTGCGGGCGGTCGGGACGTTCAAAAACCTCCAAAAGTAGGCCGGAGTTATTCCCCTTGCGGGTGTTATATTCCTCGCCCTCCCGACCATAACAAATCGGTAAAATCCTGTAGCCATGCGAAACGAACGATGGAGCACGGACACAAAAAAACCGCAATTCTGACGGGTGCGGAAACCGCTTTTGGAAAGGTTTTGAAGCCTTGTGCGCACTATACGAAAAAGCCCCTGCGAATGCAAGGGGCTTGAATGAATTATTTCCACGGTGTTTGCAATATTCTCCTACCTGCAGGTACTTTTTCACGATTTCTAAATATCATCGTTATTACCCGGTCTCCGGGGAAAAATGGCGGGTAATGCATTTCATCAATTGCAGTAATATTTTTGTAGAAATCGTACTCCCCCTCATCATGGCAATCCATAAAAACAACTTCTGCAGCAGGATTGCTGGCAAAAGCCTTTTTAATATCCCGTATCCTGCCTTGTGCATCACAAAGAAAAACAACGTAATGAATCAGGATTTCTGCCCGTTTTCTCTTGTCGGATAAAGATTTTTTCTCTTCTTTCTCCCTGCGCCTTTGAGCAATTTCGCCAGACCATGCTGCAAGAAAGCTGCCTTCCGTGCGGATAGCGTTTTCAATGTCTTCCCGTTTCCCGGGAGCAGACAGGCCGACCGCTTTGCAATATTTTTTCAGTTCGGCAACGGTAAACCATGATAATGCAGTATCTATATCGGGATTCTGCGGAATATCATAGTATTCTGCTGCCCATTCGAGCATATACGGCATATATGGACGTGTCCTGAAATGCGCAATATACGCATCCAAGTTTCGCCACCCCCATTCCTTTTCAAGAAATAAGGTTTTGATATCCCGATATATTGCTTCAATACCGATATTAAACCGCTGCCGTACCGCTGCCTTAATGCTGTCGAGTTGGTTTCTATCCATCTCCAGTTGCGAAGTAACAATTTTCCAGGCGGTCTCATAATCAGCCACAAACTGCGGAGCATCGGGGTCGAAATCAAAGAAGGTAAACACGGTTTATTCCATCGAGTTCAGCGCGGTAATACGGGCATAGTCTGCGGTTTTCATGGTCGCGGTGGCAATATGGGCGAACAGCAGCAGGCTGCATCCCGACACCAGCGCGCCGATAGCAAGTGCGACGCCAACCATGCCTTTGTCGCTGAACAGGGCCGTGAGGAATGTCAGCAATGCGATGAATATCACAAACCAGCCGATGAACGCGACAAACTTGGCGATACCCAGTCCGCCAGCAAACTCGGTCGCGCTGATGTCCTGCGCCGGTTTTTCCCGATGACGAGCAGGTGCAGGAGTTGAAGCCGCTGGTGGAGCTGCTGCGGGTCGTGGGCGGGTGACGCCTATCTCGAACGGTTTGTGACAGTGTTCGCAGCGGATGAGTTCGCCTTTTTGTTTGCCGGTTTCGATTTCACCGGCGCAGTACGGGCATTTGATTGTAGCCATGCTTTCATTCCTGTGTTGGGGGATGTTTCCCGCCTAGCATCGCCCGTGCCGTGCGCGGTTTTCTATTGCGCCGGTCGCGGTTTGTCTTCTTTCACTTCCACGGCAACGCCTTGGGCGATGAGCCATTTGCCAGCGGCGTTGGATGCGTCCACAACATCGCCGACCGCAAAGCTGCGGTCGGAATGGGTGAAGGGTTTGATGGCACGGATTTTCATATGTATCTCCTTACTTCGGCTTAATCGTTACCGTGAACGGGCTGGTTTGTCCTTCCGGTACTTCCGGGCGCCCTGACAGCTCGATGGTGTTGAAGTCGTCAGAGAAGAAGTTGAACGCGCCACTCGCTGACAAGGTTGCCTTCGGGATGTGCAGTTTGACGTCCGCACCATTGACGCGGTTGCGCCCGTCCAATACCAGCTCGCATTTGATTTGGCTGTCGGTGTTCGCTTGGATAACCCACGCTTCCCAGTCGGCTGTCTTGTAACTGACCTTGATTTTGTCGCCTTTGGCGACGCCAGCGGTATCCTTGAGCTTAATCATGCCGAGGCGGTGATGCACCTCGTAGTGTTCGGCGGCAATCGGCGTGTTGTCCGATTTTTTGACGGTGGTATCGGTTTCGGTGAGATAGCCGTGTTTGAGTTGCAAAAAGCGGTCTAAATCGACATCGACCAGCTCGTCAGACACCGTTTGCGGGGTCATTTGCTCGCGTTTCAGCGCACCCTGGAAAACCATCGCCATGTTTTCCTGGTTGAAATCATCGAGCGTAATTTTCAGCTCGCCTGCTTTAGGCAAAATGACGGTGTTCAAAACCGCACCGTAGTTTTCACGCATTTTCGAGATGCGCTCTTTCACTTCTGATTCCATCGACACGGACAGTTCGGTGGCGTTACCCACCAAAACCATGCCAAGGTCGGTACGGTCAAGGCGGCGGATGTAGAGCGTCCCCTCGCCGATGAAACCGTCGTGTTGTAATTTTGTTGCCATAAGTTACTCCTTAGTTTGGAAATTTAGATAGAGTTGATATTTGAGCGGGTAGAGGCTCAACCCGTAGGCGTACACCGCCCGCTCGCCTGGCACCATGTGCAGGGTCTGCCGTGAGCGCGGGTCGTCGTCCAGCGGCGAAAATCCCGTCATCGCCTGCATGACGCCGCCAATCAGCTCGCCAACACCCGCCGGCATCCCGTCGCGCTGGTAATTCTGCGAGGCGACGATGACGCTGTAGGTAACGGTGATTTGCTGATGACGTCCATTGCCCGCCTCGCTCCTGGGCGCGATGCCGTCAAAGATGAGATAGACGTAGCCATCCGTCCCCGTGGTCTTGCCGTTAATCACTTGGGCGAGGTCGTTGGCGCCACAGACAGCGCGCACCCCGTCCACCGTTTTCAACCGCTCGGCGATGGGCGCGTAGGCGGCATTAACGTCAAATGTTGAAGTAGGCAAGGGTTATCTCCTGTAGGCTGGCAAGCAGGTCATCCGAGACACCCAAAAATGGACGCGCCGGGATATGCTCTGTGCCGAACTGGTGATAGGGCGCGTAGCTGACGTTGGTGCCGACTTGCAGGCTGTCGTTGGCAACATGCGCCACGACTGACTGGTAGAGGCGACCGGTATCCATCAGCGGTTTCCCATCGCGTACTTTCAGGTCTTCCCAGATGCTGCCGTCCGGTGCTTCGCTGTTTTCAAAGCGCAACATGACGCGCGTTACTTCGTCTTCGCCCAGCTCATCCAGCACGGGCGTGATGTCATTGCCTCGCTCCGCCAGTTGCTTGAGTTTGCGGAGCGCTGTATCCATCCCCATGGTCAAGACGACAAACTGCATGGCTACCCCTTGCGCACCATGTCCATCTTGTCCAGCGTCGCCTGGTCAAAGACGACCGGGCTAGAGACGACGGCGATGCGGTGATTGCCCTTGAGCGGCAACGGACTGTCAGGCTTGCGCTGGTCATGGTCGCCCGGAAATAGCTGCACCTTGCCCGCCGCCACCGCTTCCAGCCATTTCAAGGCGTCTTCGTAGCGCAGGCGGATGGTGGTCTTGCCGGTGTCGCCGCCCTCCTTGATTTGGTCGTCGTGCAGGCGATAGCGGGCGATGTCCGCCGTGGCCGACACCAGCGCCGCCGGTACGGACGGCAACGGCAACGGATGCGCACGGGCGATGTAGGTGTCGGCCAGCGCCGCCGCGTCCGCACACGCCGCCAACAGGCGGGCGTTCTGCGGGTCGGGATCGGATTCCAGCACCTGCCGCACCTCGCGCGCGCCGAAGCGGTCGATGATGTCTTGCGGTTGGGCGTACATCACGCGCTCTTGAAGTGCATCAGCGTCTGCGGGCGCAGGCACATCGGTAGCGGGTTGCCTTCGGTGTAGATGCTCACCCCGCGCTTGTGTTCGAGCAGCTCGGCGTCGATGTAGAAGGCGCGCGCCAGCTTGTTCGCCTCGGTCATCATGTTGCCGGGGGCGTTGTAGCGGACGAAGCCGTTGCGCATCCCGGTCAGGTAGGCGTGCGCATGTCCGGCCTTAATCATCGGGGTAGCGCCGATGCTGTAGTCGTAGATTTCAAAGGTCATGCCCTTCCACGCGAACTTGCCGTTGGTGTTTTCCCGTGCCAGCACGTTGTCCTGATAGCGCAGCCACGCCTCTTTGGTGGATTTATGCGAAACCAGCGCGTCGAAAAATTCCGGGCTGCACAGCACGGTGCAACCGTTGGCGACGTCGCCCTTGAGCGCTTTTTTCATCGCGCGTAAGGTCTGCTCGATGGCGAGGCCGAGGTCAGCGTTGGCGCTGGAAAATTGCAGGTCGGTCGTCGGCTCGGTAATGCCGAACTCGCTGAACAGGTCGTAGATGATGGTGCTACCGTCAGCGTCCACGATTTTGCCTTTGACCGCGCCCAGCATCAGGTGCTCAATCGTCGCGTCGTGGCTGTCGCGGTGTTCGGCGATTTCGTCGGCAACCACTTCGGCGTTCGAGAGCATCGCGTCCGCCGTGCCCGCCTTGCGCACGTCCTGTATCTGGTCGGCGCGGATGGTGGTTTGCAGCGAGAGATGCGGCACGCGGAAGGTGCGGACGATGCTGTCTTTGCCGAACGCCTTTTGGTTCGGCGCGTCGGCGCGGCTGCGGTCGGGGATGAGGCTGACTTTGCCGTCGATGAATTCCACCATCACGGCGGTGGTGGTCAGGTTCTTTTCGCGCCACATCGGATCAGCGAGCAGGCGGGACGGGACGTTGGGCTTTTGGGTGACGGCCTCGTCCAGTTCTTTCTGGGTGAGACCAAGCATGGCTAATGCAGTCATGGGTTACTCCTTAAATTTTTGGCATTAAAAAGCCCCTGAGCGGGGCTGAAGTGTTGGGGTTAGGCTTGCCGCAGCAGCGGGTTCGGCCGGGTTTCCGGCGCCGCACCGCCTTCGTAGAGGACGGAAAGCACCGAGGTCTGCTTCATCGTGAGCTGGATTTGCTCAACCAGCGCGGCAAAGGTGTCGTCGTCGGCTTTGGCGAGTTTTGCGGCTCGCTCGCCTTCAACACCGAGAGCGGACAGTTGCGCCAATTTCGTCGCTGTTGCCTGTTCGGCGAGTTGCTGTTTCAGGGTTTCGTTTTCAGCGGCGAGGCTAGCTCTCTCGGCGGACAACGTCGCCACCTGTTGTTCAAGTTCCTTGTTCATTTCTGGCTCCTGGTTGGGTTTGGTAAGTGAGAGGGAGAGGATGCGGGCGCTGGTGTTGGCATCGACGCCGGTCGGGGTAAATGACACCTCTCGGATGACGCCGTCGGACAGTACCAGCACGTCATCGTCAGCGAGTGCCTGCCCGTTCACCACGTCGCCCGCGTGGCGGGTCAGGGTGCGGCTGCTCTCAATGTGGACACTCATCTGCCACTCCAGACCTTCATCGGCGGCGGAGACGATGCCGTCGGCGTGGTTATTGCGGAGCATCTCGCCCTCAACAATGAGCGCATTGCCCTCGCGCATGAGATGACCGTAACCGACCACGCGGTCGCGGTCGTGGTTGTGCAAGAGCGGGATTTGCTTGCCGGTGAATTGCAGGCTGTCGAGGTCGATGGCGATGTTGTCGCCAAAGTAGGACAGCACCCCGCCCGCGTAGGCAACGCCGCGCATCTTGCGGCGGCTGTCCACGGAGAGGCGGGCAATGCTTAGGGTGATGCCGCTCATGCAAAGCCCCGTTGCGTGGCGATGGAGGTGTTGAGCGCAATGCCCTGCGCGTTGCAATGTGCGACCAACGGATGCAGCGGCTTGGTGTCGTCGAAGGCATCGGCGGCGACACCGACCAGCTTGTCGATGAGGACGGTGGCGTTGCGGATGACGCACGGCACTTGCGCGTCCTTGTCGGCATCGGCCAGGGCAAAGGCGACTACCGCACCCGGTACTGCACTCGCCGGAATGGTCGGTAGGGTGCCCTTGTACGGTTCGTAGCCCTTGTCGGTCAAAACCAGCACTTCTCCCGCCTTGACCGCCTTGGCGGCCTTGACGCGGGTGCGGCTGTTGGTCGGGTTGGCCTCCCAATGGAGGAAGGACGGCTTGTCGTACTGGATGGTTTGCGTGGTCATGGATGGCTCCTTTTTGGGGGATTAAAAAAACCCGCGTGTGGCGGGCATTAAAAAAGCCCCGCGTGGGGGCTCTGGGGAAATGTGGGAAAATCCCATATTGGGGGTTAAAACACGGCTCCTGCTGCAAGCAGCCTGTTCACAGCATCGTCATACTGCTGGCGTTCCTCTTTGGTCGCCGTGAACGGGTTGAGCGGTTCTCCTTCGTCCACCGGACGCATTAGCGGCGCGTAGGGATACAACTCCTCCGGGAAATCTTTTTTGTGTGGGGCGATGCTGAAGATGCAGGCGGAAAACTGTTTGGCATCGCGCATGGGGTCGGTAATGCGCACCGGGATAAAGACCCCCGCGCTGTCGTACCATCCGCCGCCCTGCCGCCCAATCGCGGTGGCAAGCTCGATTTCCTTGCGCGCATCGCCATCATCGCCGCGCAGTTCTCCGGACGTCAAATCCAGCACGAAAGCCGCGCCTCTGAAGGTAAATTCCAATGTTTTCACGGGTTGAACCTCGTCAATAATCCTACCCCCAAGTATAACATTTCGCGGTCATTGTCCAGCAGTTTTTTCAACAGGTGAACATCTCCACCAAGCAATGCTTGAAATGTCATGGTCAGCACTTCTCTCGGCTGCGGGTTGTCATCGTCGCCGTAATTGCGCCCAATGTAACCGTCCACAAAATTATCCTCACGACCTACTTCCTTGCGTGAATAATGAGACGTACCTTTTTCTTCTGCAAAATCTGCCAATGGTTTTGTTTTTTCACCTGCTGTACGGTCAAGCCAAAATTGTTTGAAATAATCATCCAGCTCTGGGATTGCTCTTTGAAGTCGATGCCCATATTCATGAATACTTATTTGTCCGGCTTCGTGAGAAACTCCCTTGATGCCCATATTGTTCAGGTAAAGCAGACTGTCGCCCGCTTTGAAATCACCCGATAATTTGTAAAACACACCGTATCCATTGGCTTGCAGCCATCCCTTGTTGTTTGCATATTGCGACATTCTTTCGGTTATATAGACGTGGTATCCCCGGCCTTTCAGGTCTCGGATATATACCGTCCCCAATTCATTCGCTCTATTAACCCATGATACAGGATAGCGCTTAATAATATCCTGGAATTTCTTGGTAGCATCGCCTTCTGCTTTGGCTGTTGCGCCGGTTTCGATTCCCTCGCGCTCAAAAACTTCCAGTAGCGCATTCAGAAATTCATTCCGTTTTTCCGGGATGACTTCATCCATTTGATATGGTGTTTTATATTTCAGCCAATCAAAATTGATATTGTCCAGCAGGTCTGCGTGTTTCTGCCATATTTCTTCGCCCATTTTGGCGACTTCTTTCCATTGTTCCGGCGGTGGCAATGATGGTGGCTGTTCCGTGTATGTTGCCTTGCCAAGTCCGGCTTTTGCTTCTTTCTGCCGCAGGTAGTCGGTGAGGTCGCGCCGTTCCGGGCTGCTCCAGCCTTTGTCCGCCGTGGCGGTATGTTGCACGCCGTGATCGTCTTCCCATGTGGGCAGCTCTTGCGGTGCGCCCGTGTAGCCGAGCGCCTTTGCCTGTTTGTCGGAGAGGCTGACCAGACTGCAACGGCAGTTGAAGCCAAGGGGTGGGGCAAGGTTTGCCCAACGCGCATCTCCCACCGGCATCATCAACCCGTGCAGGGCGCGGTGTGCCGGGCGGGTGCGTCCGTCATTGATGGCGATGTAGCGCAGCACCGGGCGGCGTTCGGCATGGGCGCGGAAGTGTGTCCATTTCGCCCCATTGTAGGATGACAGCACCGCCGTGCGAAATACTGTCTCCTGATAGTGTTTCGGCAAGGCGAGCATTTCCGGGGTCAGCGCCTGTTGCCATTCGCGGAAGCTCTTGCCTTCCGCCAGCGCCTTGACCAGGCTCTGCTTGACCTGTTCGATCTGCTCAACGTCGCTGATTTTGGCGAGTGTCCACGCTTCTTTGCGCAAGGTTTCCAGCCGGGCATAGAACTCGGCGGCAGGCTCAACGCCACGGGCGCGCAGGTAGTCGGCGGCATCGGGGTAGTTCATCAGTAGCGCCCCTTGTCGGCGTGGACGTAGCCCTGCGCCGTTGCCAGCGCCAGCGCCCCGGCGAGCCAGTCGGTGTATTGGCTGTCGTCGTGGTCGTCGTAGAGCAACACCAAACGACGCATCAGGTCTGCCTCGTCGCGGGCTTCTCGCGCCACCGCCAGCACGGCTTCCACGCCCAGCATCTCCGGGGCGTGTTTGAGCGCTGCGGTAATCCCGTCCTCCACCTCTTGCGCCCCCGGCGTCAGTTGTGAGAGCGAGAGGGAGAGCTTTGGCGTGGCTGGCGCAGCCGCCACCACGCGGAAATGCTGCGGCTCAAGGCCGTAGTTGTCGCGGTAGTATTGTTCGGTCAGCTCGATTTTGCCGGTATTGAGCAGCGCTACATCGCGCTCCCAGCGCCCTTTGTCTATCGTCTGCGCCCGCTCGTAGGTGAAGTACACCCCGTCCGGGTTGATACCGTTCACCGTCAGCAGGCAATCAACGATGTGGTTCAGCCCGCGCTCGACAAAGGTCAGATCGGCGTCGGCAATGTCGCGGGTGAAACCGTCGTCAGTCTCCTGCGCCGCGCGCGAACCGGTCTCCAGTTCAGAGGTCAGTACCCGCCCCAGTAATGTCTTCTGGATGCGCTGGATTTGGTGGCGGGTGTATTTTTCGTGCGCCGTGCCGTCGTTGTTGGCCTCGACAAACTCGATGGTGTCCTGGTCGCTCATGGCGACGACACCATCGGCCATCGCCTGCGAACCGGCCGCTGCCAATGCCGCCAAATCCCGCTGCGCTTCCTCCCTGTTGGCGGTATTGACCGCGCTTTTGATGACGGTAATCGGCGAGGCGTGCCGTTCGGCAAACTTGTTCCAAAATTGCTCGGCGTAATTCTTGGCAAACCACGCCCAATAGACGCGGGAGAGCAGCGCATCGCCGTAGGGGTTGGTCTCGTTCACATTGACCGCACCGCGCAGCACTTTTTCCGGGATGACCGCAACCTGGCCACCGTTCGGCGATTTCCAAACCAGATTACCATCGGCGTCGCTCTTGAATTGCTCGATGACACGCGGCACGACGGCGCGGATGGTCTTTTGCTCGCCGTCCTGCCAGATAAGTTCGCCGATGCTTGACCCCACCCAGAGCGCTTGCATTATGATGCGCACCGCATCCTCGTACACGGCAGATACCGCCGAGTAGAGCCAGTCGGTGTTGTCGCCCTCGATGTGCCAGGCATTGCCCATCACCGCAGCAGTACGGCGGGCAACGCAGCCGGAAATCTCGTCATCGTAGAGCAGCTTGAGCAGGTCGGTACGGGTCAGATTGGCGCGTTTGAGTACCTCGTCCACGTCGGCGGCGGTCAGGTTGTAGGTCGGCACGACAAACTGCGCCCCAGCCTTAACCGGATTTGCGCGCGCCTTGCCCTGTGGCTGCTTGGTCTTGCTGAATAGTCCCCAAAACATCGTCGTCCTCATAATCTGTTGCCCATGCGCCGCCGGGCGGATGCCACCACGCTGCTCACGCCCATCCCGCCCCGGCGAATCATCGGGGAACAGGCATAGCGAAGGCAGTCGGGGCTGTGATCGTGGCCTTCTTCCAGCTTCGGCAACACATCACCCGTCAGGCGGTCGGTCTTGTAGCTCCACAAACGGAAGTCTTCGGCAACGTGTTTGCAATCCGGGTGGATGACAATATCCATGCCGCGCAGCCAGCCGATGCCGTCCTCGACGCTCCCCGGCCACTTGTCCGCCGCCCGCATCCCCGGATAGCCGTGGTTGCGCAGGTGGCTAATCATCTCCGGGCGGGCGCTGTCGGCACGGATAATGTGCTGGCGCGCACCGTCAATGCGGTCAAACAGCGCCGGGACGTCCACCGTCTCCACGTGTTCGCCCCACGCCTCTTGCTCGACGTAGAGCGTCTTGCCGTCTATCCAGCACTTGACCATCACCGTCGGATCTGACGCAAATCCCCAGTCCACCCCAAAATAGGGGCCGTCCCAGCGTGTCTGCGGCTCAAACGCCTCGATGCGATAACAGCCAGCCAGCACCTGCGCCGCCGACAGCACGGCATACTTGCCATGCCAGACGTGCTCAAAATCCGCCCAGGCATTCTTGTCGCCCGCCTCCTGCCGCCGTTTGGCGCGTTCGCGGTCGTTGGCATACTCGTCCCAGGTCTCTTTGCTGGCAAAGGGATTGTCGTGCAGATTGACCTCGACCACGATGCTATCCGGCGGCGGGTCTGCCCGTAGCAACTGGTCAATCGGGTCGGTCTCGTTTTCGGGATTCCAGCTCGCCCAAATCTCGCTCCCACCCTTGCGGATGGTCGGGCGCAGCAGGCGCAACGAGCGCGCCGAAATGGTCTGCGCCTCCTCAATCCAGGCACGGTCAAAATCCTCCAGCGACTTGATACTGTCGGCGGTATGGTCTTGCATCCCCTGGAAGATAATCAGCCCGCCACCGTGACGGTTCAAAATCAGGTCGCGCTGAATATCGAAATGCGACAGCACGCCGAGCTTCTCAATCTTCGCCTCAATCAGCGCCTTCACCGAATGGCGCAGCGATTTTTGAATCTCGCGGATGCAGACCGTCTTGCTGTTCGGATCGAGCAAATGTGCTTCCACCACGGCTTCCGCGAAGAAATGCGACTTGCCGCCACCGCGCCCGCCATGCGCGCCCTTGTAGCGTGCCGGTTGCAACAGCGGTAGCGCCCAACGCGGCGTATCAATGCGCATCGACAATCACCCGCTCAATCCGCGCCGGGGCGGCGTTGTTGATTTGAATCGCGGTGTCCGGCGTCTTGCCCAAACGGCTCTCTCGCGCAATGCGCAAGGTCTCTGCCGCCGCCTTCACGTCCGCCGGTTTGTCCATGCCAGGGAGCAGCGCCATGATGTGCTTGCAGATGGTCTCCATGTCGGCGTCGTTCTGCGCACGGAAGGCGACATCATCCATCACCACCGCGTCAAACACGGCGCGTTCGGTTGGCGTCAGCTTCTGTTCGGTTTCCAGTTCGGTTTGCGCCAGCTTGATGATTGCGTTGGCTTTTTCCGTCGCCGCCTGTTCGGTTTTGTTCGGTTTCCAGCCTTCCGCTTTCGCCCGCTCTGAAACAGACGACTTGGCGCAGCCGTACTTCTTCGCCAATTCCGTCACCGACAGACCACGAATCTCAAAATCCGCCCGCGCCATCGCCCACAGTTCAGGGGTGAGACGTGCCATTACTGCCCCCGCGATTTGACGAGCGCATCGAGCTTGTCGTTAATCTTCTCGAATTGCTGACGCATCTCGGCACGGTCGGCATCAATGCGCACGCGCAAATCCTGCAATGCCTCTCGCCGCGCGACCTGCTCTACCTGCACCGCGTCTTTGCGCGCCTGCTTCTCGGCTTCAATCGCAGTTTGCAGCGTGGCCTGGTAGTTCTCGATTTTCGCGTCCTGAAGCGCGTTGGTCTTGTCGGCGTCAGCGAAATACCAAAAGCCGCTAACCACCATGCCGATCACAACCAACACATTTCCCATACTGATACGCCAATCAAACAGCGCCCGTTTCGGGCTTTCAGATTCCGCTGTCATTGCACAGACTCCTCAACTGACCAATGTGTTCCTTCAGCCGCAGCTCGCGCTCAACGAGGTCGCGGTAGGTCTCATCGGACAAAGTCGCCAAATCCCCGCCCTTAACCAGCGGCAGGGCTGGCATCGGCGGACAGGGCGGAGGCGGCAAAGGTACAAACTCCGTCCGCGCACAGCCCGCCGCGCCAAAAACAAAAACGGCGGCCAAAGCCACCGTCTTACTTCTCGAAATAATCACGTCGTCCTTCCTTCATGCCTTTTTCGGCTTCCTCGCGCTCCCGCTTGGATACCGCCGCCGCCTGATTGGCGCGTGCCGCTCTCTCCTTGAGACCGTCGGCGATGGCCTGCAAGCGGGAGCGCTCGCGCCGCTCCATCTCGGCGGACAGGCGGGCATTCCTGGCGCGCAGCACATTGACCGCGACCGCCAACGCAAGGACGACGCCAGCGAGCGCATACAGCGCCCAGGACTTAATCCGTTGCACGGCTGCGCTCCCAGATGATGTACACCAGCGCGCAAGCGACAATCACCAGCCCAATCCAACCCGCATAACGGGCAAACTCTGCCAGCTCTTGCGCCGGACGTGCCGCCTCCATCGCCTCCGGCAACGCGGCAAACGCCGTGCTGACCAGACCGACGGCAGCGCCCTTGCTGCGCGGGGACTCTTTGATTGAGCCAATGAGCGACAGCTCGCCATCGCATTTCTGGTTGCGCCCGTCTGCCACACACATCTTGTTGGCAGGCACATGACCGGCGGCCATGCGCAGCGCATCGGCTTTCACCTCGCTCACGCGCTTACCCCAGCCATTGCCGTAGCGCTTCCATTTTTTCGTGGATTGCATGAATCTCAGGCGGTTATCGCACAGGCGCAGAATCAGCTGCTCCACGCCATTGCGGGCGACATAATCCTCAACCGCCTGCAACGTCTGCACGCCGATGACGCCGTCGGTGCGTTGGCCAACAATCGCCTGCAAAAATCGGCTTGCCCGCTTGGTGCCGCTGTTGACCGCAAAATCAAACACGGCGTAATCCAGCCCGGCGGGCAGGTGGTCGTAGCGGATGACGTTGGCATACTGCGCGCGGTAAATCTCATGCGCCTCCTGCATGGTGATGTCCTTGACGCTCTGCTCCGGCAGCTTTTTGCGTTTGCGGTAGGCGTTGTAGGTGCGCCAGGTGATGCCGTAATTTGTCTCGCCGCCGCTGTCGTGCGGGTCATTGACGTAGCCGCCCTCGTCCGCAATCAGCAGGGCAAGGGCTTTGTCGTAGGTGTCTCTCATCTGCCCTCCGGGCAATAAAAAAGCCCGCGTGATGCGGGCGGGAAGAACATGCGGAAAAATGGCCGCAAAAATGTCCGGTGTTTTCTAAATCTAATCAGCGGATTGCGTGAAATTTGGCAAAAATATGGCCGCTTTTTTGGCCGCAATCCGCGCAACCAAAAAGCCCGCACAAGGCGGGCTATCGAAACATTCGATGGAATTTTCTTGCACTCATTCCAACCTAATGGATTTAGTATAGTTTCTGGGCGCCCGCACGTCAACTCCTATTGCCGTTACAATATCGATGTTTCCCTGTCTTAATAAACAAACGACAAAATGCTTCCCAGTCGTGCAGATATACATAAGATTCATCGTCAAGTATTGGCTGGGTTGACCCTCGCGCGCTCTCTCGCCAGAAATCATAAAACGGCAACTTGGCAATATCTGATTCCCGTATCAATCTCCCTTCAAACACAGGCAAGCCAAAAAAAGATACCCCAGTTTCTACGCGCCCCAAGATTACCTCCACTAATGATCAGCTATACGCCAATTCTGGCCACCGGTCGCACCATGCCTGAAATTCGGCAGGATAGCACATTTGCCACGCCTGAAATTCGCCTTGCGCGTGCAGTCTCCGATTTTGGGTACTGCTCAAGGCAATCTCGGAGCGTTGTCGGTTGCGGTCATAGGTGGCATGGTCATAGATGCGTAGATATGGCAAGTTGTGGGTGGCAGTGTATGCCCATTTGATGTGTATGGCATCCCCGTCAATTTGCGTGCCACAGGTGGCGCAATGTCCGTGATGTTCCGTGATGTCGTAGTCCGGCGTCGGACACCCGGCGCCATGCCATGCGATTTGCGGTGCAGAAAACATAATCCCTCCTTACCTGATTGCCCCGGCGAGGTACGCATATCCCTCGCGCAGTAATACTTTGGCCACCGTTTGGCTGAAGCCGCAGCGCCGCGCCACCTCACGCGAATCGTGGGCGCCCTCAACATAGCGCGCCACAATTGCCCGGTGTGCATCGGGATAGCGCGCCTTGAGCGACGCCAGCGCCTGATTAACTGCCTCTGCTTCATTGTCATCCAATGGTGCGACATCGTCCTTGTCGGGTTCGGATTGCGCCAGCCTGCCTAAATTGCAGCGCGCCCCCTGTGGCGTGCCGTTGCGCAGCAGATTCCAGCGCCGCCAGCGCATCATGTGATATTCAATACTCATTGCCAGCTCACAAACTCAATCTGCCCCGTAACCCCCTGCTTGCGCAGCGCCTGCATCCGCGCCAATTCCTTGCGGTAGTGGGCGGCGATTTCGCGCTCCTCCGCCTTCGGCACCTTCAGCCGCGTGTTCATCTTCTCCCGCAAAATGGCAATCACCCCGTCGCCGAGTTGCGCGCGCAGCCACGCCCCCGAATCCACCGGATTGCCGCCGTACCACGCATGACAGGCGAAACAGAGCGCCATCGCATTGTCGCCACACCAGCGGATGCAGCGGTTGCTGCGCGAAAAATGGTGCGAACAATGCAGCCCCATACTGCCGCGCTCAAAGACCTTGCCGCAGCGCTCGCAGACATAATTGGCGCGCTCACGCACGCATTGCGAAAACGCCGCATCGGCGGGGGTGCGTTTGATACCGCTCATTACCGATACTCCCGCAAAATCACTTCAAGCGCCTGAATCACAAAAACCGCATCTATGGGCTTCTTCGCCCTGGCGCCACCTATCAAACCGTCGCATAAATTCACATAATGAATATGCAAAACCTCCCATGCCTCCTCCTCTGAAAACCCGATGGAATAACGCGAGCCATTTTTGCGCCAATCCCTCATTTTCCTTTTCAGCGCCTTCAGCGCATCTGGCGACAAACCGCTCATCGTCCCCTCCCAATATCCTCATACCCTGCCGCATACGGGTCGGGGATGAATACCTGCAATTCCTGCGCTGCCCAGCGGCGGATGTTTTCGACATAATCATTAAATTCCTGCCGGTTCAATTTCGCCGTGGATTTCGTAACCTTTATCCCGCCACCAATCGCCAATTCCAGCGGCGGCAGGAATGCGGACTTGCAAAACTCATGCACAATTTCATTCATGGCAATACCGCGCCCTTTGAGCAACCGCTCTGTTTCCTCATTGCAAAAATAGCCGGGGTCGTTATCCACCAGATATTTATAAACCACGCCCCACAGATATTTGTTCTGCCGCTGCGTCCGTTTCTTTTCTTCCGGCTCAATGCGCACCACCATGATTTCATCGCCGCCGATTGCCGCCGATTGCAATGCGCGAATGGCATTACCGCGCACCATCTCATTCACCAGGCGGAATGCTTGCCCGTTCATGGTCGCCCTCCCAATAACCGCTCAATAAACCCAAACACCTCATCCAGTTTTGCCTCGCGGTTTTTACCCTTGCGCAGCATCACCAGCGCCAGCCGGTCATTCTTGCGCTGACAGAGCGGCTCAAACTGCTTGCACAACTCCGGAATCACATCGGGATTCAACCAGCGGGCGAGGCACAGCGTCAGCGCCCAGTCCAGAAACTGCCCGTCATAATCGCGGCTCACCGGACCATGCCGCACCTCAATACCCATTGCGCCACCTCGCCAGCCCGGTATCGGGAAACGCCTCATCGCCCGGCGCGAAACGCGGCTTGGCTACCCGCCCCAAAAAGCGCTCCTCCACCCAGGCGCTGCGCACCCACTCGCTGCCACGCAGGACAAAGCCGTAATCGCGCCCGCCGTAGCTGGCGAGCTTGACCCACACCTGCACGCCGTCATGTTCGACCTGCATGGCGCCTGCTTGCCTTGAAACCGCCTCAATCGCTTTCTGCGGCGCAATATTTTGCGGAGAAGGCACGGGATGCGACCCGGATGCGTTCGCGGCTGACGTCGCCGATTTGACGGCAATCTGCGCAGGCTTCCCGGTCAGTTGACGCAGCGCGTTGAGATGTTTGCGCCAACCCTGTTGCCGCCGGTCGTTGCGTTCGGGATGGCGCAGTCGTGAGCTGCGACTGTACGACATTCCGCAGCGCTCCATGTTTTCCACCGCCGCCAGCGACATCAAACTTGCCCTTGCCACCTGCCCCCGCGAAAGACCCGCCGCCTCGCGCAGGCGGCGCAGGATTGCCCCGGTCATGCCTCGCCTCCTTCGTCCAACGCGGCCAGCGCCCTGTCCATTGCCCAGCTGATAATCTTCGGTTCAATCATCGGCAACAAAGCCTGCCCGCGTCGCCAAAGCTGGAACCACACCAGCACCTGCCGCGCTTCGTCCAGCGTTTGCGGCGGGAAGCCGTCGTGAAAAAGACCGTCCCACAGCGCGCGGCGTTCCTCCTTGTCCGCGATCACGTCATAGCGCCCCGGAAGGTTTCGGTAGCCCTGCATCATGCTGCACCTCCTGCCCGCCTTGCTTCCTCAATCTGGCGCTTTTGGATTGCCCTGAATGCCATCAAATCGGCAATATCCTTCGCTTCATGGTGCGTCTCCATGTCTCCGATTACACGACAAAGCAAGGCAAGCACCGTGAAATGCCCCTTGGTTTCCATAAGCTCATGGGAGCAGGCGTTATCCCCACCTAGCCCCGTCTGGGCAAACGCATTGCATAACTGGCGCCCCACATCGAACAGCACCCCCTGCGCAAACGCATACACATTGGCGTCCAGTTCTTCGCTGCCGTCCGCCTGTGGGCGGATTTCGAAACCGCAGGCAAGCGCCTGCTTCTTGACCATTTCCCTGACTATCTCGCACATCATGCGGCACCTCCAAAATCATCGTTGCTCCCGCGCAGGTCGTTCAGCACACCGCGCAATTCCTGCGGCAGGGCCGATAACGGCTGCACGGTGAGACGCGGCTTGTCGCTGCCGCCCTGCATTACCGCAAGGCACTTCTGTGCATCGCCCAAGAGCTGCGGCTCGGCGACAGCATGACCGGCGGCGGTGTTTTCGGTTTCCGCCATACCGGCCAGCTTGCGTGGGTAATCCCCCAAATCACGCCCCATGTAGCTGCGGTAGAAGCGCAGAAAATCGCGCTCTCGGAAGGGCAGCTCGTCGTAGGTGACCAGACTGAGTTGCACCCAGCCGCCCATGTCGGCAACCACCGCGTGGATTACCGCGTCGTCGAACACCACGCTTGGCATGTGGCCAACGCGCTCGATGGCGTGGCGTACCTTCGCCCAGGCGGCAGAAGCGCGGGTTTCGCTACTGCCTTCCAGCGCGCGGATGACGTCCGCCGCTTTAGGGAAAAACTGCCCGCTGTCGGGGTTGTTGATATGCGCCGTCAACCCCTGCTGCACATCGGCCAGCGGGTATTCCAGCAGCGCGGCGAAATACAAACCTACCGCCATGTCGCTCAGTTTCGGCTTGCCGTAGTACTCGCACAGCGCAGCCATCACCGCCGAGAATTGGCCAAAATCCTGCTCAGTCATCACGTTTCTCCCGTTTGGCGGCAAACATCGCCGCAATCTGCGGGCGCATCCGCTCCGCCTGTTCCTGCGCGTACTGCTCCGCGCTGCTTTGGTGTTCGAAGGTGTTGCCACGCTGCGGAGTGCGCTGCCTGAAACAGTCCCAATTTGCCTCGATGCTGCCCCAGCCCTTCTCCGCGCACATCCGTGCCGCGTCGTGTGCAGTCAGGCCGACCTTGCCGATTTCGCGGGAGAAGGCAGCCAATGCCACCTCGTCAATCGGCGACGAAAGCCGCTTGCGTTTTCTTGCCTGCATCCATGCGTCGAAGTGCTTGCGCTCAACGCCCATGTCGGACAACACCGCCCAAGCGTCGAACTTCTCCGGCTTGGCAGGGGGTGGCTTGGGAATTTCGGATGATGGCTCGCGGGGGGCGGGGTCGCGCGCGGGCGCGCCAAACTGATTTGTCCCCTGATTTGTAGGTTGATTATTTATATCTTTATCTGTCGGTTTTTTTCCCGAGCTATTTCGGGAATTTTCCCGAGGGTTTCGGTTTTTTTCCCGAACATCTCGGGAATTTTCCCGAGGCTCGGTTTCGGGTACATCATGGCTGTTCCACTTCGCCCCTTCCGGGGTGATGCGCACATAGTCGCGCCCGTCCATCTTGGCTGTCTCGACCAGCCCTTTCTCTTCCAGGACTTTCAAGGTGCGGTAAACAGCATCCTTCTTGCGGAAGACCAGCGGCAATTCCTCAATAACCAGTTGTCGGCTTACCCAGTAGAAAGTGACACCGTTAATGGTGACTGTGCTTGCCCAGCTTGCGCATTCGTTTATCAGGTCGAACAACGCCGCCTGCGTCATGTTGATGCCCCATTCCAGCGCGCGCACATTGTTGATGCGTGTTGTGTATCTCATGACATCACCTTGTCCAAGCCCAAAATCCCGTTACTCATAACTGTACCCCCTCATAAAACAATTTCATTCCGTCCGGCAGGGGAAGCCAAAAGGCAAACCCTGCATCCCCAAACCATGACACCAGCGCGGCGTCGGTCGCCCACGCGGGCAGGCGCTCATTGCCGTCGGCATCCATCACCGCGCCCAAAGGCGTGCGGAAAAACACCTCCGCCTCGCGGCCGTCCTGGCGCAGCGCGACAAAGCGCGTGCCACGTGCGGGCATCTCGGCAAAACGCCAGCGCGTATCCCGCGCTGTAGTCGTTACCCCAAAACCCACGGCATACCCCTCCGGCAACGCCGTCCAGAACCAATGACCGCTCTCATACAGAAAGGCCTCCAGCTCCTCACCATCCATCACGCCGAGGTCATCGCCCTCGGCGTCCAGCAAATGCCCGTCGTCACCCCAGACGAACAACGCCGCGCCGCTGCCGTCGTCATACAGCGCGACAAACCGCCCACGCGGCGGTGCCTCGTCATACAGCCAACTCATGCCATCACCTCCACATCCGGCAACTCCATCCAGAACTCAAAACCACAAGAAAGCAGAAAATCCGTGACCTCCTCAGGGACGCCGGGACGGTGCGCCACAACATCAAGCAACCCGTCCGCCAGCCAGCCGCGCCTGTCATACACAAACACCTGCCCCTCCAACTGCTTGTTGGCATTAACTCTCGCAGCTACAAACCACATGCCCGGTGTAACCGGCTTGTCCGTAAACGTGTGCCAGCTCATGCCGCCTCCTTTGGCTTTCAGCGCCTGCACCATCAACATCATGCTCACAACAAACCTCCTAGGCGATGCGCCTTAACCGTTGCCTTCGTGCCGTATCTTGTTGGCACGCTCTTGTCATAACTGATAATGCGGTGCAGCTTGCGCAGGTCACTCAGGCGGCTGCGAAACGTAGAGCCCAGCCCGTACTCCACCGCATCGAGATAAGTAACTTCCTGCGCCTCTTGCAGCATCCGCAGTAAAATCTCTTCATGCGACGGGTATTTGCCCGTCTCCTTGTGCTTGGCGCGTATCCAAGCAGTTACGCGCGCGTGTTCGCTTTGGGTCATGCTTCCCCCCAAAATTTGAAATCATCCGGCAGGGCAATCCAGTGGCTGTAGCCCAAGTCGGCGAAGACAGCGCGCACATCGTCATCAGTTTGTGATGGTGCCCACGCCTCGCCTGAGGCGTCATAGATGTCGCCGTTTTGACGCAGGGAGAACAACTGCGCCCCGTTGATTTTTTGTGACCCTACGGCCACAAATCTACTGCCTCGTGGCGGAACCGCATCCGCAATACTGCGCAGGTGCTTGTATTCGTTCGTCTGTTCAGTCATAATTAAATTCCTCCTTTAACCTTTTCGGGACGCGGCCCATCCGCTCCCCGTTTCGATAGCCGCCTCCGGGCGGCTTTTTTCTTGCTCGCACACCGGGCAGACCCACGCCGACGAAACGGCATACGGATCAATGTTGATTCTGGTGCGGTACATCAGCCGCCCCTCGCACGTCGGGCATCGCATCACGGACACGGTCAAAACGCCTTTTCTGCTATCATGCTGATACCATCCTCAAACCAAGGAAGCACAGCATGAACTTTGAAGAAAAAATGAAGCTGGCGGTTGCCATGACGCACTACCGTTTTGATTACACCAAGCATCTCAATAGCCCCGCTTATCAGGTCAATCCTGCACAGCCCGAAGAGGCGGATGAATACAGCAAGTGTGTACGTTCCATGTTCGCCCTCATCGAATCGCTTGAAGCAGGAGATACTCAGACTGATGCCTGAGGAAATCGCAGCCCTTGGTGCCATCAAGCGGGTCAAGGCTGAACGCGCCACCGCCTGAGCCGTTGTAACCGGCGTCGGTCAAATCCACCAGGGCGCGCACGACCGCATGGCGGTTCAACCCTGCGGCATGGATTGCCTTGATGATGTTCAGCGCGGCGATGACCTCCGCGCCGTTGTTGCGTCCAAATTCCGCAAAATCGCGGGCATCTACAGGTTCCAGCAAGTTCATTTCCCTTCTCCGGTCTGGTTTTCCAAAATCACGATAATCTCGCTGTTGAGCGAGCGCCGGTTTCTCTCTGCCTGTGCCTTCAGCCGCTCCTTGAGCGCGCCCGGCAGGCGCAGCAGCAGCTTTTCTTCCCTTGCGCCCACGGTCAGCCCTCCGCTTCGGCTTTGCGGCTGGATTTGCGGCGTTTACGCTTCACGGGGGCGTAGCCGTCAAAGAGTTCGGGGAACATTTCATGACGCATCACGGCGCACTTCGTCGCCTGCTCAATATCCTTGGCGCGGTCATAAGGGAAGAAACCGCGCTTGCGCCACTTCTGCACCATTTGGTAACGGACGTTTAGCCGTGTTGCCAAACTTTGGACACCTCCGGCGCAGATAATTGCCTTGTCAATCACGGACATGGTTGTCTCTGGGTTGTTTCAGTAAGGTTGCATTATAACTAAAAAACAACCTTCACAACGTAAAGGTTGCAGTATTTACAACCTTACAGTTGTGTCATTCTTCATGAATAGTTGTTAAGATATGCAACTTAAAGGTTGTAGGAGCTAGACATGGCAACAGCAGAAACCAGCGGCCAGCGGCTTGAAAGACTGAAAAGCCTCGTGCCGGGGCTGACCAATGACGTAATAGGGGAATGGTTTGGCCTGACCGCGCAGGCGGTGCAGAAGTGGACAAAGGCAGAGGTGCCGCGCAACCGCTTCGCAACCATCGTGGAAAAAACAGGGGTAGCGGAAGAATGGCTGGTACTTGGCAAAGGGGAGCCTTTCCCGGTGGATGATAAAGAGGCTTTGCCTGCCGCTACAGGTGCGCAGATGAGCCTTGCTGAAGACACCGTGGTTACGGTTGACCAGTTGCTCAATGGTTTTGGTCAGGCGAACACAGAAGCCGGGCCGGAAATTCGGGACAACCGCGTGCCTGTTATTGGCGCAGCGGCGGCAGGTGCATTCCGTCATATCGAACAGCTGCAACCAGATGAAATAGAAGAATACGTAGCATCTATGAAGAACCAAGATGGCTACCGCTTTGCTCTGCGCATCGTCGGGCAGAGTATGGAAAATCCCGGCGGCAAAAAACATATTCCAGATGGCAGCATAGTTATTTTCAATGCGCGCAGGACAGACCCGGAAACTGGCGACCTTGTACTGGCAAAACTGCTTTTTGGCGAGGAAACTACGTTCAAGAAATTTGTGCGTGATGCTGGAAAGGTTTGGTTAGAACCTCTAAATCCTCGCTACCCAATGATTACAGAACAATTTCAGGTCATCGCTACCGCAGAAGAAATGGTACAGATTCTTTAATAATCGGGAGAAAACAATGAAAGCGACAATATTGATTTTGACATTGGCAGCGATACCCTTCGCCCACGCGGTACGGTGCAGCGACTTCGCCAATCAGGAGGAGGCGCAGAAGTATCATGAAGAACAGGGCGGCAATACCAGCCTAGACCGTGACCACGACGGCGAGGCGTGCGAGTGTTTAGAGGGCGGCAGCGCCCACGGCAGCCCGCAATGCAATCACGGATAGCATGAACACCGTACAAATCCTTTCGCCCAATCATCTGCTATCCTTTGATGGCTGGGTGAACGACCCAAAGGACGGGCACGCAACGCCCGTATTTACGGCAACATTTTTTCATCCGCAGGCGAACCGGGAAATACAGGCATATTGCAAACCCTGCCCGTGGCCGGGGAAAAAATTGTTCAACGAAATTGCCGCTTGGCTTTCCACCCATGACAAAGCTATCGCGCAACCGGAATATGCCTTTGCCGCCTTTGTGGAAAAAGATGCCATCCCGCAACTGGATATTTATTGCGCGCATCCATCCTATAACTGGATAAATGAGCAGGCGGAACTTTCCCTTTTTTGCGCCTCCCGTCTGGACGGCAAGACTGCCGCCGTGCGCGCCTTCTCCCCGGAATATGAATTAACGCCGCAAATACAGGCCGACATCCGGCATTGGGAACAATTGCCTGCGGCGGTTGTCCTGGATGAAATCATTGCCAATACCGACCGCCACCCCGGCAACCTGATTCGCCTTGATGCCCAAAAATATGCGCTCATTGACAATGGCAACCTGATTAGCGAGACCGGGGAAGAATGGACAGCGGCAGAAATTGCCCGGGACAAAAATTACAGCAACCAGCTGACCAACATTTTGCACGATGGACAAAGCGCCTGCCTGCTGTTCGCGGAGACCGCGCCAAAGTTGTCGCCCGCCACCCGGAAAGCGCTACAATGGTGGGCAGAACAACTCCTCACCGATGAGGAAGAACGCCGCAAGTATCTGGAATTTTCCGACTACCGCGAGAATCATGCACCATGCCTGCTCAAACAACGCTTCAATCAACTGCTATAGCGCGGCCGCCCGCAGCGGATGACAGCTACGCCCCGGCATTTCGCGGCGAGTGGTTCACTATCCGCATCAAACCCGATCTGGCAACCGGCGAACGGCTCAACGTTGGTGTCGCCCTGCGCGTTGCGGGGCAAACCCACGTCAAAATCCTGCCCACCGTCCGCCCCTTCCAACTGCTCTACGGCGATGCGGGCAGCGCAAACTTCGGCTTCCTGCTGGAATTGCTCCGCCTGCACTTTGCCAATGGCGGCGGCAAATCCCCTTCGCCGCACCTCCTCTTTGAAGAACCGAAGTACGCGGCAGGCACGGACATTGCGCAAACGCTGGACAGGCTCTATGACAACACCGTTACCTTGGGGAGAATACTGGAGCCCGCGCATGGCAAACAAAATCTTTCCACACGAATGACCACGCGCCGACTGAAGCAGGCCGTCAAGCAGCACATACAGCGGGAATTCCCCGATTTTGCCTACTGGCAAGACCGCCCCGTTATCCTGAAAGAAAGCGGCCTGACGGCAGACGTGGATTTGTACATTCCGCAATCCGAAGTATTCCACCGCAAAAATACCTTTGCTTCCCTGCTTTCCCTTGACTATGAAAACCCCGGACAAATTATCCAGGGCTTGGCGGAAAAACAGCGGGAACTTGCCGTTGCAACAACCGCCATGCCCGACAGCGTCGGCAGCCTGCTGGTCTATCGGCCGCCTTCCGATGACAGAATGCAGGACTTCTTTGATAGCGAACTGGGCAAAACGGGTTACTTGCTGAAAGACACAGGCATCACGATGGAAGTGGAAGACAGTCCGGAAAAAATTATGCGCCATACCGTCAAACTGGGAACAGGTACAATCATGCACACCTGACCTCATACCCCATCACGCAACCCCGCCCCATGCGGGGTTTTTTGTGCCTGAATATTTGACGGCTACCCGGCACAGCGCACCGTAGCCCCGCACAAAGCCCGCAACCGCGCGGGTTTGCAAGATTTAACCAGGATTTGACGCCGCCCGTGAGGCGGTTTTTTTGTGGCTGCGCGGCATAAATACAACCATTTAGTTGCTTACAAAACAACCTTTTATCAAAATAACACAACTAAAAGGTTGTGAAAGTTGCTTTCAGGTTGTATTATTCCCCCATCGAAACGAACACGATGGAGCCACAAATGACAACCTTGAACCTCGAAACCCTCGCCGCCGGGCTGGACAGCGACACCTTCGGCTGGCAGACCGCCAAAGAAGGCGGAATTTGGGTCTGGCGCTACTACGGGCAGCGGCTGGTACGCGAAGCGACGTATGAAGAACCGGCCTGGTACACGGAGGTCGAAAGCCCGTACACCCTCGTCAAGGCAGAGGGTTACACCGTCATCCTCTGCGATGAACAGGGCAAGGAACTGGAACGGCTGGATTTCTCCGGCTGCTTTGAAGAAGGGGACGACAGCGACGACTACGGCGACCTTGCCGATGACTTGGCAGCCGCCATCGAACGGCACAACCCTTGGCGCGACATCGCGGCAGAGTACGAAGAAGGGCGCTGGGAGCAGGCCATCAGCGCATGGGAAAACCGGGAAGGAGCATGGGCATGACCCGCGAACACCTCACCACCGCCGCGCTGCTGGCGCTGTTCATCCTCGTCGTGGCCATTGCGCCACGCGGGGAAGACAACCCGCCCGCCGTCGTCCGAACCGAATCACACCGCGAATGGGTACGCGAACAATGCGCCCGCCCTGACCTCGACGAAACCGAACGAACCGCCTGCCGCAATTACTTTGGAGCGAACGAATGAACCCCATGAACACCCCGCTGGCGAAAGCCGCGCACCGCATCGCCCGTATGCTGGGCAGCCATTACGACTACCTGAGCATCATTTGCGACAAGGAGAAGGTACTTGTAGCGGCATCCCTGAACAGTGAGTGGGCAGCCCTCGAAATCTACCGGCGCAACGACGGGTCATCCCACTGTTACCTGCGAACCTACCGGCGGGAAGCAGAAAGGACAACAAACGTGCGCCACCTGCTCCAGGCGGGCAACATCGCCCAACTGGAAACGGCGGTGCGGGGACTCCTCGACAAAAGGAAAGCAGCATGAACCTCTTTGAAACCGAGCATGCGCAGCTTGCGCAGCATCTCGCCGGGAAATTCAGCGTGGTGTACCTCCCGGAAAACATCAACGTCACGGTCAGCGCCTACTTTGCGCGGGTGGAAATCTCCCAATATGGGGAGAAAGTATGGATACACATCGGAAACAGCACCGGGAATTTGGGCGTCCGCGCCGCTTACAAACCACGCGGAATAGATGAATACCAGGTACTCACCAGGCGGAGAGACCAAATTGAAGCTGCCATTGACCAGCTTATTGAAGAAAGGAAGAAAGCATGAACACCGAAATCATCCTGCGCATCAGCTCGCAAATCGTCGCCAGCAACATTGACGACGTGGCGGCCAGCGTCCGCGCCGAAGTTGCCAAGGTCAACACCGATCTGAAAACCGACGAAGACTTTGCTACCGCAGAGCAACAAGTCAAAGACTTCAAAAACGCCGAGGACGCCATCAAGGAAGCACGCGATGCTGCGCTTTCCGAAGCGCAAGACGTGCGCAAACTACTCGACACCACCGACGAAATCATCGCGCTGCTGGCACAAACCCGCCTTGCCCTCGACAAACAGGTGAAAGCGCAGAAGGCGAAGGTAAAAGAAGAAATCACCAGCCGCACCCGCGAAGGCATCCACAAAGCGCTTGCCGGATGCGACGCGCGCCTGCAACCGGCGATGCGCAAGGTGCTGCGCATTGACGAGCTGGACGGCGTACTCACCGAAGCGACGAAGGGCAAAAAAAGCCTCTCCGGACTGGAGAAGGGCTGCGCCGAAGTCTTGGCGAACTGGACGGCGCTGATTGGCAAGACCGAGGCATACATGAAGGCACGCTACGCGCAAATCCCCGCCGACCGCCTGCACCTGTTCGCCGACATCGACGACCTGCTTGCGTTGGATAGCGGTTTTGAAGACGCCATTGCCGCACGTATCGCCGCCGAAGACGAACGGCAGGAAAAAGCCCGCGCGGACGCAGAGGCAGAACTGCGCAACAAAATTGCGGCAGAGGAGCAGGCGGAGACGCAGACCGCGCCAGAACCGCAAACGATGCCCGAACCCATGCCCGGCGAACCCGTCCTTGAATACATCATCACCATCAAGATGAACACCACCCTCACTAACGCCAAGGCGGTTGCCACCAACCTGAAGAACAGCCTGCGCGCCGACATAAAACTTTGCAGAGGAGCCTGAAATGAACCTGCCTGCCATCGCCAGCGAACGCGGCATTGACGCCGCCACCTGGAGCGCGCTGCAAAACAGCGTCTTCCCCGGAGCCAAACCCGAATCCATCGTGCTTGCCGTGGACTACTGCAACGCGCGCAAGCTGGACGTCATGAAAAAGCCCTGCCATATCGTACCGATGAAAGTTGGCGATAGCTGGCGCGACGTCATCATGCCGGGCATCTACGAACAGCGCACCACCGCCGTGCGCACCGGACAACTGGCCGGAATGGACGAACCGGTGTTTGGTGAGAGCATCACCTATCTCGGCGTTGAAGCCCCGGCATGGTGTCGCTTCACCGTGTACCGCTTTATCAACGGACAACGCTGCCCCTTCACTCACACGGAATACTTCGTTGAAGCGTGCGCCACAACGAAAAGTAAATACAACGACGGGAAAGAGCGGTTGAACGCCATGTGGACAAAACGCCCGCGCGGCCAGCTCGCCAAATGTGCCGAAGCAGGCGCGCTGCGCAAAGCCTTCCCCGACGAACTGGGCGGCGTCATGACGGCAGACGAAGTACAAGGTGAAGGCGACCTCATGACGGCGAAACCGCACAGCCCGCCCGTCGCTGAAGTGCTGGCGAGCGACGCACAAATCGCCGAACTGCGCGAGCTGCTCACCCGCACCGGGAAGGACGAAGCAAAAATGCTGGCCTATGTGGGCGCAGAGCGCATGGAAGACATGACCGCGAAAAAAGCGGACAACCTCATCGCCATGCTGCGCAAACACGCGCCCGCCGAACCGCCTGCCCCGGTGCAGCCCGAAGCAGAAACCGCACCGGAGGGAAGCTACGAACCCGGCGAGGACATCCCGCTATGAACCTCATTACCCTCGACTGCGAACAAGGAAGCGATGCCTGGCGCCAAGCGCGCCTCGGCATCCCGACCGCCAGCCAGTACAAACGCATCATGACCAACAGCGGCACACCGAGCGAACAGGCGACCGCCTACCTCGCCGAACTCATCGCCGAACGAATCACCGGGCAGCCTGCCGACAGCTACACCAGCGCCGACATGACACGCGGCAGCGAACTCGAACCACAGGCGCGACTGGCCTACGAGTTTGCCACCGGCAACAGCGTTACCCAGATCGGCGGCGTGTACCTCGACGAAAGCCGCAGCGTCATGGCATCCCCCGACGGAATCATGCCGGAGCTGCGCCGTGGTCTGGAAATCAAAAGCCCGAAGTTGTCCACCCATATCCGCTACATCCTCGAAGGCGTCATGCCACGTGAATACCGCCTGCAAGTACAAGGCGGGATGCTGGTCACGGGATACGACAGTTGGGATTTCGTCAGCTACCACCCGGACTACACCCCGCAAACCACGTGGATACTCACCGTCAGACGCGACGACAAAATCATCGCCGCGCTGGAAAAGCACCTGCGCGCATTTGTCGCGCGGCTAGAGGCAGAAATGGAGAAACAAATATGCTGAACCGGGCAGAAATCATTGGTCGCGTGGGCAAAAGCGAAGTGCGCTATATGCCCAACGGCGAACCCGTTGCCAACTTCACCGTGGCGGCGACGGAGAAATGGAATGACAAACAGAGCGGGCAGCCGCGCGAAAAGACCGAATGGTTCAACTGCGTCGCCTACAACCCGCTGGCAGACATCATCGGGCGCTATGTGGACGTCGGCGACTTGCTATACATCGACGGCAAAATCCAGACGCGCAAATACCAGGACAAACACGGAAACGACCGTTACATCACCGAAATCCACGTGCGCGAACTGAAAATGCTGACGACGAAGGCGGAAAAAGAGGCACGCAACCGTGGTCATGATGACCACAGTTCGCAGGGCAACCAGCAACGCCGACAGAACAATCCGCCCGATCAGGACGGTTTCGACGACGACCCGACAATCCCGTTTTGAGCCCGCCCAAATACCCCGAAAACGGGGGAATTAAAACCCAAACGAACATCGAATTGAACCGTCACGATGATGGTGACGGTTGCCCCAAAACCCGGAGAAACCAAATGACCGAAAATAGCGAATGGGACAAGGTGCGCGAACGCATCAAAGAAAACGCAAAGCGGGTGGACGTCATCGCCGAGCGCGACGCCTTTGAAGCATGGCAACAACAATGCGGATTGCCGATAGACAGCCGCTACCACGACGACGAGACCGGCTACACCGACAACCTCACCGGGCGGGCATACGACCGCTGGGATGCGTGGCTGGCGCGGGCGGTACAGAACCAGGAATAACTCACACGCCAGAGACGGACAAGCGGCGAGTGTCCGCAGACATGAAACAACCGCCGCAGCATCGGGCGCGGGTTCATGGGTTCTCTTGTGGTTCTCCTCACCTCCCACGCGCTGACGATGCCGACTTGCCGCCGTAAGCGGCACACTGAATTACTGGAGCGACAAAATGCTGAAACTTGCGGAAGAAGATTACCCGCCACAAATCGGCGGCAACCATTACGACAAATACCAAATCAAGCCCATCGCCGCCTTGCAGGACTGGCTAAGCGAGGAAGAATACCGGGGCTACCTGCGCGGCAATGCCATCAAATACCAAATCCGCTACCGCGACAAAGGCGGCGCGGAAGACCTGAAAAAAGCGCAATGGTATCTGAACGAATTACTGAAACTGGAAAGCGGTAGCGATGAAAAGAAAAACATCATGCACAACAACAGCGCAACCGCAAATGCGGGTTGCGATGAAATGAGAGGCACACCATGACCACACCCAACCCCGGAAGCGACGCTGCAATCAAACAAGGCTGCACCTGCCCCGTGCTGGATAACGCCCACGGCAGGGGAATCATGGGAGACGGCGAAAAGCACGGTTACTGGATAACCAGCGATTGCCCCCTGCACGGAGACCCCGATGCACCTCCCCGTCGCCCTGCTCAATGACATGATGGGGCAGACGCGGCGCGGAGAAGACTACATCCGCGCACAAGTCGCCCGCTACTTCCGCATCCACGCCCGCCGCCGCAACCTGAGAACGCCTGCCATCCAGAAAGGCATCCTGCTGGAGCAGGACAGCCTTGACCTCTACAACCGCGTGACGGGCAAAAACCTCACCCTCTGCACGGAAAGCAGGCATAACGACTGGCTCATTGGCAGATGCGACGTCATCGACGGCGACACCATCATTGACCTCAAAACCTGCTGGTCGGCGGACACCTTCAGGACGCGGCGCTACGAATGGCAACTGCGCGGCTACATGATGCTTTACGACAAGCCCAAAGCCTGCACCGTCACCGTCCTCATTGACACTCCGCCCGAACTCATCGGCGACGAAGACCCCGCACCGCACCGGGTGAGCCACATCCCGGAAACAGAGCGCATCCTCGTCGGCAACGAAGTGGAACGCGATGCGGACAAAGAACAACAAATCATCGAACGCGCCCGCTACTGGCTGGCGCAATACCAAACCAAACTACAGGAAACCAAAGCCATGAAAGACTACTCCCTCAAAGCGCTGAACGGCCACCTGCATGACCAGATAGAGCGGCTGATGAACCCCGATCTGGGCGAAGAAGAACTGAAGCGCGAATGCGTGCGTGGCGCGGCGGTGGCCGCACTGGCGCGCGAAAGCATCGCCATCGGCGACCTGTACGTCCGCGCGGCAAATATTGACCGCAATGACAAAATCCCGCTGCTGGAGGACAAATGAAATTCAGGGCCGAACACTACGCCTACTGCTGTCAGCACCGCAGCCTGCTGCGCAAGGAACTGACCGAACGCTTCAATGCGCACTTCGGCACAAACCACAGCGTTAGCACTATCAACAACTACTGCAAACGCAAAGGCATCAAGACGGGCAGAAAAGGCAGATACGGGCCGGGACACACCCCGAAAGACGGCAGCGCGCCGCCGCCAGCCTCTGGATTCCAGAAAGGACAAAAATGCTGGAAAGAAAGGCCCGTCGGCAGCATCCGTATGGACAAGGACGGCTACCAAATAGTCAAAATTGCCCAAAACCAATGGCGGCCATTGCATATTGTGGAATGGGAAAAACAGCACGGCAAAATCCCTGCGGGCTATTGCCTGCGCTTTCTTGATGGCGACAAGACAAACTGCGCCGTGGAAAACTTGGCACTTGTCCCGCGCGGGGCAAATATGCGCATCAACAGCAGGATGGTTGGCATGAAACAATGGATACACGACGCGGAAAGTCATCAGGCCGTCATCAATACCGCAATAATTGAACACCTCACGGGGAAAAACCATGCGTAAAACCATCCGCCGCATTATCCACTACCCCGCGCCAGAAAGAAGCGGGCTACCCGATAATACCGTGTACTACTATCCGGTGGTCATCGGCAGCGACGTACACACCCAATCAAGCGTATGGATAGGGAGCAAAGGCGACCTCGCCCTGCTGAAAAAAGGACTGGTACATTGCACAAGAGAAAACGCGCTTGCGCACGCGCAGGCATTATTGGGAGGAAAATCATGATAGACACCACCAGCGCCCTGCTCATCAAATACCAGACACCGGCCCCCCCACTAACAGCGATTGGACCCGATTACTTCCCACACCTCACCACCGCGCAACTCATGCGCAAGGCGGCCAACCACGAATTACCTTTCCCGGTCTTCAAAATAGACAACTCGCGCAAATCGCCGTACTTCGTCCACATCAGCGCGCTGGCAGGATGGATAGACGCGCAGCACAAAGAAGCGCAAAAAGACTTTACAAACCTGCATTCATGATAATGCAATATCTGCCCAATCCACCCGGTCGCGTTTGCGCCGGTGGTTGGCATAACGTTGCAGACTTGACCAACTGCCATGCAAAGATACCGTTTGCATCTGCGGAATCGTCCAGCCGTCTTCTGCAAGGCGGGTAAGCCCCTCATGGCGAAGCGTGTGAAAACAAATATCCTCACTAATCCCCAAAGCCCGCCGCCCCTTGCGGAAACGATTGGCAATCGAACGCGGATTGAGCGGCAACAACAAATTCTCATCGCCCGGCATTCTGCTGCGATACGGCGGCGATAACAACAAATCCACCAAAGGAAGCACCTGAGGCAACACGACAAAAGCCTTGTGATTACCTTCGGAACCATACGGCGACTTCAAATCGCGCGCTGTCCACGCCAACGAATCACGATCGAAGTCGCGCAAATCCAAACAAGTCAACTCCGCCTCACGGCGTGCCGTATAAATGGCCAGCCACATAATCAAATGCAGCGGTATGGCAGTCTTGCCCGCCAGCCAATCCCGATAAAAATACAGCGTCAAACGGCGCAAATCATCCGCCGAAGGCAAGACGTCCCGCTGTCTTGAGGAATGAACGACGCGGGATTGCATCAACCCCTCCAGCGCCCGGTCAAACTCATGCAATGGCGCAGGATAGCCCCACAACAATTCTGCCCGGTTCAGCACCACCCGAAGAAGCCGCAAATCCTGCAACACCGTTGCCCCGGAAACCGGTTCATAACCCGCGCAGCCACCGCGGCGCGCGGTGGCAAAATCAGCGAAATCGCTGCGCGACATCTTAGTAATATCCAGCGCCGCAATCGGCATATTCTTCAGAGTCTTTAGCGTCAGACGCACCGTGCGCGCATACTGCTCCCCAGATTCCGACAAAAATCGGTCGATGGCTTCACCAAGCAGCATAACCGACTTGCGCCCCTTCATAATATCAGGGTTTTCGTCAATCTCCGCCTCGCGCTTGCGCAACCATGCTTCCGCCACCGACTGCTTCGAGAACGTCTTGCTCTCCGAGAACGGCGGATAGCCGGTGATGTTTTTGCGAATTTCTGCGCGATAGCGTATTTTGCCCGCCTTCGTCTTGCGTGTCGTGATAGTCCCCATTTACGCCATTCCTCCGGTCAAACTGTGGCGTAAATATGGTGTAACAAATATGTACCAAAACGCAAATAAACCCGACTAAACGCGCCTAAACAACAAGAAGAAAATCACCCTACCCCATTAAAACCAAAAGAAATTCATGCAACCTCTTGAAACTCCGGAGCCGCACCGGTTTTGCGTGGCACCGATGCTCGATTGGAGCGTTTAATAATTTATTACATTGTTATAAAAATAGAATTTCCCGATTTTCCGCTTTTATGGCGTAAATTTGGCGTATGTTTAGAACAATGTCCACCCCGCCGAGCTGCTGGATTAAGTCGGTTCCAGCGTTCAGCACGCCGATTGCACCAGCTATGGCGCAATGTCATGAAGGTGAGCGGGCACCAACTCCAACACCTCCGGCGGTGCCATGAGGCTGCCCCCCTCAGGGTTGGTCGATGCATACCTCATCATGGCGCGTGCGGCACTCACCGCTGCATCCTGTGGTGTCAGCCCCGCTCTGCTCCCCTGATGGCCGCCGCCGTGTTGCCCGTGGCAGTCCATCACGTAACCCTGTCCGCGTTTGTATATGATTACAGTGCTCTTCATTATTCGTCTCCCAGTGCGTTTGCAATAGTGGATTGGATTTGTGCGATGGATACGCCGTACTTACCGGCGATCACCAAAGTCGTACCGTCAATGGTTATATTGCTCGTCATCCGGTACCCCTTTTTGGATTTTGTCGTTGATTTTTTCGTCTCGGCACGCGCCACCAGTACCCGATGTTGTTGCTGTGGGCTCTTGACCCGACCATCTCCCAAGACTTGATAAACTTGCCGTGCTGACAGTTCAGCCAGAGGGACGATACGGGTAACTGGCTCGCCATCATTCCATTCAACCACCTCAACCACACGGCTTTCAGCGAGCTCGATTTGCTGTGATGGCGGCAGTTTGGCCAAGGCGGCCAGCAGTGTCTTTTGCCCGGCATAATCAACTACCAGCCGCGCATCGAGTTGCTTGGTAGCAATCAGCGGTATGTAGGTCATCAACCCGTGGCGCAAACTGCTCATATCCTCGCCACGTAGCTCAAGCTCTTGCCAAATGGCTGCGATATACATCAGGTATTCCGCCGTCACGGTGACAGTTTTTGCCAGCTCCGCTTTGAGCGCCGCAGTATCCATCGTCTGGATAATACGACCGCCGTCATGATTCGTCGTTATCGGTAGCATTCGTCAATTCCTGTGTTTGTTTCATCATTTCGGCCAAGGCGCGCTGCCGCTCGTACTCTCGCTTATAGCGCCGCTGCGCTTCCCGGTATTCCTGCCATGCAGCAGGGTCTTGCCGCAACTTTTCCAGACGTTTTTTCTGGCTTTTCAGCGTGGCCGCAAGATGTTTCTCGTCGCGCTCTGCGCGCGCTTCCGGGGTCAGTTTTTGCAAGTAGTCCGCGCGCTGCTTTTGGATACGCGCTTTGTTGGCGGCATAGTGGTGGGCGTGGTACTGACGGCGTTTTTCCTTGTATTCAGCGTCATTCGCCCGGCGACGGTTACGCTCCCGCTCCCGTTGCAATTCCGCTTCATGCGCTTCCGGCGATGCCAGTAGTCGTTCACGTCTTTGGGCGTGTGCGCGCTTGTTGGCGTCCGGGTCGTTAGCAATTTTTTGGGCGTAATGTATTCTCTGAATGTTTTTGATCTTCAGCGACGCGCAGGCGTCGCTACAGGTGTTTTTCGCCCCGCGTGAGAGCGGCACTTTTTTGCCGCAGATTACGCAATCCTTTTGTCGGCACGTCTCGCACACCGCGAAATAACGCCCGCTAGCACGACGCCATTCATATACCGTGCCGCATTGAGGGCACGGTCTCTTTATCACTTTTGCCTTGGCCATTGGGGATTATTCGCCAAACACCTCTTTGAGGGTGGCGATGCGTTCCTCGGTGGCGTCTTGCAGGTCGCCGTCAATGCCGGAGATGGTTTCATAGACCGACTCACTTCCATGTTCTTCCGAGAGTTCGTCGATAAGGTCTTGCTCTTCTTCGAGCAAGGAAATCATGTCAACCCACCACTCATAGCACGCCTGTGAGGTCAGATAGACTTCGTCGCCTTCGTCTTCGTCCCAGACGCGACAAAACTGGCAACTGGTATCATCGCCAAAGCAATCATAATTGCCAAGGATTTCAAACAAATTGTCCTGGCCGCTGGCGTTGCGCAGTTCGAGGATGTCAATGCGGCCGGTTTCGATAACTTTAACTTTCATTTTGGGTTCCTTTACTTGGTAAGTCGAACACGGTGCCGGTGTTCGTCGGCTGGGAGGCGTGCTTGCCTTCCATGTGTGTAGTATATTATTAGGCGCATAGTAATGCAAGCGCTTTGACGCCTATTTTTGTCTTTTTTGATAATCCTCTATTAAATATAGGATTTTCTCTGCCTGATTGCGTCCTTCCATCAGCTCCAGCCCGGAGCGGATGGCAGCAATGACTGCCGGGTCTTTATGATTGACCGCAAAGCGATTGGCCGCGGTCAGGCTGCTTTGGTATTCCCGCGCGCGGGCGCGGCGCAACGCCTTGCTGTGTTCGGTTTGCGCATTTCTGCTCATGGGTTCTCCTGTAAGAGGCCACCTTGCGGCGGCCTGCTGAATTAGAATAGTTGTTGTACCTGATTAACGGCAGCGATGAACTCGCTGGTTACCGTGCCTTTGCCCGCTTTGCTGACCAGTTTTTTCATAGCGATGTCATAGTAGAGCTGGTAGTTGCGGTCGCCTGCGAAGCTACGGTCGAGAGCGTCCAGGTTAATGTAGATGCGGCGACCGTTCCATTCTTTGGCATAGCCAGGGATGCCTGCGGCCATCATTTTTTCGTTGATTTCTGTTGCGTTCATTTTGGGTTCCTTTACTTAGGTTAGTCAGCCACGTTGCCGGTAGCTGTCGGCATGTCAGCGTTCTTGCTGTCCATGTGGCGCATGGTAGTATTATACGCCTAATAATGCAAGTAGCTTTGCAAACTTTTTTATTGTTTGTTGTTTGTAAAAGGTTTTTCTTCAAACTTTAATTCCTTGCCAGTCTAAATCCGGCGCCTTGCCTTCGATGCGCAGGCTGATGGCATCAAAATAGACGCTCTCGCCGATTTGCGTCTGCCCCGTAATGACGACCACGCCGCCGCTTGGCGTCTCGCCGACCCAGGTGTCTGCACCTTTACCGCCGACGATTTTGGCGACGGCGCGGTGGCGGGGGTTGATGAGGTCAATCAGTTGTTGGCGGATGTTGCTCATGTCAGTCTCCCATATAGCGGTCAAGGGTTACGGTCTGCGTAACCACCGGCGCGCCGCCGTCCATCTCAACCGCGACGCTCACGCCCTTGATGACACCTTGCCACGTCTGTCCCGCCTCTGCAAATGCCCACACGGCGCCGAGGCTGGCCAGCGGCAGCTGGTATTTTTCCGTCCACGGCAGTTGCACGGTCTCGGTTTTGTGGGTGCCGGTCTCGCTCAAGGCATGGATGCCCGCCGCGCGCATGACGTCGGTGTCGGTGTAGGCGGCGTGGGTCAGGGTGGAGGCCTCCGGCTGTTGGTCGGTGCCCTCACGATAGACGAGCCCGCCTTTGGCTTTGGTGCCGCCTACCAGTTCGGCGGCGGGGGTGATGCGCACCGCGTTGCAGCGCTCGCTGATGCGCCGTTGGCCGCTGACGGCGAGGATGAGGTTGGCGGGGATGGTCAGCGCTGGCGTCGGTTTTGCCCAGGCGGGTTGTCGCCACACCGGGCGGACAAACAGTTGCGCCTCAAACGGGTGGCTCCCGACAAAGCCCCCGGCGGCGTGGGCAAGGTCGGCGATGACCTCTATCGGCGTCTGCCCCGATACGGTGTAGGTGTCGCCGGGGATGAGCCAGTCCACCGCCTCCCATGCGGCGATGGTATACGGTAGCAGGTTGAGCTGCTCGTCGGCGATTTGCCGGGCGTAGCGCGCCTCGCTGTATTTTTGGTGGCGGCCTTTGGCGTAGTCGGCGCCCAGCTTGGCGGTGATGCTGCGTCCGGTGACGGTGTAGCTGTGGCCGATAAATTTGCGCGTGTCGCGGTAGTCCTCGGCGAGGATGTCCCAGCGGTTGCCGTTGATGCGCAGGGTGATGACGGCCTCGTCGCCTGCGGCGCGTTGGTCAATCTTGAGCTTGGCAAATGATGCGGGCGAGAGGGTGATGTCGCCCTGCCAGCAGTAGCCGTCGGTGTCGGTGGTAA
>ERZ773056.98-NODE-98-length-40271-cov-17.032848_pt1 | contig 40271 bp, 30 predicted proteins | sample MGYA00580857_ERZ773056 | MGnify/ENA primary metagenome ERZ773056 (study PRJEB29015, sample SAMEA2737996) | human oral metagenome | biome: human oral; feature: human-associated habitat; material: dental | place: China | collected 2114 ... | reverse complement strand
GTCAAAACAGTTTCTCCTGTTTTTTTCATTTCTTTATTGTACATAGTAAGAGATATCGTATCCAATCCCTCAATTGTTTTAATCCTTGCAACTAATAGTTCAGATTTTCCATCACTGTCAAAATCATCGATTTTCATTGCCACAATGCCCTTGTACTCTACACTTTCTAACTCACACTTGTTCAAGCCACTACTTTTTTCAATATTTACATACCTATCTAATTTTGTATTAACTAATACTAATTCTTCTTTTTTTAATCCATTACAATAATTTTCAAGCTCTAACTTATCATCATTTAATACTGATGCCTGAACTATTGTTATTTTTTGTATAGCGTAAGTACAAGAACTCATCAATATACTCACCAATATAAACGCAATAACTATTCCTTTTTTCATAGCTAATTTTCCAACCTCCAATATCCTGACATTCTATTTCTTAACTTTATATTTGTTCTATTCGCAGGCAAAGAAGAGTACACTTTCCCCCAAGACCAAATACCGACATTATCTCCATTATAGGAAGCAATTATCTCAACATGATGACATCCTTTATGCTGTACAGAAATATCTCCCTCTTTGGGAACATAGTCCGGTGTATATTCATGCCAAACAAAACCATGTCTGCCTAATGCTTCTCCTAAGGTTTTATTAAAACCACCTAATCTCGGATTAAAGCTATAAGAACTATATTCTGTATAGTTCACAATTCCTGCATTCACTAAACAAGAGGATACAAATGATGAACAATCATCTCCTACCTTCATATTTATTACTTCGCAATTATACATTTTTCTTGCAGTATTAGGTTTTTTTGAACCGGCTAAATATGTATTTATATTACCGGCATACCAATTCCCCATTTCCGCTGTTGCCTGCATAAATTTTTTAATCTTCTCTTCCACACCGTCAGCTTCTGTTTCAACCTGCTCACATACTCCATTACTATCAGCTCTATATTCTTTTCCTTCCCATGTAAAGTTACTATCGGTAAGCATATCCCCATTTTCTCCAAGATAGTAATTGTTTCCGTCTTCTCCCATCCTCATTTGTGACACTGCCATCTCTCCGTTACTTCTTAAGTAATACCACTTACCTTCCTTATCCTGCCTCCACTCGGATGTTGCCATCTCTCCATTACTCTTTAGGTAATACCACTTATCCTCATCTTGTACCCAGCCGGTTTGCATGAATCCGTCTTCATTAAAATAGTACCATTTGCCATCTACCTGTTTCCAGCCTCTTTGTGCCTCTCCGCTTTGATTAAAGTACTTCCACTTACCTGTGTTGCCATCTTTCACCCAACCTACTTCAAACGCATATCCTAATACCATAGTTTTTGGATTCAACTCGGTTTTAGCAGCTCCTGTATGTACCCCCGATATTCCTCCTCTGTATAGGCTATCTGCAAATAAAGTATTGACATCTCCATTTTTCCAGTTTGAAGGATTAAATGCCTCACTACTTCCCACTACAGTAGGGATACTTCCCTGTGCTACCTGTGCTATATATGCTTTTAGAGCTTCTTCATCTGTTCCTTTTATCGTAGCCATGGAAGGAATAGAGCCTAATGCAACCTGCCATGCTTTACTTAAATCAACCTTTTTAAGTTGACTTGTTTGCGACTGTGCATACTCCCCGGTATCCTCACCTATAAAAACCGTTGTATCACTGCTTATATTGATATTTCTTTTTATATCTAATGATGTTTTACCCATTTATCCGCCTCCGCAATACTGACTGTTTTGATAACTTCCAATGCCGCTCTTTTCCACTCCCTCCTATCTTTATACAAACAACTGAAAGTTCCCTGTAATAAATTATTACCCGTACATGCCAGATACATTATGTTATAAGCTTCATCATCTATCCCATAACTTTGAAAATCAAATCTATTTATGATAACATTTCTTTCAACATCCTCATTTTCTTCAAAAAACTCATAGCCGGGATTGGCATTTTTTATGATCTGCTTTATGAGTCCCGCTGCAAGTCTTGTATCTTCATCATTTCCTGAAATTCCAAGATCTGTAAAAGTAAAATTTACAGACATATCAAGACTTGTGTAAATTACATCCGGTCTTTTTCCTGAAAAATACTTAACTTCTGCTATCTCAGGTAACATCAGAACAAAGTTTTCAGGTAACATAACACTTATTCTATCATTAAAAAGCAGAGTTTTATTAAAATGAATCAATTCATTATTTATATATAAGCCCTCATCTATACTTCCAAAAGTATCCCTTCTTTGTATATGAAGTGCCTTAACTACCTGCTCATCATAATATTCCATACACTCTTTTACCTCTTTTAGTAAATATTTAATTTTTTTGAATACTTATATCCTTATCTGCATTTATTTCCACCATATCAGATCTTATCTTTACTTTCTTTCTTGCCGCCATTCTTAATGAATCTGATGAACTTAATGTCATGTTTTTACCCGATATACTCAACTTATTATTTGCTTTTAATTCTATCCCTTTATCTTTTATATGCATTGCCTTTCCGTACTTTGTGATAATACCCTTTACTTCATTGGAAATGTCAGATACATTTTCACATTCTATTGCAAACACATTTTTACTTTCATCTTTATCTCCAAAATATACTTTTACCTTTGAGCCTACTTCCGGCATACAGTACATTACATTGCCGGTAACAGGCAGCCACTCTAATCTATATCTTTTCTTTTCCAAACCGCTGTCTATAGAAAATTTTACAAATATATCCTCAGCTTTTACATCTGTAACTTCTGCTGATATTACAAGTCCTCTTATTTTCTCATTATAAATCCTTTTACTCTTTATGTTTTCTTCTTTGCAAACCTTATAGTGAAACTTAAGTGTTGCTTCAACCGTACTTACTTCTTTTTCACATATAATAAATCTTAATCCTTTGTTTTTAACTACCGTTCCCGGTTCATAATCCTCATCTGAGAAAAACATATGGTAAATACCCTGTATTTCATACTCTTTTGATTTATCATACATATGATTTCCCGAAGCGTAGAAATCTTCTTTTAATTCTATTTCTTTAGCGGATCTTGGTAAGCCATAACTTAGCCTTACTTCGTTTTCATGGAACAAAGGTATAAGTATGCTCTCACACAATCCCGATATCCTTCTTATAAACTGCCAATCAGTTTCTTTGTACTGAAATAATAACTTCTCAACTTTGCTGTCCTCTTCGTTAAATATAACTTGACCACATTTTTTTGACATAGTATTATTTATTACTTCTTTATATGTAAGTTCTTTATCCTGAAAAATCCTTGTATGTATTTCTTTATCAAGCATTATAGTAAATCCCATAACTTTTATTTTAAGAGTGTTTATTTTACTGTTGCATACTAACTTACTCTCTTTAACAACACCTGTAAATAATACTTTCTTTTGTCCGTCTTTATATGCAAATACTGCTAAGGTTTTGTCATATATATTTCGCACAACATTTTCAATATCATAATTTTCTTTAACCGAACATTCAAGTGTCAGTATCGGATGTGCATTAGGGGTGACTTTAAAAGTTACATCATAAATATCTTTTGCCTCAAAAATACTTTCTATAAATATATCATCAAGTGAGTATGCCATATGCCCTCCTTACATAAATTAAGCTATATCATAAAAACATTCAAAACAGGAGCTCATTTATAGTAATTGATAACTTTTACTAATAATATAAACTATTTATGCTACACAACATATCTTAAGAATTATGGTTCAATTTCCAAAGGTTTCATCACCACTTCTCCTTTTTCATTCATAACTAATATAGGATTACTTCCATCCCTATCAATTCTTGTTATACACATTTCTTTCTTTTTGCTATTGTGTTCATATATAAATATATGATTGTCAGTAAGATGAACTTCAGAAAACTTATCTTCCAGGAAATATGTCTTTTTTCTAAAAACCTCCTTATAGTCTCCGGTTTTTATATCTATATTATATACATACATGTCATAGTGCTCATGTGTACCTTTATAGTCTACTGTCAGTAAACTTACCATTTCATCATCAACTGAAAAATCCTCTCTAGTTCCTTTCATACCCTTCATACATTTGGATACAGGTTCATACCTAAAATAAAAATAGTTTTTAGAGTTTTCTATATACTCCACTTTTGCCCTAAATATAGATCCAAAATAAGCTTCATACTCAAGTTTTTTCTTTTCCTCGTCTTCTATCTGCCTTGAAACATTGCTCTTAAACTTTTTATCAAAGTCTTTATCTCTGTAATTAACTGTTTGATTCCCTATAAAATAGATATATCCGTTTGAAGCTCTTGAAAATTTATAAACCTTAAAAACTATATTCTTTAATTCATAATTATCCAAAGATTTAGTTTCTGACGAATCATATATGCCTCCTTCTCTAACCTTCTTATCAATATCCTTTGCCCATTCACTAAGGTATGTTGTATCCATACCCTCATACGCTCTCTCTATAAGTATCGTATCCTTCGGATATTCTGTCACAAGTTGCCAGTCTTTATATCTTACTTTATTTATATCAAGCAGATAATAATGCGGAACAGTTATGCCGATATAGTCATCCCTATAAAGTACATATTCATCAAAGACTTGGTTATATGAAAAATTATCATACTTTACATTATTTACCCATATTTTCTTCCCGTCTAAACTATATTTGCCAAGCTCGCCATTACCGAGAACATAGATATAGTCACCATCTAAAAATATATATCCTTGCTTATCTATACAGGGCTTTATATCACCTGATTTATCCATCTTGTAAATTATATTGCCATCACCTCCATTAAAAAATACATCTTCACCTTTTACCATTACTCCGCCCATTCCACTGTCCATAGCACATACTTCTTTTACACTGTCATTTGCAGCGTCTATAAACATCAGTCTATCATTGGAAGCAAAATATACACCGTCCTTTGCCTGTGCCACATTATCGCAGTATTTCACATCCGTAACTTTTTCTTTATCCCTTATCTTATCTTTCATCCAGTGTTTATATGCAGGTACATACATAAAATCAAGCCTTGGAAGTACAAAAAATACTATTGTAAATAAAAGCAGTACTATGATCACAAATGTTATCCAAAGTTTTTTTCTCATCTTCTACACCTACTAATTCTTCTTTTGTATCGTTTCTGTGAAAAAATATTCTAAACCTACAAGTTCATCCTTAGTGCCATTCTTTACCATACAGGTAGTATCCTTTAAAAGAATCTCTTCTTCACCTATCTTAAGCTTTACATCATGCTCTTCCGGTTTTTCATCCTTATTAACCTTAATAGTCAAATTATCAAGAGTTTTCAGTATCTCTATTCCTGTTTTAACCGCACTGGCGCTTTCGTTGTAAGACTTTTTCCCAAACACTCTTTCATTTGTCATGGTTTCTAATGTCAATGCCGCTATCAAGGCATTGATCTTTTCATCCAATGACTTGTCTTCTTTATTCCTTAGTTTGAATATACGCTGCAAAGATACATCATTACCATTATCTCGTTCCACATAAAGTTTGCTTATATTGTCCATAAATATATTGACCCTTCTTGCGGTATCACTTCCCGGGAATATCTTATATATAAAACTCTTATACTCTTCTCCGGTATTTGCAAATATAAGATATACATCCAATACTTTAAGTAATTCAGTTAAGTGTCCCAGAGATTGTATATGTGACTCTTCATCAAAGATTTCTTGTAACTTCGTATCAACATATAAACCCAAAAAGCTTCCTCCTACAGTCCAAGCAATAGAAAGTGTTAACGCCAAGGTTGCCATTGTAGGAGGTATCTGTGCTAAACCGAGAGTTACAAGTAGATTTATACCAAACATTGTAACAAATGATGTGGGTTTATTATCATTAAAATAATTCCAGATCTCTAATAAGTCTGAAGAAAGCTCTCCATTTATTGCACTTGATATATATGTAGAGATTGGAATAGACATTAAAACCGATTTGGTATTTTCATACAATGTTTCATAGTTTATTACTGTACCATTTCCATAATGCTTTTTTATTCCTCCTTCTATAGAGCCTATACTTGTGATTGAATCTATTGCAGGTTTTGTTTTATTCGATTCATGTGTAAACACATATAATCCTCCCATCATCAACAATAAAAAATAGTTTTCTATAATTATATTGATGTTTCTTTCCCTTGATGTCCACATACCTATAGACTGAAGCTGTTCTGCACTTGATTGCTTAATTAAAACATCTCTTAGTATATATTCTGCACTTATCATAAGAAACTCGTAGTTCATCAATAAATCATAAGCACCTACTATCGTGAAATCATTAAAACCCGGTTTGTCAAAAAACACATTTAATATATTACAGATAGTGGTCTTATCATCACAAAGAAGTAAATATTTTGCTAAATACTCAATCCACTTTATCTCATAATACCCCTTACTTTCTTTACTGCTAACAGCAGGAACTAAAAATATCATATTTCTTATAGCAAGCTTTTTAATTACAGTCATATCAATTTCTACATTGTAAAAGCTATAGCTGTTCCAGTATTCCTCATTAAAGTATGGAACTTCACTTTTATCTTCTACTATAAATTTAGGATATCTGAATAAAGAGTTTGAAAGAGTAAATTCCTGACCGGAGGTTATAGGTCTTATATGAATATTTCTAAAATGAGGGCAAAGCATAAAAGAATTCATTGTAAGTGAAGCCTTTCCTTCTCCTATCTGTGTTTTTTCATTTACTCCGTACCACTGTGCAATTTTTTTTACCATACATTTTTTTTGTGTATGTGCACAAATTCCAAATACAGTGCCATCTGTCTTTAATAAATCTGTATCATCTTCATTAAGAAGAGCTTGACCTCCTATAATATCGGTATATACACCATGATCTTTCCCTCGTACCCTAGAATATCTGGTACCCTTACTACACTTTACTATTGCATCATTAACTAAAAACTCCAAGCTGGAAGGTTTATGTTCATCCCAGTAATTTTTCATCATATCTGTAATTAGCTTTCTTTCCTGAAAAGTTAAATCTTTTATATTTTCTTTTATAGTCTCTTCTCTGTAGTATGGTGCACTGTATTTGGGAACTTTTCTTGTTTTTTGTGCTATTCCTGCTATTTTAAACAACCATTCATCCTGTGTCATACTTCCTCCTCATCTACACAACTTCCAAACTCTTAAGTGTTATTCCTTTCAGTCTTCTTTTTAGAAAACTTTCTGCAAAGTCAGCCCTTATTACGGTTTTTTCCTTGTCTATCTCTCCGGCTATCTTAAATATTGAAATATCAGTGATATTTTCCTTTATTAAAAAACCTTTATCTATCTGCCTTCCATGTTTAAATACCGTCTTTTCTGAAAGGCAATCCACTTCTTTTAATATCGGTATATGGTAACTCTTTATATCCTCACCATCTCCTTCAATAAAATTGATATATTTTACTATCGTAGCCGGCTCATATATTTTTAATACCTCTAAAGCTCTTTCCGAAAATACAGGGATAAAATCAATAAAAAGTATATCCGGGTAGATTATTTCAATTGTATCCGATTTTTCAATCAAAACACCGGAGAGCATAGGTTGTTTGTGGCTAAGTTTTTCTTTTAAAACAGTCTTGTCCACACTTTTATTCCAATCTATTGTCCTTGGCAGTGGATAAAGTCCCGGTTGCTGCGAAATCAAGTAATATTTTCTAATCATGGTCTTTCACCTCCAAGTATTTCAGCTCTTTCCATATACCAACCAAAACTTATATCAATGCTTTTAAACTCAAAGCTTTGCTTTTGCTTAAATCTTATGGCAAGTTCATTGAATATGTTTCTTAAAGCATCAAAATACATAAAAGCATAGTCAAACTCAAGTTGTGGTATTTTATAGTCTTTTATTTCAATATTATTGTCCTCGGATTCTTTAACAAATCTTTTTATATCCTCTTTTACAATGCCCTCCAATCCCGGAATTTTAAAACTTTCATACTCTTCATTCATATCAAGATAAATATTTTCATCATACGCCGATATCAAACATTCATACTCTCCGCTTATAAAGCTTGAACATAAGGGAGAAATTATTATATGTTTTAACTCATTCTTTTTTTTGTCGATCAATGTATCTATGATTAAAGCAAAGTCTTTTTCTATTTCTTCTTTATGAACTTCCATGTATCTTTCCAGTCTTTCAACCCCTCCGGTTAAGCATTCCCTTAACTCCTTATCAAAGTTCATGTAAAACTGATTACTCTTTTTGTGCTGTTCCATACTCCTTATCCCCCTATTTTCCATGTACTAGGTTAAGTATACTTTTGACCCTCTTGTTACCGCTTTGTCAGACATTTCCATCTGCGTTCCGTTTTGATTTAGTTGTATGCTGTCCTTGGATATAACTTTTATACTTGAAGATTTACTCTCGATATCCACTTCAAGATCTGCATCTATTGAGAGTGTTCCCTTACTTTTTATATATATACCGTCATCATCTATAAGTTCTATACTTGTACCGTTATTATTCGTAATAATGATACTTTCAGGGCTTAGTCTTATTTCTTTTCCTTCTTTATTCTTGAAAAACTTTACCTTAGGATTATCCCTTCCACCCTCAGCACCTACATGAACTGCATTCTGTACATAGGCATCGTTATCTTTATCATTGGGAAACTTTACCATAACTCTGTCTCCAACTTCCGGCATACAGTACCAACTTCCCCCATCCGGACTTGAGTAGATTGTGGCATAACTTAATAAGCTTTGACCGTCATTATCATTTTCATCATCATCAAGTGCTACACTTACAAGTTCGTTTTCAACTCCTGTTATTTTTCCGAATACAACCGCACCACTTAAATTCCTATTATCATATGGATATCCTTTTAAACTTCCTTCCCTTGCCAACAAATATTCATGTATAATTTCATTGTATTCAAATCTTGATTTTCTACTTATAACCTTGAGTTTTTCTCTGTTAAAGATAACACTGTCTCCTATATCATAAATATCTCTTAAAACCAGTTTGTAAGTTAAATCTTCAAATGGGATTCCCAAATAATCTTTTTCTACAGTACCGAATTCATAATACTCACTCTTTACCTCGCCTACATCTCTTCCATTTGGAAGCCCCATAAAAAACCTGACACCTTCTGTCATATAATCAGGGTAAATAACATCTTCATTATTTCCTGCAAGTCTTTTTATGTATTCCCAATCATTTTCTTTATATTGACATGAAAAACCGTTCAATGTCCCCTGCTTTTGGCTAGTGTTTATAAAAGCTCCTTTATCATAACCCTTAACGATCAACTCTAATATTTCTTCATAAGATGTGCTTGTTTTTTGAAATGTTCTGAAATGTTCTTTTTTCTCCATGACTATGCTTTGGCTGACTATCTCCAAACTTAATTCATGCACATCGCCATTACTTTGTATATCACAGCCTTTTATAATTCCGAAAAATATTAGTTTTGTAGTATTTTCATCTGTTTGGGTTGACACTTTTACAAGTTTTCCTACTCTTTCAAGACAATCCTGCCTGCTTTCTTTTCTTATATTTCCCTTAATGAATACCGTTCCATGTTGATTTGGGATAATTGTACTTTTATAATCATTTATATTGATAAAATCAAAACCTTCCACATACAGCAATTCAGCCTTCATGCAAACCTCCTTATATACAGGGTATTTTCTATAAATTCAGTTATAGTTCTTAATAAAATCCATTATGCCATCAATTAGAATCTTCCCAACTATGTATACTTCCCACAAAATCTATATACATATATTCACTGCTACCGAAAAACAGTTTATCGGCATTGTTTAATTCTTTTACTCCATACTCAGCCTTATCATTTACTCTTACAAATCCCATGCACTCTTCTCCTAAAAGAAAGGCTTTTTTCTCTCTAACATCAAATACTATTACGATATGTTTTTTATCTCTTATTTCTTCATCCCCCATGATCTGCACCGACATAGTATCATGACTGCCTATATAATTTTTTCCCTCTACCAATATCCAAGACTTACCGAGTCTAATTCCTTCTGTACATATCAACCAACCAAAAACCGGATATTCTTCTTCAAGGTTCATTTCTTTTCCGGCTCTTCTATTTACAAGTTTTTCCTCTTCATTGATCATTTGCTTTTTTAACAGTCTGTATTTTCTTAAGCGTTCTCCTGTTTTCTTGTCTTCTTTTTCCTTTTCTTTATACCATTCTCTTTCCTCTATGCATTTTTGCCACAAATTTCCATACTTACCTTCAAATGCAATATATATAAACTTCTCTTTTCCGATTTCCAATATATCCTGATCTTTTAAGATACGCCTTTCATATACTGCTTTATTATCCATATATACAATTCCGTCCGCTCTTGCCGGAAGTAACATTCCCTTATTCGTTTCCTCATCAAAGTATATAAGTGTATGTCTTTTTTTAAGTTTCTCATCCCCCAGCACCTGTATCTCATTATCCCTATCCGTTCCTACGAAGTTTTCTCCAAAGCTTATGACATAGCTTTTTCCCTTTCTTGCTCCCTCTATGCATACAAGCCATGCGCATACAGGTCTTTCTTCTTTTAGGGAAAGTCCGCACTCCTTCCTTAAGTTCACATAAACCTTTTCAGGTGTATCCAGATCAAAACCGCACTTTGGACAGATGCTGCCGTTCCTTGTCTTAGAAAACTTGTGTCCATAAGGGCAATCCATTATGTTAGACATTCTTTCCTCCCGCTAATCTACCAAGATCTTTCTCGGACTAAATCCTGTGGCTTTATACCCATCCGGATTCTTTGCAGTACTTAATATATCTAAAAGTCCGGTATAGATCTCCTTATTGCTTAGATGAGTCCCCTGTACTCTTCCTTCCTTAACTGCTATATAGTTTTCTATAACAGCTCTGGATATTCCTTCAACGCTGTTTAGTACCGTATAGCAAAAGGTTCTGTCTATGTCTTCACACTTTTTTGTATTAAGGTATTCTTTTGCATATACCTTCAAGACCTCTATATTGAAGGTTTTTTCTTCGTATCCTGCGTAATCCGCATTCATCAAATGTATGGTGTCATACTCCGATCTCATATCTGCGAAATCAAGATAGCTGTCCCTTAATACAAAGCCTGATTTTAATAAAAAGTCGCACAGCAGGATCTCACCATCCGCACTTTCTTCTTCTGTAGACAGGAAAGCATTTATTTTAGTTACCTTCCAGTCCTTATCTACCGACTCACTGCTGCACTTTAGCTTCAGATACTCTCTTTGCTCCGTATGAGTGTAGGAAACTTTTATTTCTTTACTTATCTGATATACCTCTCCCTTAAGCTTTACAAGCCCTTTTCCTATAATAAGACTTCTGTTTTCATGATCGGAGCTTAATCTTAATCCCCTTATGACTCCGTTTGTATATCCCTCATAAAGTATGGACAGTAAGTCTTTCGGATAGTCTCTTATCACCTCAAGTGCCTCTTTTTTTAAGATCCTTCCGGTCTCAAACAAAGGGTATCTGTTCTCCATTAGCTTCTCCTTATGTCTTTAGTGTTCTCCATCAAAAAAATCACAGATCCATTCGTCTGTTTCAAACTTGTATTCTCTTCCTTCACCTGCATATAAGGTATCTTCAAGTCTGTATACCGGCACGATCTGAAATCCCCATTTTTTATAGTCTACAAAGGCAAATATCTTAAGCTCCTCGTTTTGTATATCATCTGTGTCTTCCTGTTTTATATATCCGCTGTATCTTCCCGCAAGTTCCATCCTGTCGGTTGCCCTCGCCTCATCTTTTTTGAAATGAAAAAGATACTCATAGCGTATACTTTCGGAAGCATCATATAGATACATTCTAAGCAATATATCTTCCAAGCTCCTAAGTAAACTCCCTGTCATTTTATTACTTTCAAATCCATCAATAAGTACTTCTTCCTTGCCGGAGTATGACAGTGCTTTTATCTTATAGGGAATAAGTGCCTCTTCTTCCCTTATGTCAAATCCTGCGTATCCGGTTCGCTTATCATAAAGATACCTCATAAGTCCGTCTACACAGGCGAGTTTTAACTCTTCTTTTTTTACACTTCCTCCACTTTGCATCATGTTGCCGGGTACAAACTCTTTTAGAGCGTCTCTAAATAACCCTATCTTACAGGACTGCCCTGTAAGCCTTATCATGTCAAAGTTATAAAGCTCTCCGTTCTTATAAAGTCTTTCCATAAAAACCTTCATAACGGCATATATTTCCCCTGCGATCAGCTTTTCCGCTTCATAGCGGTTAAAACTTATCTTGGGCATTCCTTCCAGAATTTCAAGCCTTTCTTTTCTAAATACCGATAACTTAAAACGATCCGCCTCCAGTCTTAAAAGCCCTGTCTTTGCTTTTTTACCTTCAGGTACTTCTATAGCGATATCATTTCCTGAAAAAAGTTCCTGTTTGATCTCATCTGCCAAGGTAAATAAAAAAAAGTAATTATTCCTTACCCTGTAGTATCCTTCCTTTCCGTAAGTCTCAAAATTCTTAAAAGCTGTAGGCAAAACCTCTTCTACCTTTTGGTAAGCCTCCTGTAAACCCTTATAAAAGTTTTCAACGCCTTCTTCATCTATGTATCTGTAAGGGTCACCGGGCAGATCATTGATAACTTCACTACCCAGATCTTTATCGCTGTCAAGCAGTTTTGATACGATTCTGAGTTTTAAAAGCTGCATGATCCTATAGGTGATATTGTTGCCTCCAAAATCCGTATTACCGTTTTTATAACTGTTTTCCATCGTGTAGGTCTGTATATCACCTTTTGCACGCACCTTGAATTTGCAGGCACTAAGATCTGTTGTTCCGCCACCACAGTCCATGATCAGTGCCTTATAGCTTTCCCCGTCTTTTAAGCTATTTTTCTCCCTCATCTTACTGATAAAACTGTAAAGTACGGCAGTGCTTTCATCCAATGTAACACTTATTTTTATGGACAGCATTTCAGAAAGTAACTCCAACATCTGCTCATATACATGCTTTTGCTTAACCGGTACGGTGATATACACTTCTTTTATCAGACACTTGAAATTATCTCTTGTGATATTAAGCACATATCTTAAATACTGTGCTATGATCTCTATTCTTCGTACATACCTGTACCTTCCCTTGGCATCTGTAAGCTCTTCTTTTCTTTCAAAGTCCCCTACCCATCTTTTGATGTCATAAAAAACCGAAAAACCCTTATCCGTATAGCTTAAGTTGGCAAACCATAAAGCCTTTCTTCCAAAAACATACTCTATACTGTCATTATTGACATCTGTTACAGCTACAACTGTGGGTATCATGTTTTCTATAAAAGTTTCTCCTCCTACCGACTCGAAAAACAGGGTATGGCAAATGGTGTTTTCCTTGATTCCTCTTTGTTTTGCCGTATGTATCTGTCTATAGTAGCTGCTGTCCGCATACATAGCTACAGTTGTATTGGTAGAGCCAAGGTCAATTTTTTAACTCTATAAAATTTATCTAAAACAAAGGAATACTTATAGTAGACTATCTACAAGATACAAAACCAATAAATATTTTTATCGGCAGTATGGAATCGGAATAAGTAGAAAAAGTAAGTGGCATTGTACTGTTTGTTTCTATCTAAACCTACCTCAACTGCCAATAGTTTTATAATTGGTTAAAATATATAAAATAATTTATTTTTAAAACCAGTTAATATGTAATATTTATATTAATATATCTATCTTTACTTACAACTCTTTATATCTTTTTTATTAGGTCATAGTAACATGTTGATAAAATAATTTCAATATTTTTTTAATATAATTTATTTTTTAGCATAATATACAAGACACTACTATGAGTATAAACATCTACAGGATATCTTATCAAATGTAACTCATGTACAAGATATAGTGGCATTTTGCCACAATGACATCATACACCCTGTGTAAAAATCTTAAATGCAACAGCTATAAAAAAATTGACTAAAGCCTTTTACATAAGACTATTTAGTCAATTTTTTTCCTGTTGAGTAAAGCCCCAAACCACTATATAAATACCTTGCTTTATTTTATTATTAACCGGTCCATGATATTTCATCTGCATTAAAATAATAAACCTCTCATCTCCTATGTAAAATTCAACAGCAGTAGTATCATAATTATCCTTTATTAAATTAATGTATCCCTTTTCACCATTATCCACCCTAAAATAAATCAAATGTTGCATATCCATTTCGTATATAAATGACTTCTCTTTGCTGATATGTATGTATTTCATAGGTATCGGTTTTGTTATTATACTTATAGGCTTTTAGTTCTTTTACTAATGTATGTTTAAAATCATTTACAGTGTAACTCCCATCTAAACTAGGATTTATCAGATATATACCCTTTGTATTTTGAAAATCTACAATTTATTTTCTCTCTTCCACATATAAACCTGAATTTTGATATGCAAATTTACCATTTGCAGGCGTTCATTATAATTAAAAGATACCTAATTACAATTCTCAAGATGATTTTATTAATAAATAATTCCTTCCACTTCTATCATACACTATCACGGTTCCAACATATGAATATATAAAAAATCCTATATCTACAATTTTAGCTTCTTGTTCTTTTTTTTATTTTTAAACATACTAATATGTATTTTTACGCTTTATTTGATTACTATAGATACTAAGTTCTCATTTTTAGATAATGTTCGTTTTATAAAATATTTTATAGTAAAAGGAGAGGCTTCCCTCTCCTAACTATATTTTTCTAAACTGATCCCGAAACTTAACACACTTAAACATATAATAACAGTTCAATCTCATAACTATCCTAAGTGTAACAAAGTTACTGTTTAGATTTCTTATTCAATTCAAGCAAATTTTTATACTGCATTTGAGTTCCGATTAATAAATATACAGAACTGATAGCTGCTAATAATGCAAAAAAACTCAGTATACGATTTGTCGACAATTCGTCAAATGCTCCATTTACAATAATAGCAGTTACCAACAGTGCTACCGGAACTATAAGAATTTGGTAAACCATGCTTATTTTTATGATTCTTATCATTCTCCTCAGCCTAAGTTCATCAAATTCACCTCTTATATTCATAATACATGCTAAGACCGGCAGAATTAGTGAAATACATATTATGATCAGAACTATCAATTCATCAGTAAAATACGGTATACCCCTTGTAAGAAATAAAGAAAAAATTATACAAGCAAACATAACACTCAAGGTAAAATGTTTAATTTCTTTCATATACAGTTCCTTTCCTTTTTATTTTTATTATAATGATAAAGCTTTAAAGCTCTTTATATAAACCAAGTACCATTGACAACAAAGTTACTGTTCTGACCCCTTATTTAACGAAAGTAAATATTGATACTGCATTTTTGTTATAATTAATAAATATTTGGAACTGATAGCGGCAACTACAGCAAAAATACCTATTTTATAAATAACCATAAATGCACCTAGTCTTATAAATAGAGTTGCTACCAATGCTACAGGAACTATAAGGATTTGGTAAGCCATGCATATTTTTATCATTCTTATAATTTTCTTCAGTCTAAGTTCATCAACTTCACCTCTTATATACACAAGGCACACTAAAGTAGGCAATATTAATGAACTGCATACTATAAACAACACCAGCAACGCATAAATACATTCCGGTATACCTCCTAAAATAAATATAGAAGTAATTATACAAACAAGCATAAAAATTAAAGTAAAAAGTTTCATACCTTTCATACATAATATCTCTTTCTTTATATTTTTATAATATAGATAAAGCTTTAAAATATGACTTATAAATTTATAAACAAATTACCATTCAAAACCAAAAAATTTCTCATAGTCTTTCCATTTTTTTAGATGTATCTTTGTTTTACTTTCCATATCCACCACATAAAAAGTATACTTATAACCTGAAGTAAAAAAATCCACCTCACCTACCGTATAGAATATATATCTGTTATCATGTGAAAACTTTAAATCAAGTACATAACTATCGCACAGTCTAGGTCTTGCCACATACTTCTTTTCACCGGTTCTTCTGTTATATACACATATATGCTTTTTTTCGTAGTATGCTATTAATTTTCCATCCTTGGATACATCCATTATTCCGTCATTATCCCCCATATCCATTGTATTATTATCAAAAAGTACTTTTTCTTTTCTTTTTTTCCCCTTACGAGTTTTATATTCAGAAACCTTATCAATACCTTCTTCACCATAACTAGAACTTACTTCAACCAATACTTTATCATTAGAATCTACATAGTAGTTATATATTTCATTCTTACTACTGATAATTGTTTCTATTTCCCAAGTTTCTTGATCTTTATGTAAGAAATAAATATCTCCTAAAAAATAAAATGTATAGCCATCATCATAATATCTAGGAGTACGAATATAGTCTACCTTATCATAGACATCTAATTCGTCTTCTTCACTTTTATCTTCATCTTCAAATATATCACCACCAACTCTTTCTATACAAGCATTTATCTCACCCAAGCTTATTATCTGAATAATACTGTTATCGGTCAAATCCAGTTCAACCAGACCGTTGTATTCTCCTTCCCAAGCAAAGCCTAAGATTTTTTCCCTATCATCACTGTATTGTGGATAAAACAGCCTATAATCAGAAATCTTTTCCATCTTTCCGTCTGCCAAATAATATCTATATGTACCCTTACCTTCATTTTGTAAATTTGCTGAAAATATAATAGGATACTCTGAGGCTAACTCAGTCCTCATTTTTTTTATTTCAGTGTCTTTATATAGTTTATACACTAGACATATAGCAATTAATATAATAATGCCCACAAATAATATAATTATTTTTTTCACATTTTTCTTCATACTCTTACTCACTTAAAGGGCACCTACCTTGTTTTTTTGAAGGCGGGAGGTTTTGTCCCTCTTTCATCCATATATTATACAAATCTCCACATTCAGGATTCCATTTATTATATGTATCTTTTTCTAATACCTCGCTTACCGTAGAATTGTATGATTTATTTGGAAACCAATGATTCTTTGGATCTAGATATATTCCTGCCGTAGAAAGCCATTCTTTAGCTTTTACATTACAATTATACCAAAAAACATTATAATCTCTAATATCTGTACCTGAACCATTTACTTCTTTCATTGTTTTAGTTGCAGCTTCTGCAATAGCCTCCCCATCTTCATCACTAATATGAAAATATATACCTCTATTATACTTAACTATACTATCCTCACCATATCTACTATCAGCTTCAATTGCATAACCGTTCTTTCTATACTTCTTAAACAAGTTATCTAAACTTACACCCATCTTATAATCCACATTTGCATCATTATAACCAGCAACTGCTGTTAAAACTTCCGGTATACCTGTAGTTCCGGTAAAACTGTATAAATCTCCCGTTCTATCTTCATGTACTAACATTATAGCAACATGACCGGCTCCACTCGCACCACCTTTTTCATTTAAAAAGAATACTCCTACATATGGTGATGTACTTGGAGTTGGTTCTATAACTCCCGGCTTATAAAGTATATCAGGTTTTGGGTGTATTTTGGGTGATGTAACAAAATCGGCAGAACATTCTGCCGGTTTTTTACCATCCCTATCAACAAACCTTAACGGATTTCCATAACAATATCCATAACTGTTCATCGTATATGGAGATGCCATATATCCCTTTATAAGATCCTCTCCTGCAAATCTTCCTATACTTGGTATATATTCTCTTGCCTGTGCAAAGTAGTTTTTTGAAATATTATCGTATCTATATCCGGTGTAACCGAAAGGTTGTTTATTCCCTTGAGTTTTATATAAGTCTTCTCCAAATGCACTATAGCCGTAGATTTCTTCTTTTTCATTTTCAAGCTCCATTATCCTTATTGTACTTCCAAGATCATCTTGAAGATATACTCCGGTATTACCACCTTCTTCCATAAGCACGGTATTAATATCCCATACATAACTTTGTTCTTTTTTTACAAGTCCTTCAATACTTATTCTTTGTAACATATTGTGATAAGGTCTTGTAAGGTCAAGTGTATAGCTTTCTTTGTATACAGGAAGTGCTTTTTTTATGAGTTCCTTACTTACGTATTCAAGTTCTTTTCCCTTTACATCTTTTTCCTTTGCCCTTTGGCTGTATATACTATAATTTATATTTTCTTTAGGAAGCACATCCTCCGGTTTATAGCAACTTGCCTCAATTCTATTACCAAGACCGTCATATTGATAGTAAGCTATTTCTTTTTCATTAAAGCTTAATGCCAGTCTTCCGCTTACATCATACTTGTATGACTCTACACTGTTTCCACCTTTGTATATCTTTACAAGATTTCCCCTTTTGTCATACTCATAGTTTTTAGAAAATAAACCGCCTTCTTCTTTTACCAGTTCATCCGCTTCATTATATTTATAAAGTATATCTCCTTTTTCAGTCTTTTTTCTGACTCTATTTCCGAACGCATCATATATATACTCTTCTAAAATTTTATTATTCCTGAATACTTGTGTAAGCCTGCTTAGGGCATCATAGCTATATGTATATTCTCCTTCTTCCTTCCATATTTTTTCTTGTATATCCTTAGGGATATCTGTATTAACCCCTTCTTCTATACCACTGCTTCTTTTTTTTATTACCTTGGTCTTATTTCCCACAAGGTCATACCCGTAAGTATATTTTTCGATTATTCTGCTATTCTTTTTATGTGTAAGTTCACCTAATAAGCCCATATCATTGTATTCATATGAGCTTTCAATACCACTTGGGAGTTTTTTTGAAACAAGTCTTCCAAGGTTGTCGTATGAATATCCAACTTCCTTACCCTCTGTTTTTAATTGTATAAGATTTAGATTTTCGTCATATTCATATTCAACTCTTTTTCCATTGGGATATACTTCACTTATTACTTCTCCTTTTTTTCCGTAAATATAAAGAGTTTCATTTCCCTTAGTATCTATTATTTTTGATATGTATCCTCTTTCATCTCTTTCAAATTCGATATCTCCTAAACTTCCTGATACTTTTGCGAGTTCTCTTTTTGCATTGTATTCAAATTTTACTTCTTTTTCATCTCCATAAACTATTCGTTTAACATCTCCTAAAACTGTATATTCATACTCTGTTTCAAATCCTTCTCTGTCCGTCTTTTTTATTACTCTTCCAAGAAGGTCATAGTCATAAGTTTCTTTGTATCCTAAGGGATTTACTACAGCTGTAATATTTCCCATATAATCCCTTTCATACTCTATAAGTCTTAGTTTTTTTTCTTTTTCCTCATTTTCTATAATATTTCTAAGGCTTTTCATTTCTTTATCTGCTTTAGCACACAAACTTTTAAGTAAATAAAATTTACTTTCATGCCTTAATATTATTATAAGCCTTCCCATCTTATCATATCCGTATTCAGTTATATTACCCAGTGAATCTATGACACCAATTAAATTACCTTGAATGGAGTATTCATATTTCGTTACATTTCCTAACGCATCTATTATCTTGGTTACATTTCCAATAGGATCATATTCATATGAAATACTTTGTCCCAAGCTACTCTTAATTTCTGTAACTCTTCCGATTTTATCAAGAGTAAATATAATACTTTGTTTTTTATCATTCTCTCGCTTTATCAATTTTTTATTTTTATTATAATAAAATTTCTCCCAGCTTCCATCCTTATAGGTTTTCTTATATAAACTTCCATTTTTATATTCACATTCAAGTACAACTTTACCCTCTTCTTTTACAGATATTACCCTTCCCATTTTATCTCGTTCATATTCAGTTTTTCCGTTAAGGGTATTCGATTCACTTATAAGCCTTCCGGCTTTATCATACTCATATATGGTGTTGTTCCCTAAAATATCAGTTACACTTATATAGTTTTTTCCATATTCATAAGTAGTTGTGCATCCTTCCTTGTTTGAACTGCTTAAAAGCCTTCCTCTTTTATCATAAGAGAAAAACTCCACCTCTCCAAGAGGATCTTTTATAGCTGCAATATTACCAGCATCATCATAGCTATATTCATACACTCCTTTATTTGGCAAAATTTTGGCAACTATTCTATTTTCTTCATCATATATATATTCTTCACTTCCTCCATCAGGATATGTTCTCTTTATAAGGTTTTGCATAAGGTCATACTCCATTTTAACCTTTGCATTTTCAGGTAATGTTATACTTTCCACATTATTTGTATCTGTATAACTGTATAAAATTTTTGCCCTATTTCTATCCTCAACACTTTTTAACTTCCCATTTTCTGTGTATTCAAATTTAAGCCTTTCCTCAAGAGCATTTGACGCTTCTTTAATAAGACCTCTATTGTTATACACTATATTTGATTTATTCCCCTCGGCATCTTCGATCTGTACCACTTGGTTTAATTTGTCATAAACATATGAAACAACTACCCCGTCTGTGTCTTCTAAACTTTCTACATTTTTCTTTTTATCATACTTGATTTTTAAAACTCTTTCATCAGGGTATGTTATTATACTTTTATCTTTGTTGTACTCTATATTTGCTTCATTTCCCAAAGCATCTATTTCCTTTATAATTCTCCCCTTATCATCATATTCAAAACTTTGTATCCTATTACCATCTATTACTACTTCTTTTAATTTTCCCCTATCATCGTAGTCAAACTTCCTTATTTCTTCATCTACATACACTACTTTTATAAGATTTCCTTTGTCATTATACTCATAAGATGTATTATTTCCCTGTTTGTCTGTATATAAACAGAGCATATTATTTTCATCATATTTAAAAAACTCTTCTTTATTTTCAATTTCACTTGTTATATTTTTGTAACTTCCATCATGTTTATAAATTTCAACATATCCACATTGATTTCTTACAAATGTTTGATTGTTGTCATCATCGTACTCATAACATATGTTTCCTCCGTCAGCAAATATTTGTTCTGTCACTCTTCTCATTTTATCATATTTATTTTCAAGTACTTTTACTTTTAACGGATTTTCTATCGCCTTCAGTATCCCCTCTTCATAAAAATATTTGTATGTATTTCTTTCCATATCACTTACACTTGCAAGATTTCCTTCTTCATAACCATATTCTAATTTTCTTCCGGTATGATCTTCTATGCTCTTAATCCTACTTGCATTATCATATAAAAGACATATATATACATCATAGATATTGGATACTTTTATTAACCTTCTTTTCTCATCATATGTAAAACTTATACTTTCTCCAGCCTCATTGAAAATCTTTCTCATTAATCCATCTTTGTTGAATATATAACAAAAACCTGTTTCTTTGTAGATAAATCTATCTTCTTCTTTTTCCAAAGAGCAAAGCTTATTAAATACAGGTGTAAATTTTTTTCCATCCTCTGTAAAAAAATATTCTTCTTGTCCATCAGAAAAACATATTAAGCAGATGCTTTTCTCAAGTTTTAACGAAATTTCAAAACTATGCCTCCAACCTTTTGAAAAAGCCCCTTTCTTATCATCTTTACTGTTATAATATCTTGTAAATATAATTGGAACCTTTCCTTCTATTCTCAAGTCTTCTTTTACATATATAAAATTTCCGGTATTTGCATTTACAGGGTCTCCGACCAACGCACAAATATATCTTCTTATTCCAAACATGAAATTTTTCACCTTTGCATTCTCAAGAAGTGTCTTAACCACATCTTCATTAGACACTTTAAGAATCGGGTTTGCATTTATCATAATTTTTTTTGTAAAATCTTTTACTTTTTCTTTTGCTTGCATAAGATTTAATCTTTTTTTAGCAGGTTTTGCACCATTTCTTAAGCGATTAGAGATATTTTTATAGTCCACACTAAAAACATCATCTTTAATTTTCTTTATAGCTACTCCTGCACAAACAGGAATACTTCCTAAAAGCTTCCGTATCGCTTTCTTCTTATTTTTTTTCTTCCCGTTCGATTTTGGAATTGAGGCAATCAGCTTTCGCAATGCTTTAGTAAACCCCTTTGATGTATCCTTAAAAGCCTTTTTTAATTTTTTGTGCTTTCCTGATTTCTTGCCTTTAAACTTAATTTTCTTTGATGAGATATTTATCCCACTTGAAAGTTTTATCAAGTTTTTATTTACAAATCCGTTCCTCATAAGCTGACCCCTTTCCAAAGTTTAATTTATTTGTATTTCTTTTATTATTTTTAATTCTCCCATATATTTACCTATAAGCAGTTTGCAATCAATATCCTTATTTATACTTCTCCATACATCATGCTCTATTATTATATCTGAGGCTTTATTTAGAAAAAACTCATTTATATCGTCATAACCTTTCAATATATCTCTTTCGTACTCATCCTTATCGTAGGCATTATTTTTCTTTGAATTTTTGTAATCAATAATAAAATCTCTTATTTCACATCTTCTATTCTCAATATATTCACACACCTTATAACTTGTAGCCAATGGTTTATTAAGATATATATCCACATCCGCTGCATAAAAAAGTTGTTTGTAAGTTTTTGTGTATAAACTGGTATTAAGATTAAATAGTATAAGTGTTGAAAGTTTTCTTTTATCTTCTTTTTGCACCTTATACACTTTAAAAAGTAATTCTATAAAATTTTTTACAAGCTCTTCTACTATCTTCTTGTCCTCTTTATCATTTTTATATATCTTTTCCATAAACCACTTAAGTCTTAATTCATCAAGCTCATCTTTAATTTCTACCATATTTCCCATAGTTTTTATTCTCTACTATATTTTATGCTTGTAAAGCAATCCTCTATCGCACTGCTCCACTCATATTTTTCACTTTCAGGACAACTGAACATAAGTTGTAGAACTTCATTACCTATATTGGCAAGAGCTAATATATGATACATTTTTTCATCAAATCCCATAATTATAAACTCAAACAGATGTATCTTAATAAAATTTTCCTTATCCGTGTGAGATATTTTTTCTGCTCTCGTACCTTTATATATTTTTGAAATAAGCTTTACAAAATCTTGTCCCATAATTTCTGCGTCTATATTTTCTTCATTTTCTAAAAGACTCATACTTAAATTCACATCTGCATCCAGATTAGTTTTTATAATATCAGGTCTGTCATTTGAAGGATATTTTATATCTATTAATTCCTTAGGCATATCTATAAAAGTATCAGGAATATATATTAAGATTTTCTCATTAAAAAAGTATTTTTTTGAGAATGTTTCAAAATTTCCTGATATATAGTAGCCCTCATCTAAAGACTGTTTTTTATTTTTATATAAACCTACTTTTAACGGTATTATATCTTCATCTATGTACTCATTCATAAGTAACTTACTCCTTTTATATAAACTATTCTAAATAAATAATATCTGCACCACCTGTATATATTGTTGAACTTTTTAAATATTCCGGAACATCAAAATCCTTAACACTTGTACAGTCTTGAAAAACATATACTCCCATTTCCTTTATACTATTTGGTAAATGCACATATTCCAATGAAGTACAACCACAAAATGCCATATTACCTACTTTTTCTGTACCAAAAGGTACATCTATTTTTTTCAAGTTTTTACATGACAAGAAAGCTTTATTTCCTATCATTTTTAAACTTTCAGGTAACTTTATATCTTCTACTTTGGAATTTGTAAAAACTTCATCAGTTATATTTACAGTGCCCTCTTTAACAACAACTCTTTTCTTTCCAGAATCTAAGTACTCTACCAAATTATTATTAATATATTTACATCCATACTCATCCGATTCGATTTGAGCAAACCATGGAGTATTTTTAAAAGCACCTCCAATATAATTAGGATACTTATTAAAATATATATCCTTAAGGTTTACACAATCAGAAAAAGCTTCATTTTCTATATAATTTAAACTTTCAGGAAAAACTGCTTTTTCTAAGGATACACAACCTTTAAAAGCCCCATAACCTATACTTTGTAACTTGTACGGTAGTCTCACTGTTTTTAATGATTTACAATCTCTAAAAGTCTCTGTTTCTATATATTTTATATTGTCAGGTAAATTAATATCTATTAACATCTTACAATTCTTAAAGGTTGTACTCCCAATATACTCTATTGAATTAGGTAAAGTTATCCTTTCTAACATCTCACTATCTTCAAAGACTCCACTTGCTATAATTCTTATACCTTCTTTCAGCTTAAATTCTTTAAAGTTTTTATTAGCCTCAATAAGAATATCTTTGTAATATTTACACCCTTCTTCATCTGCATTTATGTTGTTTTGCCATTTTGTATCTTTAAAACTTTTACTGTCTATTGAAGTTAAACTATTAGGCAACTTTACTTCTTCAAGATTAATACATCCTGCAAATGCTTCATAATAAATTGTATCTATTCCTTCTTTTATTTCTATTTCTTTTAATGATATGCAATTTCTAAAAGTACTCATGTTTATTACTTTAATACTTGATGCTATATCTATGTCTTCCAAACTTAAACAGTTAGCAAATGCACTTAAACCTATTCTTTTAGTAGTATTGGGTATTTTTATACTTTTTAATCTTTTACAATCCGCAAATGCAAGCTCTCCTATTAACTTTAATGAACTTGATAAATATATGTCAGTTAAATCAGTACAGCTATCAAAAGCTGATACACCTATATATTCTACATAATCATTCATATTTACATTTGACAAAGATATACAAAGGCAAAATGCCTTATCATCTATAACCTTAAGCTTCTCAGGTAAGTTTATATAAGAAAGTTTATTACAGTTATAAAATGCCCCCTTCCCTATATACTCTAAACTTTCAGGCAGCTCTATCTCTTTAATAAACACACAATCTTTAAGTGCAAAATCTCCAATTTCTGTAATACCCTCAGGAATTGTAAGTTTTTCATTACCGCCGCTTTTATCAATTAATCCATATTTAAATCCCACAAGCCTATTACCATGAACTACAATATGTCCATTCCAATTTACAATCAAATAATAAGCAAGATAAATCAATAATACGAAACCTATTATAAATGCTATTCCTACATATTTATAAGGATATTTCTTTTTATTCTTCTCATCTTCCAACATATTCTCATCTTTCCTATTTTATGCCCATAATATCTTTAATATCTATAATATCTTTAATATCTATATCTTTTTGCATACTTTGATTAAATTGTTCCATAGCTTTTTTTAAATGTTGTATCACTTCTATTTTTTTCATAGTTTCCATATGTCCATAATAATATTTTTCTCCATATACCACTTCACTTATATTCCAACTAACAGCCTGCTTATTATTTGTTAGTTCCTCTGAATTGTTTTTATCTAATCCCATAGGATATATCATTGCTATAATTAATTTAACAGGTTTTATGTCATATACACTATTAATAAATTTACTTATATTATCACAAAGATGTTCTGCCTCTGTTTTAGTAACATACTCTAATGCAAACATATCCGTTATAGAGGCGGCTATACCTAAGTCACCATCCACTCTACCCAAAAAAGTAACCACTGCAAATCTAAATGTATTAAAAGCTATATTTGCAATTATATTTTTTCTTTTTTCTTCACTAATAATACTTAGTAAATATAAATATAACAACATGGTATAGTCTTCATCTAAATATATCACTTTTTTAATAGCAATGTTTTGCCTATATACGCTCTCTAATAATAGCTCATTAGAAGTTGAAAGAGTCCATTTCACCGCTCCCACATTTTTAAAATATGCTTTTTCTTTATTTCCAACTAACTTGTATTCAAATTTATATATATTTGGCATATCTATTTCAATATAGTAATCAACATTTTTTCTCAACGCCAAATCAAACCATCTTTTCCAATATACTTGAGAAGTACTATTTTTTATTTTTTCATCATCATAAATTTTTATGTCTGTAGTAGAAAACTCATCTTTTATAATATCTGTGTGAGTTTTTATCTCATATGCTCCTAAAAGTTTTAATTTTCCACCTGATGATTCATATAAAAAAGCTGTTCCTCCTTGATATAAATTAATATTATTGACTATATTTATTCCAAAATTGTATATTCCTGCATTTTTTACATTTACATGACCTATGAAGTCTTTATTATCACTCCCTTTGCTCCAAATTTTAGAAATATCTTCAGAAACCTCAATTGCCCCTTCTACCTTTAATCCGTTAGAATCCGGTGAAGTTTGACCTGATGTATTGAATTTTACTACTCCTCCCTTTTTACATGTAGACTTTGCATTTTCTACAACTGCATATTCTAGTTTCTGAGTACTTCTATTTTTAATCAGCTTATCTCCCTGATTATATGTCCAATTACTAAGTTCTGGAATGCATTCTTTCTTCTTCAATTTACAATAACCAAAACTTTCTATATTCACAGCTTTACAATCACTTACTGTAATTAAAGGGCGTTCATCAGATGTTGTTACTCCATGATCATTGGGTAAATTTAATACACAACACTGGCTTCCATAACTACAGCAAGTTTCAGCTCCTCTTACAATATACTCATAGCCTGTATTGTTTTTCATTTCTTGATGTTCATACATTTTTTGCAGTCCACTGTATTCTTCACCCATTTAAGTTTCTCCTCTCCATCAACTACTCATTTATATATATTATTTCCTCTTCACTTTTTATTATTATATTCGCAGCATTTAAAACTATACTTTCTTTAGCATTTATAGTTATTTCTCTGTTTCCTATAATTCTAAAAAAACTATCACTAATTAACATATGATCATCTGATTTAAAAGTTATCCCACAATCTGATAAGCCTATACTCTTATTTTGAATTGTTTTTAATAACTTGTTATTTGCCTCTTTTCCATCATTACAAAGTGACCTTAATGCATACATTTTTCCTCTTCCAGAATCATATATGTATAACTCTACCGTTTCACCAATTTCAGGCATTGCATACAGCACATTCCCGGTTTCAGGATACCAGTCAAATGCATAAGATGGACTATCAGTTATTATGTCTGTACTTATATAAATTTTTTCTTTATCTACTCTTATAACCCTTCCCTTTAAACTTAATCCTATTATATTTTCATTTTCATATGTATTTATGCTATCCTCTATATCCCTTCTTTTAATCACAGTAAAAGTAAATTTAAGCTCATAATTTATAAATTCTATACTTTCACTAATAATAACAAACTCCTCTCTACCTATTTTTATACAATCACCTATATCATAAGCTTTATACGAAGCAATTTTGTGTTTTTTTATTTCTTTACCATTTTTACATCTACTAATGATACTTTCCTTTAATTCAATATCACTGTAATCTACATATGTTCCTGATTTAATTCCTAAGTTTATGCTCGGATTATTTGCAACTATATTTGGATATACATATGTTCCCAAACTTAAAGCTACATATTTTGAAAATTCCCATATGGTTTCGTCATAGCAAAGCAAAGGTTTTTCTATGTTTCTATCATCTACATATATGTTTAAATCCCCCATATATTGGTTTAATAATTTTTTTACTGTATCTCCATACCTTTGGGATGTATTTTGAAAAAGTTCTCTTTTCTTTTCTTCATCAATTTTTTTACTATATGAATATGAATCAAATTTAAAGTAAGTTATATTGGCTGATTTTTTTAATCTTAATTCTTCTATAAATCCCCTAAATATAATTTTTTTTTCACTTTTTATAATTACATCTATATTTTCTTTATATTCATATGTATAATCTATACTATTTTCTTCAGCTAAAATCCCTGACACTTTACATTTTGTATGATTATTTGGTTGTATATCTATTGTTAAGTTTTCTACTATATGTATAGGTATAGGCGTTATAATTTCAAGATTTTGTGTAATAAGCATATGTTTTCCCTCCTATATTTCAAATATTATATTTCATCATATTACATAATCTTAACTTATATTTACGCCCTCACCACTTACACTTATTCCATCTTTTAACACTATCTGTGTATCTTCTTGCAAAATAAAAATTCTTTTTCCTGCTACTATTGATATACTAGCTTCCTCACTACTTATCTCTAGCCTATCTTTAGCTTTTATATTTATACTCCCGCTACTTACTATTTTTACACCCTCATTATCAGAAATCTCTATATAATCACCTTTATTACTTGTTATAGCTATCTTATCTTTACTTAATCGTATCTCCTTACCATATTTATTTCTCCATATCTTATTATCAGGATTATTTCTTATTCCACCTCCATCGCCCTTATGCACGGCACTACATACATATGCATCGCCCTCGTTCTCAGTAGGGAAATATAATCTTACAGTATCCTCTATTTCAGGCATACAGTACCATCCTGCTCCATTAGATGATGAATATATTGTAGAGAAATCAAACCATTTATTTTTCCCTGTCTTTTTTAAACTATCCTCATCTATACTTATCATAACTTTAGAATTCTCGACTCCAGTTATCCTTGCAGTTAATGAAGCACCTATTATTTTATAGTTATATCTACTTTCCTTTTTTATAATATGTTCTATATTATTTATTAGATGATATGTATGATATAACTCACTACCTATTGTTTTCGATTCCACTTTAATTATATAGTAAGACTTTTTATTAAAACTCACCCTGTCTCCTAAGCCAAATATTTCTCTTGATCCAACTTCATATAAGCTATATTCTCTTTTCATTACTAAAAGTATGTCTGTAGAAATCAATTTTTTTTCTATCCTTTTAGGTATACCAAAAAAATATTTTACTCCTTTAGTCTGACAATCAGGTATTAAAGCTGTTTCTTTCAGTTTTGCAATCCTTTTTATAAATTCCCAATCATTTTCTTTGTATTGCACCAAAAAATCCGATATTGCTTTATCTTGCTCATCTCCTACTATATAATAGGCATCTTCATATTCATTTTTACAAATTTCCAATATGTTCTCATAAGTATTACTCCCCTGGAAACTTCTTGTGCGTATTTTTTCTTCCATCAAAGCACTTCCTGTAACAAGTTGCAACTCCATCACTGAACTGCCGCTTTCTTTAAGAAATTTAAGATTTTCAATAACCCCACAAAAAATAATACTTTTTCTATCATCTTCATCAAACGCCTCAACTTTAATCCACTTGTTTTTTTCAGCTTTATCCATATATTCATTTTCTTTTTTATCTTCAATAATAGCTCTTATAAATGCTCTTCCATGCTGATTAATTTCATGCGTTGCGCTATAACTAATAATAGATAACACATCAAAAGTATCTAAGGTTAAATTTACTTCTCTCATACCACATCCTCCTCCACTTCTATAAATTCTATCCCTTCTACTTCTCTTCTAGCCAGACTTTCTGCAAAATCAAAACTCACAATAAACTTAAACTTACCTTCTTCAAATTCAACTACATTGAAGTCTTTATTAATATCAGTAGGCTGTAAATTTGCTGTATAAATAAAATAGTAACTTTTACTTTGTCTACTATACCTATCAATAAGCAATGCTCTTTTTACAAATACTTTTATATCGTAAAGTTCAAATAAATATATGAATTTTTCTGAAACAAGAGGATAGCTTTCTGTTAATATGTCAGGAAAAATAAAACTATCCGTCTTATCAATTTCAATAATTGTTGTATTAGGTATTCTATAAAACTCTTTATTATAATCTTCTATTTTATTGGGGATTCCCAACGAATTATACAATCTAATACCTTGTGCATTTTCTTTATTTTCTTTTATATAGAAATATGGCAGTTCATATATATTTTTATCCACATTCAACTCCTCATTTAATATAAAATCTATTCTTTTTTAATAATCAATTATTAATTTGTCATTGCCTTTAATTACATCCAAGCATTAGACCACAATTGCTCATAATATCTTTAAACTTTAATTTATAATATCTTATCGCTATATTCTAATATAAGTTTCAATTCAATTTGATAAAATCAAAACCTTCCAAATACAGCAATTCAGCCTTCATGCAAACCTCCTTATATACAGGGTATTTTTCTACAAATTCAGTTATAGCTCTTAATAAAATCCATTATGCCATCAATTAGAATCTTCCCAACTATGTATACTTCCCACAAAATCTATATACATATATTCACTGCTACCGAAAAACAGTTTATCGGCATTGTTTAATTCTTTTACTCCATACTCAGCCTTATCATTTACTCTTACAAATCCCATGCACTCTTCTCCTAAAAGAAAGGCTTTTTTCTCTCTAACATCAAATACTATTACGATATGTTTTTTATCTCTTATTTCTTCATCCCCCATGATCTGCACCGACATAGTATCATGACTGCCTATATAATTTTTTCCCTCTACCAATATCCAAGACTTACCGAGTCTAATTCCTTCTGTACATATCAACCAACCAAAAACCGGATATTCTTCTTCAAGGTTCATTTCTTTTCCGGCTCTTCTATTTACAAGTTTTTCCTCTTCATTGATCATTTGCTTTTTTAACAGTCTGTATTTTCTTAAGCGTTCTCCTGTTTTCTTGTCTTCTTTTTCCTTTTCTTTATACCATTCTCTTTCCTCTATGCATTTTTGCCACAAATTTCCATACTTACCTTCAAATGCAATATATATAAACTTCTCTTTTCCGATTTCCAATATATCCTGATCTTTTAAGATACGCCTTTCATATACTGCTTTATTATCCATATATACAATTCCGTCCGCTCTTGCCGGAAGTAACATTCCCTTATTCGTTTCCTCATCAAAGTATATAAGTGTATGTCTTTTTTTAAGTTTCTCATCCCCCAGCACCTGTATCTCATTATCCCTATCCGTTCCTACGAAGTTTTCTCCAAAGCTTATGACATAGCTTTTTCCCTTTCTTGCTCCCTCTATGCATACAAGCCATGCGCATACAGGTCTTTCTTCTTTTAGGGAAAGTCCGCACTCCTTCCTTAAGTTCACATAAACCTTTTCAGGTGTATCCAGATCAAAACCGCACTTTGGACAGATGCTGCCGTTCCTTGTCTTAGAAAACTTGTGTCCATAAGGGCAATCCATTATGTTAGACATTCTTTCCTCCCGCTAATCTACCAAGATCTTTCTCGGACTAAATCCTGTGGCTTTATACCCATCCGGATTCTTTGCAGTACTTAATATATCTAAAAGTCCGGTATAGATCTCCTTATTGCTTAGATGAGTCCCCTGTACTCTTCCTTCCTTAACTGCTATATAGTTTTCTATAACAGCTCTGGATATTCCTTCAACGCTGTTTAGTACCGTATAGCAAAAGGTTCTGTCTATGTCTTCACACTTTTTTGTATTAAGGTATTCTTTTGCATATACCTTCAAGACCTCTATATTGAAGGTTTTTTCTTCGTATCCTGCGTAATCCGCATTCATCAAATGTATGGTGTCATACTCCGATCTCATATCTGCGAAATCAAGATAGCTGTCCCTTAATACAAAGCCTGATTTTAATAAAAAGTCGCACAGCAGGATCTCACCATCCGCACTTTCTTCTTCTGTAGACAGGAAAGCATTTATTTTAGTTACCTTCCAGTCCTTATCTACCGACTCACTGCTGCACTTTAGCTTCAGATACTCTCTTTGCTCCGTATGAGTGTAGGAAACTTTTATTTCTTTACTTATCTGATATACCTCTCCCTTAAGCTTTACAAGCCCTTTTCCTATAATAAGACTTCTGTTTTCATGATCGGAGCTTAATCTTAATCCCCTTATGACTCCGTTTGTATATCCCTCATAAAGTATGGACAGTAAGTCTTTCGGATAGTCTCTTATCACCTCAAGTGCCTCTTTTTTTAAGATCCTTCCGGTCTCAAACAAAGGGTATCTGTTCTCCATTAGCTTCTCCTTATGTCTTTAGTGTTCTCCATCAAAAAAATCACAGATCCATTCGTCTGTTTCAAACTTGTATTCTCTTCCTTCACCTGCATATAAGGTATCTTCAAGTCTGTATACCGGCACGATCTGAAATCCCCATTTTTTATAGTCTACAAAGGCAAATATCTTAAGCTCCTCGTTTTGTATATCATCTGTGTCTTCCTGTTTTATATATCCGCTGTATCTTCCCGCAAGTTCCATCCTGTCGGTTGCCCTCGCCTCATCTTTTTTGAAATGAAAAAGATACTCATAGCGTATACTTTCGGAAGCATCATATAGATACATTCTAAGCAATATATCTTCCAAGCTCCTAAGTAAACTCCCTGTCATTTTATTACTTTCAAATCCATCAATAAGTACTTCTTCCTTGCCGGAGTATGACAGTGCTTTTATCTTATAGGGAATAAGTGCCTCTTCTTCCCTTATGTCAAATCCTGCGTATCCGGTTCGCTTATCATAAAGATACCTCATAAGTCCGTCTACACAGGCGAGTTTTAACTCTTCTTTTTTTACACTTCCTCCACTTTGCATCATGTTGCCGGGTACAAACTCTTTTAGAGCGTCTCTAAATAACCCTATCTTACAGGACTGCCCTGTAAGCCTTATCATGTCAAAGTTATAAAGCTCTCCGTTCTTATAAAGTCTTTCCATAAAAACCTTCATAACGGCATATATTTCCCCTGCGATCAGCTTTTCCGCTTCATAGCGGTTAAAACTTATCTTGGGCATTCCTTCCAGAATTTCAAGCCTTTCTTTTCTAAATACCGATAACTTAAAACGATCCGCCTCCAGTCTTAAAAGCCCTGTCTTTGCTTTTTTACCTTCAGGTACTTCTATAGCGATATCATTTCCTGAAAAAAGTTCCTGTTTGATCTCATCTGCCAAGGTAAATAAAAAAAAGTAATTATTCCTTACCCTGTAGTATCCTTCCTTTCCGTAAGTCTCAAAATTCTTAAAAGCTGTAGGCAAAACCTCTTCTACCTTTTGGTAAGCCTCCTGTAAACCCTTATAAAAGTTTTCAACGCCTTCTTCATCTATGTATCTGTAAGGGTCACCGGGCAGATCATTGATAACTTCACTACCCAGATCTTTATCGCTGTCAAGCAGTTTTGATACGATTCTGAGTTTTAAAAGCTGCATGATCCTATAGGTGATATTGTTGCCTCCAAAATCCGTATTACCGTTTTTATAACTGTTTTCCATCGTGTAGGTCTGTATATCACCTTTTGCACGCACCTTGAATTTGCAGGCACTAAGATCTGTTGTTCCGCCACCACAGTCCATGATCAGTGCCTTATAGCTTTCCCCGTCTTTTAAGCTATTTTTCTCCCTCATCTTACTGATAAAACTGTAAAGTACGGCAGTGCTTTCATCCAATGTAACACTTATTTTTATGGACAGCATTTCAGAAAGTAACTCCAACATCTGCTCATATACATGCTTTTGCTTAACCGGTACGGTGATATACACTTCTTTTATCAGACACTTGAAATTATCTCTTGTGATATTAAGCACATATCTTAAATACTGTGCTATGATCTCTATTCTTCGTACATACCTGTACCTTCCCTTGGCATCTGTAAGCTCTTCTTTTCTTTCAAAGTCCCCTACCCATCTTTTGATGTCATAAAAAACCGAAAAACCCTTATCCGTATAGCTTAAGTTGGCAAACCATAAAGCCTTTCTTCCAAAAACATACTCTATACTGTCATTATTGACATCTGTTACAGCTACAACTGTGGGTATCATGTTTTCTATAAAAGTTTCTCCTCCTACCGACTCGAAAAACAGGGTATGGCAAATGGTGTTTTCCTTGATTCCTCTTTGTTTTGCCGTATGTATCTGTCTATAGTAGCTGCTGTCCGCATACATAGCTACCGTTGTATTGGTAGAGCCAAGATCAAGTGCAATAGGCATATGAAGCTCGATCAAAGGAAGTATTTCAAAGTCCATTAGGGGAATTTTATACATTCTATACTTAGTAAGATCCTTTTTCTCCTCTTCTCCCATATATATGCGATATACAAACTTTGATGCTTCTCTTTCCATAAGATAAAGACTGTAGTCCTTAGTATCCGTAACTATACCTGAAAGCCTAGCTTCTTTTACCAAGTATAAAGAGTCTTTTTTATCTCCCATTGCAACTACATTAAATATGGCACAAACTTTATTTTCTCCACTTACTATCAGTGCATTGGTATTTAGAAATTTGTCTTTATATTCTATTTTGTAGTCATCTAAAAAGTTTAGTGCGGCTCCTTCGTAAATACTTATTTTACCGGATATGCGAAGCTCCTCTTTCTCAGGTTCTTTGATACTGAATTTGTCAAAGAACTCTTCGATCCTCTCTCTTCCCCCTTCTTTTTCTTCTCTGATAAGACTTTCTTCAAAGGTTTGGCAGTAGGAAAGTATCATCTCTATAAGCTCTTCATTTGTCATACTCTTATCAAGCCCCTTTACGATATGCTCCCTAAGGCAAACCTCTCTAAGTCGATATTCACTCATTAACTCAAGTTCTTTTCTTGTGTATGCCGCTGCTTGTTCTTCTTTTTGCACGACCCTGTTAAGCTTATAGCCCATCTTGTTTTCCTTCCCGTTTCGGTTTCTTTATTCTTAAAATCTTTAATATAATGCCATCTTCCCTATTTTCATACTTTCTTTAACTCCTACAATACCAAAGTGGTATTTCCAAAAAATATCCGTCTCATAGGAAATAGGTAAAAAAAGCTCTTTTAACATCTCTATTCTTTCCATATCTTTTTTTGTCTTATCCACCCCTGTAAAAAGAATAAGTTTTCTCAGATTTTCAGAGTGTATGTAAAGATTCGCCTTCGGATACAGTTCTTTCAGTGCTTTACTGAAAATCGTTATATAATCTTTGCACTTATACAGATCAAGCAGGCAAAAAATGATCCTTTTGGCTTTATTAAATTCAAGGTCTAACAAGGTCTCTCTTATACTTTTTAAAAACCTGCCTTCTTGTACTTCCTTTAAGATATACATTGCCCTTAGTTCTTTTTTATCTCCTCCACTCCTAAGATCCCATATCGCTACATAATGTAGCATTACATCCAAAAACATTGCTCTTACATTCTCATATCCGACCACATCCGGCAAGAAAATCTCTCCAAGTTGCATGGCAAAACGATAAAGCGGATTTATCTCAATTTCCCTATCTTCAACAGTGTCGGAATTAAGAAAATCGAAGGAGCTTTCTGTATAGGGACTTGGACTTTGACTGTTTATAAATCTGAGTTCTTCCAAACCATATCCGCTTTTTTTTGCCTTCAGTACAACCTCCCATACACAGTTCATACTTTACTCCTTTTTCATACTATTTTTTATTGTTCGATTCCCTTTGCAAGGTAAGTGTTTTCCAAAACTCCTATACAGATGTATTCATCAAAGTTTATCTGTAAATGAGAAACCGCATACCTTACCATTGCCTCACAGAGGTTACTGTCGCTGTTTCTTAAGAACCTTAAAATAAGTTTAGGACTTTCATTTGTTACCTGAAAATCATCACTTGAAAAGTTATTCATATCCGGAAGTATTTTACCGGTCTCCAAAAAATCTTTTTTCATCACCAATCTTTCACAGGATTTAAGAGATACATACTCTTTAATATCCAGTTCTTCGATGATTCTTTCTATTTCCGCTTTAGTGTGTAGCTTATCCTTGCTGTTAGCTGACAGTCTTCCAATCAGGCTTTCTTTTCTTTTATTGCTTATCAAGCCGGCAGGCAATTCTTCTTTTGTATATCTTATGTCAAAAATATGATACCCCTCCAAATCGGCATAACTTTCTTCATAGGATTTTACTATGATTTTTTCTTCTTCCTGTCTTATCCCTACCATACCATCTGTCTTTTGTACCAGGCACAAAATAATTTCCTTATCCTTTTGCCTGATCATTTCCCTTTCATAGTACAGTCCGTCTTTGCTCGGACTTAAAAAGGTGCTGCTCTTAAATAAGGTTTTTTCTACATTCCACACAGGATAAATATTCTCTTTTATCATATCCGAATATTTCCCATAATCCACTTCCACATCTCTTGCATTTTGTAAGACCGTAGATAAATCAATATCAAAAAAACGATCAAGATAGGCGGTATTTACCGTATTCCACCTAAGCCCGTTATGGGAAAAGGTTTCATTCAGTTTACCCAGCTCCTGCCTATACCTTACAGCTTTTTTAGGATGCACTGAAGTTAGGTTTTTTTCTCCGTTAATTGTGAAACTTACACTTATTTTTTCCTTTGCAAAAGCCCTGCATACACTGTCAGGCGCATTCAAGTATATAGTTTTTACAGTGCTCGTTCTTTCTTTAGAATCTTCTCTTATATCCCCGGCAGAATCTTCCAATACATCCGCCTCTGATACCGGAAAAAACATCCTCAAAAATACATTGTCATTTTTAGAAAGTAAAAGTACTGCAATCTCATAGCTTTCTTCTTGGCTTTCAAGCTCATCATATACTTTTTTATACAGGGACTTAAACCTTTCTTCAAAAACCTCACTCATCTTGTAAAGACCGTCATATAGAACACTTTTTGCCAACGCATACTCGTCCTCATCCTTTATTTCCAAAAGCCTTTTCTTTACATATTTTTTTACATCAAATTCATCCAAGTACCCTGCATCCATCTAAAAATACCTCTTTTATCTTAATTTGACGAAGACTCCGCTTCGCTTGTCTGTGGCTGTGTAGTTTCCGCAACTGTTTGTGCCGCCTTTAATTCTTCCTGCTTTTTTTCATCAATTCTTTTTTGTACATCACTGATCTTTTTGTCCATTTCTATGGTATTTATCTCATCTTTTAATTTTACATACAGTCTTCTGGCATACTCATAATTGTTCCTTGCTGTTTCAAAATCTCCTCTTAAAAAGGCTTCATCTGCCGTAATAGCATAATTTTGGGCAGCATTTTTTTCTTCTTCACTTAGACCTATTTTTTCATCTGCTGTGGATATCTTTTTCTCAAGTTCCTCAAGTCCTGCACTTTCACCTGATTTTTCTAAAAGATCTTTTGCTGTGTTGTAATTAGCTCTTGCTGATAGGAAATCTCCATTGCTTAGTGCTTCATCTCCGGCACTTAACATATCACTGGCTGATTGAAGGTTCTTTGTCTGTTTATCTGCTTCATCCTGCTTTCCTTCCTCTTCTTTAGCAATAGCTTGATCCACTGCCAAGAGCTTTGCTTCAGCTTTTAACTTTCCTTCTTCATATCCGATTCTTCTCGATTCTGTTTTTGCGTCTACATACCTTTCTCTGGCTCTGTCGTATATTTCAGAATCAAAAAGTATATCTCCGTTATCAAGGCTTAGGTTTACACTTTCATACCCCGCTATAAAATCAAGTTTTCTTTTTACATAAGCAAGTCCCGCATTGTCAGCATATGGTATTTCACTAAGCATAAGCTCATATAGGGCTTTCGCTTCCTTATAGTTTTTTGCATCATACTTTTCATCCGCTTCAAGTATTCCCTCTATAACCTGTTCATAATGGTATAAAAGCTCTTTCATTTCTTTATCTCTAAGACTCTCCGCCTTTTTGATAGTCTCTTCACATTCTGTACCGGCTTTTGTATAATTTTCCATGTCTATGAACTGAAGCATCTTTGTATAATGCGTATTCATATCCTCTTTTAATTCTTTTCTATAACGGTTATAAAAGTAAAAGGTGATACAGGCTGCAAGTATAACAAGCACAGAAACAATTGATACTATTAAAATAAGCTTTCTTCTTTTCCTCTTCTTTGTATCTGATTCAACAAATACCTTATCAATGTAAATGCCTGCGATTGTATAATTATCAACATACTCCGGATTTTTATCCAGTAGTGCGGTTTCCACCCTTCCAAGACAGTCAGCAGGGTCTTTTCCGCTGTCGGCAAAAATGCTGTCTATTTCTCCTTCCGATACATTTTCCCAAATTCCCTTAGTATAAAGAATTAAAATATCGGTATCAACAAGCTTTATCTTACCTGATATAACAGGCGAAAAACCTTTTTGACCTAGGAAAGTATAAAGATTACTTCTTTGTTCATGTCTTGATAAGGCATCTTCACTGATTATCTCCTTTGATGCCATTTCAGTACTTAAGGATGTATCTGTGGTTTTATAAAACGGCTTATTATTTCTGTAAAGCTTTGCTCTTACATTGCCGGCATAAGCAATGCGTACATTCTCATAATCAGTTACCGCAACTACAATTGATGCTTTAAGCTTCATGTATTTTTCCGCTTTTAAAAGCACCTCATTGGCATAACTTAAATACCTGTGTATTCTTCTTTTAGATATGGACGGCTTTTCCGCAAACTTTGCAATGATACTTTCTACAGCTTCTTTTGCCGACTCGGTGTCTGCAACATCTTCAATACCGTCAGCAAGTACATAGCAGGCGAATCCGTCAAGCTCGGCATAAGCAAAAAAATCACTGTTTTTTAATGCACTGCCTTCTTCTGAAATAAAATTTGTATTAAATTTGCTGTTTTGCTTACGCATTCTCTCCTCCTAAATCCCAATCAGTATTAGTCCAAGATTATCCAAACCTTCATTATCTTTCCTTTTTACGGTCTCAATAATCTCCCTTGCCGTTTCTCTACACCTATGTCTCTTTACAAGAATATCTTCCAATTCTCTGACAGAAATGTTTTTTTGAAGTCCGGCAGTTGTCATTACAATTATGTCTTTTTTCTTTAACTTTATTTCTTCCTTGCTGACAAGCGGCTTAACATAATCATCTCTTCCTATGCAGTTATATGCCTTATCGGTATCCGAAATCCTAAGAGCTGCTTCTTTGCTTAAAAGTCCCTTATTTACCTTTTCTTTTATAAGCTCTTCCATTACCTGTCCTTTACTGATAAGTATAAGTTCTTTTTTACGAAAAATATAAATATTCATATGTCCTGCAATTCCATAACTCAGACGATTTCCGCTCAGTATCAGACAGGCTGCATATGCCCTGCCGTTTTCTCCTCTTAATGCATTTAATACATTGTTATTAGCCACTTCAAACACTTTGTCAAAAAAGTACTGTGTACTTTGGTTGTCCTCATAGCGGTTATAAAGTTTGGTAAAAGTTCTCACACTTGTCAGTGCTGCTACCTTTCCTGCATACTCTTTTCCTTCTCCTGAACTAAGAACTACCATAAGCTTATTTTTTTCATGTTTAAACCCATATGCATTTGCCTGCACTTGCTTTTTTCCTATATCAAGCAGTGCTCCTATATCGAATATTTGGCTTTTTTCTTCTTTAATCCATATCCATACTCTCCATGTCAAAACTCCCAAAGCGGTTATGATAAGAATTAAAGCCATCCAAAAAGCAGTTTCCATATTTATTTTCCCCTTAGTATTTTTTTCTTTCTACCATGAAAACTGCTTTCCACACAAAGCAATATATAAAAATTCACTCTCACCCATGGTAATAACATCGTAGGTTTCCAAAACCTGCGGCGTATAAACAGCCTTCCCGTTCAGGTAGGTAATTCCTCCGCCTTCCGTACAGATAAGGGTTGCCTCTAAGTCTTTTTCATCAAATGATAAAATAGCATGATTTTCCTGCTTTATAGCATTATCCCCTATAATCTGAATATCCATGGCATCCGTTCTTCCAATGTAATTCTTTCCGAATACCACACGATAATCCTTTCCATATCTTGGTCCCTTGATACACACTATCCATGCACACACCGGTTTTGTTTTTATTTTTATTAAACTTTCTTCCAACTCCTTATCATCAAATGATTCTTCAAGTTCTTTTCTTTCCGTCATGTCCATGTTGCAGTATGGACAAATATTTCCATATCTTCTTTTTGAAAACATATGTCCGTTTTTGCATCGTATTAAATTTCCCATGATAATATCCTTACCTTATCTGTAGTTTATTAAGTCCTATAAAAATATAGTCTTTTTTTGAAAGCTTGCTTTGACCATCTTTAATGTTATAAAGCTTATCTTCTAAAAATCCTTTGATCTGTGTTCCGTTCTTGCTTTGCATATCCTCTATGTACCAAGAACCTTCCACATAGTTTAATACCGCATGAACCTCACTTACCGTTCCAGCAAAGTGAGTCCCCGATAAATCTATATCTATCTCTTCTTCACTGTTTTTCTTTCCTATCACTATGGAATTTTTTCCCAGAATATTCCAAGTTTTTACTGCTGTATCCTCTTCACTTAAAAGTACAAGTTCAGACAAAAATGTATCTTGTATCTTTTCTTTTTCAAGTAAAAAGTCCTTTATAGAAAAATAGGTCAATGAACCTACAACTAAAAAAGAAAACATATAAAATATATATTTGCCCTGCCAACCTCTTCCATAACATAAGGTAACTATAATACACAAAACAGCTATAAGTATTCCAAAAACATCAAGTAAAAATCGCTTATTCATAATCCCTGCCAATTTTATAAAAATGGGCTGCATGACAATAAATGTCTTGCAGCCCAAACCCTTAACGACTGATTTTATGTTACTCGGCTGCGTATCCGCCTTCAACTATCAGACCTGCCATCTTATCTTTTT